>BNJU01002701.1_pt1 | contig 39151 bp, 56 predicted proteins | sample 8539281 | NCBI WGS metagenome assembly BNJU01 (sample SAMD00202456, study PRJDB9452) | human saliva metagenome | isolation source: human saliva | place: Japan
AGAACATTACAACAAGTCAAAAAAAGGAGAAACAAATTATTCCACAGTGTACACCTGAAAAAGAAGAAGCCATCATGGATGCTTTGAGACACTTCAAAATGATTTAATAGAAAAGAATGACAGCATATGACTTTCTGCATTTATTACATTCCTACTTGGTACTGGAACGGCGTTGTTGTATATCATTATGGTGTTCTGCTTATTTTTGGGCGTTAGCTTCTTTTTATTGCAAGTTTAAGAGTAAGTTAACATATTTTTTAGAAGTGTAAGTTGAATGATTGGTAAAATAGCAGGTATATATCTCTAAGTGTTATAATATATTATTAAGATGAAATATATTAGTTATTTAAAGATAAGAGAAACGAACGGGTAGAGGGGGAAATTAAAACAAAATTATATTAAAAGAACACGCTAATTATGAAACTGGGATTTGTTATGAATCCCAGTTTAATTTTTTTGACTTTTACATGATTTATACATGTGATATTATCAAAAATGTTGTTTATAAGGTTATTGATAAGGAGTTGACCACATGAGTGATGTAATAAGCTGTTAGATGAAGCTATTAAAGAAACCGAAAAACTTGTACGAAGGAGAAGTCTTTATTTTTTTAAGGAATTGTTTAAAGGATATGTATGGAGCAGGATACCGAGAAAGGACTGTACTAATGTCTTAGTAGATGTTTTTTTGAGATATTTTTAAATAATATAAAAAAACACTTGAATAAATGCTCATATAACTATTGACACAAGAGAAAAATAATAATATAATAAATATACAACATATGAATGCTTGTCCAAGTAATCAGATGAAATGATTTAAAAAGAGGTGATAATATGACTAAAAAAATTTAATTCAATTGAAAGATGTGACTGCAATGCAATTCATGAGGATATTGTAAATCAAGTTAGAGATAAAATGCCTCAAGAAGAAAGCCTTTTATGATCTAGCAGAATTATTTAAAGTATTTGGAGATTCAACACGAATCAGGATATTATGGGCTTTACATGAAGCTGAAATGTGTGTTTGTGATATCGCTGTATTACTTAACATGACACAATCAGCAATTTCCCATCAGCTGAGAGTCTTAAAACAAGCTAATTTAGTGAAAAAAACAGAAAAAGAAGGCAAAAGTAGTATATTATTCATTAGTTGATGATCATGTAAGAGAAATATTTGACCAAGGTCTAATTCATATCAACGAGAAGTAGTAATGCGGTAGAATAGAATATTTTTTTGAAGATATTTGGGCATATATTTAAGTCTTCATTTCAAATGAGCAATGCTTCAAGAAAATTTGAAAAAGACTTGTAGTATTCAAAAATAAAATTACAAATAATATTTAGGAGGATTTAATAATGAAAAAGAAATTTATACTTGAAGGTTTAGATTGTGCAAATTGCGCGGCAAAAATGGAAAAGGCTATTAATGAGCTTGATGGAGTGAAAGAAGCTACTGTTAACTTTATGACCACAAAACTCGTTATTGATGGTGAGGATGAAAAAATGCCAACAATAATAGCAGAGGCCGAAAAAATAGTTAAAAAAATCGAACCCGATACAACTATGAAAAAGGCCTAAAGGAGGCTATTTAGTATGACAAAACGACTATGGCGAATAATTATTGGTGCAGCCGTGTTAGCTACAGCAGTATTGCTTAGTTTAAATAACGAATGGTTACAGATTGCTCTCTTTATAATAAGTTACATTATTGTAGGTGGAGATGTTGTAAAAAGAGCTGTAAAAAATATTTTTAAAGGTCAAGTTTTCGATGAAAATTTTTTAATGAGTATTGCAACAATTGGTGCATTTTTTATTGGTGAGTATCCTGAAGGTGTTGCAGTTATGCTGTTTTATCAAGTTGGAGAACTGTTTCAAAGCTATGCAGTTGGCAAGTCGAGAAAGTCAATTGCAAGCCTTATGGATATTCGACCAGATTATGCAAATGTTAAAAAAGGTGATGAACTTGTCAAAGTTGACCCAGATGAAGTACAAATTGGAGATATTATTGTAATTAAAGCAGGAGAAAAAATTCCTCTTGATGGCAAGGTAATTGAGGGAAGTTCAATGATTGATACATCGGCACTAACAGGCGAATCTGTTCCTCGTGAAGTAGAAGTTGGAAGTGATATCCTAAGTGGGTGCATCAACATTAATGGGGTTATTACAGCAGAGGTTACCAAGGAATTTGGAGAATCTACTGTAAGTAAAAATTCTTGATTTAGTTGAAAATGCAAGTAGTAAAAAAATCCAATTCAGAACAATTTATTACGAAGTTTGCGAGATATTATACACCGGTTGTGGTTATAATTGCAGTTTTTTTCTAGCTATTATACCACCTCTTGTTATAGACAGGGGCGACTTTTAGTGATTGGATATATAGAGCACTAGCATTCCTTGTGGTATCCTGTCCGTGTGCTTTTAGTTATTTCAATTCCTTTGAGTTTCTTCGGTGGAATAGGTGGAGCCTCAAAAAAAGGTGTTTTTAGTCAAGGGTAGTAATTATTTAGAGGCATTAGCAGAAACTGAAATTGTTGTTTTTTTGATAAAACTGGAACACTAACGAAAGGTGTATTTAATGTACAGGAAATTCATCCAGAAGGAGTTTCCAAAGAAGAGCTACTAGAATTAACTGCACATGCGGAAAGCTATTCCAATCATCCGATTTCACTTTCACTGAAACGTGCATATAGCAAAGAAATAGACAATGGACGTATTTCAGATGTAGAAGAGATATCAGGTCATGGTGTTATTGCAACAGTAGATGGCAAAAAGGTTATGGCAGGAAATATCAAACTTATGAAAATGATGGATATCCCTTATTTCAAGGGAGAGCTGATCGGTACTATTGTACATGTTGCTGTTAATAACAAATATATAGGTTACATTGTAATTGCCGATGAGGTAAAGGAAGATTCAGCACAAGCAATCAAGGAACTTAAGGCAGCTAATATTAAACAAACAGTTATGTTGACAGGTGATAATAAAAGTATTGGTTCAAAAAGTTGCTAAAAGAGCTTGGTCTTGATAAGGTTTATGCAGAACTGTTGCCAGCAGACAAAGTTGAAAAAAACTAGAAGAATTATTTTTCGCAAAAATCTAAAAAAAGGTAAACTTGCCTTTGTTGGTGACGGAATCAATGATGCACCTGTATTAGCTCGTGCAGACATTGGAATAGCAATGGGTGGTTTAGGTTCTGATGCGGCCATTGAAGCTGCTGATGTTGTAATTATGACTGATGAACCATCGAAAATTGCTACTACAATGAAGATTTCTAAAAAGACACTAAAAAAATTGCACATCAAAAACATAGTATTTGCAATTGGAATAAAAAAATAATTGTTCTTATTTTTGAGTGCTTTTGGAATAACTACTATGTGGGCAGCTATATTTGCAGATGTAGGTGTAACTATCATCGCAGTATTAAATGCTTTTTAGAGCTTTGAATGTAAAGAATCTATAAACTATTTTTCCTATTCACCCCTTGAATGATACCGATAATTGACGATACAATCAAGGGGTATTTTTTTAATTTAAAAACTATAAATGAAAAATTGGTTGGGATTTACCTTGAATTAAATGGTTTTTAAAGATATGGAGGTTATGTAATTGAAAGTTATTGATGAATGTTGCTGTGAATGTATCACACAAAAATTTAAATAGAACAAAGGAGAGTTGCCCTGTCTGTAATAATGAAGGAGTAACAGTTAGTAGGATAACCGTTGAACACTTGGTGACAGATGATTATCGTAATGCCGTTGATGGAGATCAATATAAGATATGCATGAATGAGGACTGCGACGTTATTTACTATAACTTAGATAAAGAAATAAAATTCTTAAAAAGACCAAGTTAGGGTTCCTATCTGGTTTAAGAAAGATGCAGATCCTAAGTATGCTTGTTATTGCAGCAAAGTCACAGAAGATCAGGTAATTGAAGCAGTTGTAAAGCATGGTGCGAAAACCGTTAAAGAAGTAAATGCCATAACTGGAGCAATGAAAAATTCGCTTTGTAAGGAAAACAATCCTTTGGGGGTATGTTGTCATAAGATTATTCAGGAAGCCATTGATAAGGGATTAACCATGAAATGATTTGAGTTGATATGTTCTCACGAACAGACAAAAACCGTTGATATCTTCCCACAAACGAGAGCCAATGTTGGATATGTTTCCAACTACGAGTGTGGATATATTCCCCTTAACCATAGGGGTTGAGGCGATAACACTTCTTGAACGAACTAATTAGAGAAGTAGAAGAATATTTTACACTCTGGGATAGGACTCGTAGAATGAGGAGAGAAACCTTAGCCACTGTACTGGATCCATGAAACTTGTCACATAGTTTTTCTAAAGAGTTTATGGAATTATATAATGAGATTTATTTTTAAAAACGAAAGACAAATTGAAATTTTTTTGGAGGTGAAGGGTATGGCTTCAAGGAAAGAATATTTAGATTTTTATTTTAGAACAACTATCTGATTTGGAAGAAATATCATATAAGTCAATGATGGGTGAATATATAATTTATTATCGTGGAAAAAAATTGTTGGTGGAATTTATGATGATAGGTTTTTAGTGAAGCCTGTTAAATCTGCAATAACATACATGCCAAATGCAAAGTACGAGTTACCATATGATGGAGCAAAGGAAATGTTATTGGTAGATGATGTTGATAACAAAGAATATTTAACCGGCTTATTTAATTCAATGTATGATGAGTTACCTGCACCAAAAACCAAAGAAAAAGAAATAATAAAATCTCAGTTTATCAAGGTAATACCTTTTAACGATAACCTCAAGCTATCGTTAAATAGTTTAGTGGATATAGTCCCAGATATAGACAGGTTCACTTGATATACTTTAGTGTTCACTCGTTCCATGTTGAAGCGGTAGTTCTTCTCTCCAAAAATAAGGATTAAAACTGTATAAAAGTTTTGAAATTAAGTGGTTTTATATAAATATACCATTTAATAGAATCTATTTTTATTTGATATTGTAAAAATAAAAGCCAGGTTGCGAGAGGCATAGAGTTTGATAAACTCTAGGGTTTATGAATTTATAAATTAATGGTATAATAGTATATAGATCAAAGATTTCAGATTTGATAATATAGTCAAAGATAAAAACGCAATGTACATTGTCTAATGTGCTAGAACTGGTAGGTAGCCCAGTCGTCATAGAATATCTATGGTAAGTAACCTTCCCCTCCGGGTTGTCCATTCTTTGTTAACTAGTTTTTGAATGGAGGGATTATTATGTACAAAATTAGCGGCAAATTGACAGTATATTTCGAGAACCCATTTTGCGTTGCTGTATTTGAGCACATTGAAGATGGGCTGTTAAGTGTTTCTAAGGTAACGCTTGGTGCAGAACCTAAGGATTATGAGATATACGAGTTTGTTTTAAATCGCTATAATAAGTTACAGTTTAGTTCAGTTGTAGCAGCTGTTATAAAAGAAGAGAAAAAGAACCATAAACGAGTTCAGCGTGAGTTAAGAAAACAAGCAAAGGAAATGGGAATTGGGACTAAATCTCAAAATGTTCTAAAACTTCAACAGGAACAGAACAAGCAGGAAAGAAAATCTATAAATCGAGCAAAAAAAATTGCAGAGAAGAATAGAATATTTGGACTGAGACAGCAAAAAAAGAAAGAGAAACATAAGGGGCATTAAATCCCTTATGTTTTTCTTTCAATTTAAATTGAAAAATTAAGTTAAGACATCTACAAAAAAGTAGGTGTTTTTCTTATGCTCACTTTTATGGAAAAAAGGGGTAAAAAGTAGTTAAAGAGATTATCATATTTCTTCTGCGTTTTTCTCAATTTACCTACTATGCTTTTAACAAAATATATAAAAATGAATAAAAGATGATAGTATTAATTTGAGAAAGATTATTTTGTATCATAACTTGAATTGAGATTAAAAAAATAGAATTTTAAAAAAACAACAGATAACTTGACATTATTAGTTTCGTACATTATAATAAAAAAACACATACCGCCGGTATGATTGAAAGGAGATATAATGGCAAGAAACAGAAACTCACATGAAACTAGAAAAAAATACTAGAAGTTTCTAAAGATTTATTTTTTTAGAAAAAGGATTTGATAATACCTCAATACAAGATATAATCGATGGATTAGGCGGAATGACGAAAAGGTGTTATCTATCATCATTTTGAGTCTAAATATGAAATATTACAATCAATCATCAGAGAAAAATAATCAAGAAATTTCAAATTATAATTGAGGGGAGATACCGGATTAGAAAAAAATACAAAAATTCTTTTGATGGATTCTTTTTTTCTAATTTTGAACACCAAAGACTAGTATATTCAGCTTCAATTATGCTAAGAAGTCCACGCTTGTTAGGAGAACAGTATCTAGGTTTATTTTTCTGATTTTTACCAGAAATTAGAGAAAGAGTTTACGAAGGTGTTAAAGATCAGTCAATTAAAACAGAGTATCCAGAAGAGCTAGCAGATTTAATTGTTTTTAACTCTAAATATTTGGATTGGATTCCAAATTTCTGTTTTTTTCAGTAGAGGAATTAAAGAGAAAGATGAATTTTATTAAGCTTACTTTTTGATGGATTAGGGGTACAGTTGATTTCTGATGAAATGATGGAGGTAATTTTTCAAATTATTTGACCACTTAAAAAGGATAAATAAATAGTTTTATGAGATTTTTTGTTATTAATAATTTTTTTATTGATATATTATTAACTAACTTAATCAATGTACAAATTTAATTTATTCTAAAATATATTTTACGTATTTAATATTTTATAAATAACATACTATCAGTATGTTTTTAAAAATTCTATTTACATACCGCTAGTATGTTTGTTTTTTTAGTTTTTACATACCAAGAGTATGTTCGTTTTTTTGATTCTAATACATACCATTGGTATGTCTTTTGATCTGATTTTTAAAAAAATATTATTTTTAAATGTTTATTGAGAATATTTTTGAATAATATTAACTATATTTACTTTTTGGAGGAAAAATTTATGTTATTACTTTATTAAAATTGAAATAAAAAAATTTCAAAATCTAAATTATTTATAGCCTGGTTAGTTACTATATTTATAGTATTAGGTATTACGGGAATCATAATCATGGGTTTAGGTACAGATAATAAATTGGGAGAGTTTGTTGGTCAGGATACCAATGAGGTTAGAATTACTGGTAAATGGGGAGGTTGGGCAATTGCAGCATCATTATTTTTCAGCTTTATTTACAAAAGCAGCATTTTTTTGATTTTTTTGAATCTTATTTATTGTCTTCGATTATTATTGATGAATTTAAACGAAAAACAAGTTTTCAGTTGTTTTCTTATCCTATTTCTAAAATAAAGTTACTATGGGGAAAAAGTTCTATCAGTAATTCTAATATCATTTATTGCTCAGTTCACTGCACATTTAGTTATTCAATTATTAATTAAATTAGTAGCAGTTTTAACTGAATCAAATTATATCTTAGTAGCTAATCAACTGATTAACCTGGCTGGAATCACATTTGGGATAGTATTAATTGGAGTATTACCATTTGTTTTAGGAATGATTAGGTATTCAACTCCTATAACAATGCTTTCAGGACTTGGTTTAGCTGCATTACTTTCTAATGTAACCCCAGGAAACTTAACTAATAATTTTGTTGATAACTCATTATTTTTAATATTTACTAGTTTAATAAGTCTAATTATTGTTTCATTCTCAATTTATAATATTTCAAGGGAAGATATTAAGATTAAGTAGCATATTTGATTTTTAATTGAATAGAATGTTTTTCTTGTCCATAAAAAGAAACTATAAAAAAATGGGGTAGAAATAATTCTTTCATAACTTTTTATAAAAAAAGAGATTGTATGAGTTAGATTTTATGCTTTTGAAGAGAAATTTCAATTTGAAAGCTTTATATAGAAAGAGAGGTATAAAAATGGGAAATATTGTTGAAATAAAAGAACTTTTTAAAACTATTGATAAGGATGAAATTTTTGTGGTATTAATCTTCAAATCTCTGAAGGAGAAATCTATGGTTTTTTTAGGTCCAAATGGTGCTGGAAAAACAACTTTAATGAAATGCATATTATCCTTATCAACTATTACATCGGGTAGTATTGAAATTTTTTTGGAAAGAATTTACAAATACATAGAGAGGAAATTCTAAGCCAGATTGGTAGTATTATAGAAACACCAATTTTTTTATGAAGACTGTACTGCAAAAGAAATTTTTGGAAATTCACGCTCTGTATATGAGAAAAAATATTACAGAATCAGATATAATAAAAGTCTTAAAAATGGTTGGATTGAAAAATACGACTAAAAAAGTAAAAAATTTTTCGTTAGGAATGAGGCAGAGGCTTGGTTTAGCTCGTGCTTTTCTAACAAAAACCTAGATTGTTAATTTTAGATGAACCAATCAATGGGTTAGATCCAGTTGGAATTCAAGAGATTCGAAATCTTTTACTGTCTCTTTCTAAAGAACATGGAATTACAATATTAATTTCAAGTCATATTTTGTCAGAAATTTCTCAGATAGCAGACAAGATTGGTATTATCAAAAATGGAAAAATGATTGAACAGGTGTCTATGAAAGAACTTATGAGAGAGGATGTTGATTTAGAAGAGTACTTCATGTCACGTCTTCTAAATAATAGCCAAGAATAGTGAGGTGGATTAAGAATGAAACAATTGACAAAAAAACTATCAGAAAGCTTTTTTTATGCTTTTTATGATTTTTTTAATATACTGGTCCCTTTAAGTAATATTGCTTTTGCTTATTCTATTAAAGATATTATTGATAGTGGAATGTCACAAAAATAGAGAAGCTTTAACCCAATCAGTATTAGTAGGAGCTGTTATTATTTTCATCTATGCAATTCTCAACTTTATATCCCTTAGATTGAGAAATAAACTTGTTAGGAGAATCATGTCAAGTTACAAAAATAAGGTTTTTTTAAATCTATTTTTAGATAAGGATTATAGAGAATTTTCTAAGGAAAAAAATCTGGGAAATTTATTTCAATATTGACTGAAAACATGAAGAAAAATTGAGCAGGATTATTTGCACCAATATTTTTAATATTTCAAAAAAATCTTTCCTTGATGATTTTTCTCATTAGTAGCTATGTTTGTAGGTAATTGGTTTTTTTAACATTATTGATTATCGTTGCCAGTATTATTCCTATGATGATATCAGGATTTATTGGACAAAAAAATCAGCTTCTCTACAAAATAGCTCCATGATTGCCGATCAGAAATATTTAGCCAAAGTTAAAGATATTTTAGCTGGTTTTCTGATTATTAAAAAGTTTTAATGTGAAAGAGGTTATTCATCAGGATTATAATTATGAAAGTGAAAAATTGGATGAGGTAAATTTTTATAAAAGGAAAAATTTGATGTTTTGGCTAACGTTATTTCTCAGCTTTCAGGGATGATTGTTTTTTTGATAGCCTTTGGAGGAGGGATGTATCTCGTTTTTTTAATGGTCAAACCACAATTGGAAGTGTAACAGCTATTGTTCAACTAGTTAACTTTGTAGTAATGCCACTAAATGAAGTAGGTATTGGAATGAGTAAATTCCGTGAAGGTCAGGCAACGCTAAATGCATTTGAGGTAAAAAGATGTAATCGAACTTAAAACTGGTAAAACCAAAGAATATTTTTGATGAGGTTATTTCTTTTTCAAATATAGACTTTTCTTACCCTAATGCTGAAGAAAAAAAATTTTTAATAATTTATCTTTGAAAATTCAAAAGGGAGAAAAAAATTGCAATTGTAGGTATGTCTGGTAGCGGGAAATCAACTTTACTCAATCTATTGCTACGTTTTTTTATGATGTAACAAGTGGTCATATTTCAATTGATAATCAAGATATACAAGCTATTTCAACAGAGAGCCTTTATAACTTAATGACTGTTGTTCAGCAAGATGTTTATATCTTTGATGATACTTTAAGTGCAAATATCACCCTTAATAAAACCTTCAATGAAGAGGACATAAGGCAAGCTGTACAGCAGTCTGGTTTAGAAAGTTATGTTTTGGAAAATGAATCTGGTCTACAAGCGTTATGCGGTGAGAATGGCTCAAATCTATCTGGTGGACAAAAAAACAAAGACTTAGTATTGCGCGTGCCTTAATTCGAAAAACACCAATTTTATTATTGGATGAGGCTACCTCATCTTTGGATAATCAAGTAACTATTGAAATTGAAAATTCAATCTTAGAAATTCAGGATCTGACTGCTCTTGTTGTCACGCATAAGTTAAATGAGACCATTTTTGAAAAAAATACAATAGAATTCTCTTTATGAAGAATGGAGTTATTGTTGAAGATGGTTCATTTGGTGACTTAATGAATAGGAGAGGTGAATTTTATAAGTTGTTTGAGTTGAGTGTGTAATACTTTTTGTTTTTATAGTATAATTCTATAAAACACTTTATTACTTTCGTTCTATAATATAGATGTTTGCTAGTACCACACGTTGAGGCGGTAATACTTCTAAACGAGCTGTTCAATTAGATAAGTAGAAGAAGATTTTTATATTCTGGGAGAGGACTCGTAGTATGAGGAGAGAAACCTTTGATATGAGAAGAAAGCCCGAAACAACGAGTGTGTTGTATTGGTGTCAAGGGTTGTATCTACTAAGCAAATAAAGCGTAGAAATTAAAGACTTATTCTAATGTTATTGTTAAAAAGGTATCTGTAGCTTGGGGTAAGTCTTTATTTTAATTTACTAAATCTATGAGTATTGTATAATAAATTAAATTAAGTTAATAAAGAGTGAAATAAATAATTAATGTTGTGGAGGTAAGTGTTTGATAGAAATTAGACCTAGTTTTAAAGATATAGAATCATTTGAAGAGTTTAACAAATACTATTGGTATCGAGAAGAACTTTCACAAATATGTAAGTCTCTTTGGACTAGAGTATAGATGTACAAAGAAAGAATTGAACTATATTATTGAACAATATTTCAAGGGAAATAGAATAGAAAAGTCTACAAGGAAAGTAAACAAAAAAACATGCCGAAGTAATATCTTTAAATACACCATTGCTAGAATGTGGTTTTTTTCTTTTAACCAAAAAAATTTAGAGATTATTTTTTTCAGCTGTAACAGGAGTCATTCCGTTTAAATTTAATGCTGATATGGCAACAGCATGGAGAAAAAGTAAAAAGAGATAATGATATAAATTTTACAATCCAAGATATGATTAAAAACATATTATGGAGAGTCAGATTATGCCAAGTATGATAATTCAGCTTGTCAGTGGAATCAATTTCTAAAAGACTTTTGTGCAGATGAATCTAGCAATAATTATTCCAACAAGTTAAAAGTTGCAGCTATCCTTTGGAAAGAAGTTAGAGACTCGAAGAGTGAAAAAAATTATTCAAAACAACTGCTTAATGAATATAGATATAAAGTAGAGGAGTATCGCAAATAAACATCTGTCTGATACTTTTAACGATAGTATCTACATGTTTTTATATGATTAATTTATTCATGGAATCTTGCTATAGTAGGGAGAAGAAAGGGGAAATGATGATGAAAATTTTAGCATTCAATCATATTTCGTTAAGAAAAAGAATGATTGAATTTCTATTTGATTATCTTTTAATTTTTAACTTATTTAGTTCTTCTGTTTCTATGTGCAATATCTTATTACTACATTTTTTTTAATGGCATTCCAATGCAAACAGAAATTCAATCACAGAGCCTTACATTCTTTATCACTGTTCTTCCAATCATGCTTTATTTCACATTTTTGGATTATAAAAAAAATGGGAGTTTTGGGAAGTCTAAAGCTGGACTCCAACTGATCTACCAGAAAAAAACAGTGAAGGCTAGCTTAATTAGAAACACTATCAAATTTTTACCATGGCAATTAGGTCATATGGGTACCATTCATGGTGTCTATAGTAATTTTGATTTGTTATCTATTATCTTATCCTTTTTAGCCACTCTATTCGCAGTTTTGTTAATGGCGATGACGATTTTTAGGAAAGATAAAAGGCATCTGGGGGACCTGCTAGCACAAACACAGGTACAGCCAATAGGTGACTAGGATTAAGGTTGTTAAACTTCTTCTTATGAATCTTACCAAATATAGTGGATTAATGAAAAGAGATATACTGGAGAGAACCATTTTGGTTCTCTTTTAATATTCAAAGCTATATATTTGCTAAACAGCTGATATATAGAAGCTAAATAAAATTGTAAGTATAAAAAAATGTTCATTTTATAGTATAATTTTATACATAAGCCTCATCCTTTTCGTTCTATAATATGGATATTTTTCTGGTACCGTATGTTGAAGCAGTAACACCTTTTTGAATGAACTGATTAATTAGAAAAGTAGAAGAATATTTTTATACTCTGGGATAGGACTCGTAGAATGATGAAAGAAAAATGTAATGGCAACATATTCAACTTAAATCGAAATAATATAAAATTATGAGGAGATTATAAGATGAACAATTATATAAAATTAAATGAAGATAGATGGAATAATGTAAAAAAATGACTATACTGAGCCATTGACACATGAAGAATTAGAAGAAGCTAGAAATAATCCAATTTCTGTTGCGTTAACTGTTGGGAAAAAGTTCCAAAAGAATGGTTTGAAAAAGCAAACGGAAAAAAAGATATTAGGTTTAGCTTGTGGTGGTGGACAGCAGGGACCAGTTTTTGCTGTAAAAGGTTATGATGTAACCATAATGGATTTTTCTAAATCACAATTACAAAGAGATGATATGGTTGCTAAAAAGAGAAGGATTGAAAATCAACACAGTTCAAGCCGATATGACAAAACCATTTCCATTTGAAAATGAAACTTTTGATATTATTTTTAATCCAGTTTCAAATGTTTATGTAGAAGATTTAGAAAACATATATAAAGAAACCTCTCGAGTATTGAAAAAAGGTGGATTGTTAATGGTCGGATTTATGAATCCTTGGATATACATGTATGATGCTGACATTGTATGGGACAAACCTGATGAGGAATTACTTTTAAAAATTTTCAATACCGTTTAATTCAAGAGAGCTTGAAGAGAAAGGCAAGATAACCATAAATCCAGAATATGGATATGAATTTAGCCATACCTTAGAAACGCAGATTAGAGGACAACTAAAAAATGGTCTCGCTATGATAGATTTTTATGAATCGTGTGACAAAAGACACAGATTATCACGTTATGGAAATGACTATATAGCTACACTATGTGTTAAACTATAATGTTTTAGAACATACTTTAGGAGACTAGATTAAATGTAGATGTATTTGTATTTGTATGATGAGGAATATTTCTAAGTGTAGCCAGCTAACTGCGTATCGACCCGTAATAGAGATTTTTATGCATTTGTGACTAACTATTATTCAATCAAAGTTGATGAAGGCTTACTTTAGAAAACTCTTCAACCAAGGATATCTTTCAAAAGCGGAATTAGAGCAATTGATTTATCCTGTCTAAAAAGACTTTTTGCGCAGATGAATCTAGCAATAATTATTCCAACAAGTTAAAAGTTGCAGCTATCCTTCGGAAAGAAGTTAGAAACTCGAGTAAAGAAAAAAATTATTCAAAACAACTTCTGAACGAATATAAATACAAAGTAGAGGAGTTTGAGTATGAAATTTCATGAATTTGGTGATAAGAATTCACCTGATATTATTTTTAATACATGGAGGAGGAAATTCATGGTGGAATTATCTTCGGCAAGCACGTATCCTTTCAGAAGAATATCATGTAATTTTACCAACTCTTGATGGACATGGTGAAGAAAAATCAGGTAGACTATGTTTCTACTGAAAAATTCCGCACTAGAAATTCTAGATTATATTAAAAAAAGAATTGTAACGGAAAGTTGTTTGCTATTGGAGGAGTTTCACTTGGTGGTCAAATTGTTATGGAAATACTATCACGAGATAGTGAAATAGTTGAGAAAGCAATAATAGATGGAAGTATTTGTATCCCTCAACCAAAGTTAGCTAGAATAAGTATTTTTACTTGTATCTTTATTTGATAAACTGATGTTCAGTAAATTTGCTTTGTAAAATTCAACTAAGCTTAATGGATAAAATGTACCCAAAAATAGCATATCCTGATGAACTAAAAAGATATTATATGGAGGATATGCCAAGGACACCTGTTAAAACGCTAACAACCATATATAAAAACATATATGGGACATTATAAGTTAAAAAAAGTACGATTTCTAGAAGTAAGGCAAAGGTTCTTTATATTTATGGTGAAAAAGAATTGAACTGTGTTAAAGAATCGGCAAGATTATTTCAACAGGTTCATCCAAATACTATTTTTGTATGAAGCAAAGGATTATAATCATGGATATTTATCAACATACTTACCTCAGGAGTGGGTAGAGTTAGTTTATCCATTTTTTTAAAAAGACAATAACTAAAAACTACTTGTTGTATGAAATTAAAAAAAGTATCGGTAAAATTTTAGTAACATACAACCTTTTAAAAAGAAAAAAATAATAGGCAAGTATTTTTAAGATTAGAATTTATGGAGGTTAAACAGTTGGAATATGTACTTTTTATTACGTGGTATAAATGTAGGTGGTAAGAATAAGGTATCTATGAGTGAACTAAAAAGAACAATTGTTAAAAAAATAGGTTTCGAAGATGTTAGTTCATATATTAACAGTGGAAATTTATTCTTTAGTAGTTTAGAAAAATCATGAAATATGCAGCTCAAAAATAAGAGATTTGTTAGAAACTAATTATGATTTTTTTCAATACCTTTTTCTTTAATCATAAAAAGAGGAATATTTAGAAGAAAAAGTGGGATTACCAGATTGGTGGAAGGAAGACTTGGCAAGAAAAGATGTACTATTTTTTTCTCATGTAACTTTGATAAATCAAATATCCTTGACTTTATAGATAAATCTATATTTCATAATGAAGTAGTGTATGTAGGAAAACATGCAGTATTTTTGGGGTAAATATGATGAGTCGGAATATTTAAAAACTACGTATCATAAAAAATAATAAAGCAGGATTTCTATAAAAAAATAACAATTAGGAATTCAAATACATTTGAAAAAAATAGCAAAGATTTTAGAAGAAAAAAATAGAAGTATTTTAATTGAAAGAAGGTGAATGTTTGATGGAAGGAATGTTGAAGTTATATTCTCCTATTAATGAATTAAAACAAATTGGTGAGGACATTTGGATCGTTGATGGAAATGAAATACATATGAGTTTTTAAACTTTTTAAAGTTCCTTTTACAACAAGGATGACAATAGTTAAACTTGGTAACAACAAATTATGGATTCATTCACCAATAGCTTTTTAATAAGGAATTAAACGATAAAATAAAAGAACTAGGAGATATCGAGCATATAATTGCTCCTAATAAATACCATTATAGTTACGTATTAGATTGGTATAAATATTATCCAGATGCAAAAAGTTTGGTTAGCAAAAGGAGTAAGTACCAAACTTAAAATTGATGAAAGAGAAAAATTTTGTATCACTAGATAATATTTCAAAAACTTCTTGGTCAGAGGAAATATACTTTACTCCATTTAGAGGAAGTATAGCTATGGAAGAGATGGTATTTTTTTCATAAAAAAAGAGCTCAACCTTAATATTAACGGACTTAATAGAAAGTATAGAAGTAAACAAATTACCATTATTATATAAACTTGTATTTAAGTTTGGAGATAATAAGTATCCTAAGTTTCGAACGTCAAGAGATTTACGATCATCATTTATCTTTAAAAAAACAAGCTAAAGATAGCTATTCTAAGATTGAAAGTTGGAAACCCGATAAAATTGTTTTTCCTCATGGAAAGATAATTTTAGAAAATGGTACAGAAAAAAATTAAAAGAAGCATTTTTATTGGTTGAGAAAAATAGTGTACTTTATGAGAAAAATATTAATATAAGATTTAGAGAATAAAATGAAAGGGAGTGATTAGGTATGACAATAGTAATAAAAAAAGAGTGCTGGCATCAACTTTGAAAAGAAATGGCGGAAAAAGAAATCATTATCAAAAAAATAACAATTAATGATTTAACTCAAGCTTGTGATGTTAGTCGTCAAACATTTTATAATAATTTTAAAGATATCTATGATTTGGTAGAGTGGATTTATCTTAAAGAGGTAGTGACTCCAATCGAAAGAGGGAAAAATCTATGATAAATGGCAAGATGCTCTAACATCAATTTTTTTCAATATATCTCAGAAAAATCATGTTTTTGTTTTAAATACCTATCGCTCTTTTTGGAAAAAGGATTTTTAGAAAAAGTACTAAGACAGGAGATTGAACTATTTCTAAGTAATCAGGTGTTCAAAAAAATCGAAGTAACAAAAAGAAGAAGCTAAACAAGTAGAGTTTTTCTTATTCTTTTATACATATGCTTTGGTTGGAGTAGGGTTAGATTGGATTGAAAAGCAAATGCCAGAAAGTGTTGAAGAACTAGTTGAAAGAATTGAAAGAGTTATGCTGGGCGAGATAATTTTCTTCTTTAAATAAAGTTTAAGCTCTTTTACAATTAATTGAATTTGTAAAATAGTTAGGCATAAGTCAAAAATTGTAAATTGTATTATAGATATAGAAGGTGTATATTAATAGTGATATTAATATGCACTTTTTTAGGAGGAGTTTTTATGTATTATTCAAACGGAAATTATGAAGCATTTGCTAAACCAAAAAAACCAGCAGGAGTTGATAAAAAATCGGCCTATTTAGTAGGTTCTGGACTAGCTTCTCTTGCGGCAGCAGCCTTTTTAGTTCGTGATGGACAAATGAAAGGGGAAAGAATCCATATTCTTGAAGAACTACCTATCGCAGGAGGTAGCTTAGATGGTATTATGAATCCAACTCGTGGATTTATTATTCGTGGTGGTCGTGAGATGGAAGATCACTTTGAATGTCTTTGGGATCTTTTCAGATCTATACCATCATTAGAGGTAGAGGATGCATCTGTTTTAGATGAGTTCTACTGGCTAAATAAAGAAGATCCTAACTATTCAAAATGTCGTGTTATTGAAAACCGTGGACAACAAATTCCTAATGATGGACTTTTTGCATTATCTGATAAATCTAGTCAGGAATTAGTAAAACTATATTTAACTTCTGAATCAGAACTTCAAGGTATGAAAATAACAGATTTCTTTAGTAGTGAATTCTTTGAGTCTAATTTCTGGACTTATTGGGCAACAATGTTTGCTTTTGAAAAATGGCATTCAGTTGCTGAGATGCGTCGATATATGTTGAGATTTATTCATCATATTAAAGGACTTCCTGATTTATCAGCACTTAAATTCACTAAATATAATCAATATGAATCATTAGTTCTACCATTAGTTAAATATTTAGAAGATCATGGTGTAACTTTTGAGTATAATACTGTAGTTAAAGATATAAAAGTTGAAAAACAAGGAAAAGATTTAGTAGCTAAACATCTAATTTTAGAAGTAAACGGTGAACCTGTTATTAGAGAGTTAACAGAAGATGACCTAGTATTTGTTACAAACGGTAGTATCACAGCATCTACAACATATGGTAACAATGATACTTCAGCTCCTGTCAGCAAAGAACTTGGTGGTGCTTGGCAACTTTGGAAAAACTTAGCTAAACAAGATGATCGTTTTGGACGCCCAGAAGTATTTTGTGAAAATCTTCCTGATCAAAGCTGGTTTGTTTCAGCTACAACGACTGTAACAGATAAAAAGAATCGCAGAATATATAGAAAAAATTTGTAAACGTGATCCTTATGCAGGTAAAGTAGTAACTGGTGGTATAGTAACAGCACGTGATTCAAATTGGATGTTGAGCTTTACACTTAATCGTCAACCACACTTTAAATCTCAATCAAAAGATGAATTAGTAGTTTGGATTTACGGTCTATATTCAAATATTTCTGGTAACTATATTAAAAAACCAATAGAAGCTTGTACAGGTATTGAAATAGCAGAAGAATGGCTTTACCATATTGGTGTTCCTGAACAATTTATTCACGAATTTGCTAGTAAAGGTTGTAGCACAGTTCCATGTTATATGCCTTATATAACAAGTTACTTTATGCCAAGACATGATGGTGATAGACCATTAGTTATCCCAGAAGGCTCAAAAAATTTAGCATTTATAGGTAACTTCTCTGAAACACCTCGTGATACTGTCTTCACTACAGAATATTCTGTTCGTACAGCTATGGAAGCAGTCTATACATTACTAGATGTTGATAGAGGTGTACCGGAAGTATTTAATTCTGCATATGATTTACGTGTAATGACTAAATCAACTAATCGCCCTAATGGATGGTAAAAAAACTTGAAGAAGTTAAATTACCTTTATTTGCTAAAGCAATTAGTAAACGCGTATTGAAAAAAATCAAAGGAACATATATTGAGGAAATCCTAAAAAGATGCAGGATTGATTTAGATATAATGTTCTAAGAAAATAGTTAAAATATAAAATAGTTGTTAAAGACGATAGTGAATACTGTCGTCTTTTTTTGGTAAAAAAAGTAAAAAAATCATCATATTAATTTGAGTTTTATATTATTAAAAAAATCTTATTATAGAATAACTAAAAAGTCAAATAATTATTCTATGGAAAATAATTATATACTTATGGTAATTACTATGGTATTTAATATAAGAATAAATCCTAAAGAAACTAAGATAAGTAGCTCAATGTATTTGATTTATCTAATATATTAGATAAATATCAAATTATTTTTAAAAAAATATTTTTTTAAAAAAATTTATAGATAGACAGTATTTGTCCACTGAATATGGTAAAATATAATTGTTGAAAACATCAACAAATAAAAAAATAGAGTGAGGATAAAGTTATGTTAGATAATAAAAAGGAATAAAGATAAGGATCAAGTAGAAAATAATAAAGAATCAGAACTTTTAAAAAGATGCTATAAAAAGAAGTATTCGAACATGCATTACTAGAAAAAAATATTTCTGAAGATAGATTTAACGAAGTAATAAAAAAATAAAAAAATTTATTTTTTTAGAGATATTTAGTCCTTGGCATAAAGAAGATGAAGATGGAGGCTTAATAAAAATTTTGTAGACCAAATTGATAAACAGGATTTTGCTAAAGATTTTTCTTGGTTAAATATTTTAGATAAAGATAGGCAGTGGGAGGAATCGGGTGTTGAAGAAATCAAAAAGGAAGTTAAAGATAAGAGTAAACATGTAAATATGCGTTATCAAATTCCAACCCATTTTCATGGAGATATTGACAATGCAGTAATCTTTTCACTGTATGGAAAATCCTAGAGGGTATTTAGGAAGCTATGGAGATAATCAAATTGATAGTGGATTTGGTGAAACAAATTTAAAAAGAGTATTATGGAAAATCTTATAAATTGTTAAATGAAGATAATAGTAAAAAGAAAAACAATTAAAAAAATTAAAAAGCATTTTAAGAGCTTATTCAGAAGATAAAGATGTTAAAGAAATTATACAAGAGAGATATCAACTAGAAGAAAATGCAAAAAGAAGAGATTTCAATAGAGCACATAAAAAAATTATCTATAGTGATACAGAGAGTGCTTTAGGCCGTGAAATTAATCATATTTATAGAAAAAAATAAAAGTGAGGAATTTTGTAACTTTGACTTTGAAAAATGAGGAGCAAAAAAAGTAAAACAGTATTATTAAAAGATTACTACTATTTAAAAGAATATTACTCTCATCTTATTCAAACGAATCAAAAATTAGATTTTTAAAAAAACTAAAAAGGTATGAAAGGTAAAGTTACGGCTATTGCTAAAAAAATTTGTAATTTAGAAATTTATCCTTTTTTCATGTGCTCAGCCAAAATTAGCCGAAGAAGGAGTTGGAGAAAATATTCTTCTTCATTCAAATTTATCTCGTTTAGGTGCTTACATTATATTGAGAAGGATTTATATGTATTTAAGTAAAGAGAAACATACTGAAAAACCAATTTTTGTTTTTCCGTAAATATAATATAGCATGGGAGAAATTATTTAGTAGAATATTCTCTAAAAATAACTACTGGTGATTATAATACTAAAGAAGTCATGAAGATACTAGAAAAAAATTTTTTTACTGTCAGTTAAGACCTGTAGGTGGAGGTATTACATCTGGTAATGTGATTTCTGTTCCTAATTATAATAAATATTTAGTATTAAAGTCAGATTCATTAAAAAAATGAATTAGAATTAGGTAAAAAGTATAAAAAAATGGAAAGAAGAAGCTTTTAAGGAAATTTCTGACCTATTACCACGAATTGATATTGATAAAATTAATGTAAAAAGAATCAGGTAATGAATGATGAATTCTCAAGAGCGTTTAATAACAATTTTTTTCTTCGTCTACAATCTGGGAAACGATTATCTAAAGCTCAATTAACTAGGGAGTTTTCTGTAAATCCAAAAACTATTCAACGTGATATTAGTACACTAAGGAGAATAATAGAAGAACAGCATCTTTCAAACTGTAAAATAGTATATGATAATTCAGATAATACCTATCGTTGTTTAGGGAAAAACTACTTTTTAATAAAAAAATATCTTGATTATTTCAAAGATACTTTTTAGAAAATAGAGCACTGAATAAATCAGAGATGAATTCATTGCTAGAAAGCCTTTTATCATTACTTTCGAGTGGAGAAATGAGAGAGGTTAAATCTATTATAGAAAGTGAACATTTTTAATTATAAGTCATTAACAAATGAAAAAGATAGAATTGAAACTGTATGGTTTATATCTGAAGCAATTCGAAGTAAACAAATGCTTGAAATAGATTATAAGCCACCTTTAAAGGAAAAAGAAAACTCATATTATTTTTTTCCGGTTTCTTTATACTATGATGCTCATTATTTTTTTATTTAGTTGCCTACTATCCAGAATATGAGGATTACGCTACATTTCGAATTGATAGAATAGATAGGTTTAAAACATCTAGAGAAAAAGAAAACCTAATATATCTTATGGGAAAGAGTATCGCGATGGAGAAGTACGAAATCAAAAAGGTGGATGCTTTTTGAAGGTAGTAGGATTAGAATTACTTTAATATATAAAGGAAATTCAGAAATTATTTTGGATAAATTTCCAAATCACACAATTCTTTTCGGCAGAAAAAAAGATGAGATAAAGCTTCAAATAGATACTCAAAAACACCAGGGCTTAAAAGATGGATTTTAGGGCAAGGTGGAGAGGTGACTGTATTAACTCCTCAAAAGTTAGTTGAAGAGTTGCAAGAAATACTCGAAAAAAACATTAAAAATTATACAAAAATAGAAGAGGTAGACAAAATAAGTCTACCTCTTCTATTATAATAAAGATATAAATAGTAAAAAGGAGACAGGATAGAATGAAAAAAAGTGGAAATAGAAAAAAATATTTGAAATAGAAATTCTAACTAATATAAATGAAGTAATAGAATTTCACAATAGATATTATGGAGGACAGATGATTACATTATCTCTGTCAGATATAAAAGAATTAGCCGAAGGAAAGTATTTTGCTTGGTCATCAGGGGAGGGGAATATTCAGAGGTGTTACATTTAGACGAAGAAGCTAAAGATATAATTAAGAAAAATAATATAAGGAGAATTGTCATGACAGAAAAAAATATTATAAACTATAAAGTTAGTCGTCAACTAAAAACATGCATTAGAAAGATTAAATAATCGTATATTAAAAAAAGAGTATAAAGTTATAGAAAGCCAAGATATCTTATTTAGTATATTAGAAATTTGTGATACAGGTATGGGTTATGCTTTTAGGATATTATTCTTTAACAAAAAGTAAACTATTAAAAAGAATTTTTCAAAAGGAATAATTCTTAGTGGTACAGAAAGAACTGGTATAAAGTTAGATGAATTAAATACATATACTATTAGGAAGACTATAGGTAATGCCATTACTTCTTCACCGGTAGAAATCATTAGAGAACCGTCTTCTTCATACTATCTTGCAGAATATGATACTTTTTCCCTATATCTGAATATATGAAATCTATCTTTGATTTTGCAGAAGAGATGCGTTTGCAAAAATTCACCGGATGGTGTTATTGATTCTTATTGGATATTAAATGGAATTTCTCAAGAGAGGGAAACAAATGCAAATCAACTTATTTATAAACAATATCTCTTAGCAGGAAATATCCATACAGACGAATATTTACTAGATGTATTTAAAAAAATTCTAAGTTTTGGTATAAGGATTTTTTTGATGGTAAATTTGAGAGAAAAAGCTACAAAAAAATAAGAAAAGAAGCTCAAATTTCAGTTAAATTATCTAATCCAGACTACTCTTTATTAAATGATATTGCTACCGATATAACTTTAAAAGCACAAAATGGTGAACTGATGGAAGTAGTAGGACGAGATGAGGAAATACGTAAAGTTGAGATTGCACTAACACGTAGAGATAAAAATAATGTTGTTTTGATAGGGGATGGAGGAGTTGGTAAATCTGCAATAGTTGAAGGAATAGCGATGCGCATAGCTAGAGGCCAGGTAGCGTCACTAAAGGGGAAAAAAATTCTTCAGTTTAGTTTAAATGATTTAAAATCTACTCTAGGAGGATACACAAATGAAGGTATTAGTAGATTTATTGAAGAAATGAAGAGAAAAAGATATAATATTATTTGTAGATGAGATTCATATGTTAGGTTTGGTTAAAAGCCTAACAGACACATTTAAACCCTTAATGGCGCGTGGAGATTTTCGAATTATTGGTGCAACAACACCGACGGAATGGAATCTGTATATTTCAAGTGATACGGCATTAGTTAGACGTTTTGAAAAAGTTAAAGTGGATGAACCAAGTGTTGAAGATACTGTAAAAATTGTAGAAACTATATCTTCTGCGTATGAGAACTTTCATCAAGTAAATTATGATGAAGATACTATTGAATTAGCAGTAAGATTAGCTAAAAAAATATCTTAAAGGAGAAAAATTACCTGATTCTGCCTTTACAGTAATTGATAATGCAGGAGCTTTTAGTTAGGATTGAAGCAAAACAAGATATTGCAATGGTTAAAGATTATCAAAAATAAAGTACATAAATTAAAGGAAGAGTTGAAGGAAGTAGAAAAACTGAATATAATGAAGTTGCCATTGATGAAATAAGAAGAAAGCTTGAACTAGAAGCTAGTGATTTTTCAAAAAAACGTAATAATTTAAATTCAAATTATTATGAACTCAAAAATTACAAAAAGAAGATATAAAAAAAGCAGTTGAACAAAAAAAGCTGGTGTTAAAAATTAGAGAGCAAGATTTGAAAGTTGGTAAAGATGTAGCTAAGGAAGAATTAAGTAGACTTTCTAATTTAAAAAATAATTTAGCAGAGAAAATTATTGGACAAATGGATGCGACAAATACTATAGCAGAGGCTGTTATTCGTTCAAAAACAGGCTTCAGAAATCCTAAACGTCCTATTGGAGTATTCTTGTTTCTAGGTACTAGCGGGGTTGGAAAAACAGAAACAGCGAAAGTATTATCAGAAGAATTAACAGGATCAGTAGATGATCTCATTCGTTTAGATATGTCAGAATATCAACAAGAGCATGAGGTAGCCAAACTAATAGGTGCTCCTCCTGGATATGTAGGTTTTAGAAGTGGAGGGATTTTGACAAGAGCTGTAAAAAACAATCCAAAATCTGTTGTGCTATTAGATGAGATTGAAAAAGCTCATCCTAGAATTTATGATTTAATGTTACAAGTTTTTGATGATGGAATTTTAACAGATGGTATGGGTGAAAGAGTAGATTTTTCAAATACAATTATAATATTAACTTCAAATTTAGGTTCGAATTTAATTAGAAAGGACAAGAAAGTTGGTTTTACGAGAGAAGGAACGGAACAGTTGATTCAAGAAAAAAACAATGAAAGCAATTCAAAAATTTTTTTCCGACCAGAACTTCTAAATCGTATAGATGAGATTGTAATCTTTAAACCTTTCACAGAAGAGTCGATATTTAAAAATTACTAGATTATTACTTGAAAAAGAAGTAGAAATCATAAAGAAGAGTGGTTATGAATTGAAATTTATGGAAGATGCAGTGAAATTTCTTGTTAAAACAACTCATAATTCAGAAAAATGGAGCTCGAGCAATTCGTCGAGGAATTACTAATTTAATAGAATCCCTCTATCAGAATTAATTGTAAATAAGTTCATTAGTAAAGGAGATAAGGTAGTAGTGGATTCGGATGGATTTAAATTATTATTTGAAGTTGTTAGCTAAAGGAGGATAATTATGGGACTTTCTTATGGACCACAGTATACTTGGACAGAACACTTTGGAAAAAAAGAGCACAAGAACGTTTTTGGAGTGAATGAGGAACGGCTACCAAAGTGGATAGGTAGGCAAATCGGTAGTCTAACTGTTTATGATTCTAATGTTGAACAGCGACCTGAAGAAAGAAAAATATGTTTCTGACTATGGAATTATTTTTGTATGTAATACAGTTGAACAAAAATTTATTACTTGTTATGAAGCAAAAAGATATAATTATTGAAGGAAAGAAGGTTACAATTCATGATTATAATGTAGATTTGTTTAGGGAGGAAGTAGAAAATCTAGCAAGAAAATATTGCTTAAAAGATGCTAAGGAAATGTTATGTAGTGTAGAGGATCATATACATAAGTTTCACGTAATTTCTCAAAAAAATTAATCTCAGGAAGATTGACAAAACATAACTATAACCTTATTGCTAATTTAATTGATGAATTTCATGTAATTAAGTCTGCAATTAGAGTTATAGAGACTAAACGTGGTGATTTTTAAAATTTAATTTATAAATTTGAGTTTTCTAATAATTATTTTTAAATCAGTTGTTTGAAAAAGAAATATACAATAGTTTGATAATATGTTATAATTATAAAAAAATAAAAATGGATGTAATCTTTTTAAGGAGAGGAAAGTTAATGAAGGATTTTAAAAGTATTTATCAAGAAGAATATGAAAAACTAAATAAACAACAGAAACAAGCAGTCGATACAGTTGAAGGACCAGTGATGGTTATTGCTGGTCCTGGTACAGGGAAAACACAGATACTTTCTCGTCGTGTTGCGAATATCTTGACCAATTACCACACGAATCCAGAAGAAATTGTTTGTTTAACATATACAGAGGCAGGTGCATCTGAAATGTTGGATCGTTTGGAAGGATTGATTGGGGAAGAGGGGCGTAAAGTAAGAGTATCAACTATCCATGCATTTTGTAGTGAGTTGATTTTAGCAAACTCCAAGTTATTTGGTGAAGAGCCCAAAGTTATTACGGACGCAGTTAAGTATGAGATACTTAAAGAGATTATGGATGAGTATATCAAAGAAGATAGTCCGTTTTATAAGAATTATGGAAATCGTTATTCTTCTAAAGATCAGTTATTAGAACTCTTTACAAAAATAAAACGTGAGAATATAGATAAAGATGATTTTAAAATAATGATAGATGAATATTTTTAAAATGATTGATTTATCTGTACCTGGAGAAGAATTGTATAAAAAAATTCAAGTATACTAAAAAAAGTATAAAGATAAAAAAACCAGGTGATTTTTAAAGCTGAGTATGATAAAGAACGACAAAGAATGCAAAAGTTGCTAGCTGGGGTTGAAATTGTTGAAAAAAATACAAAAACGAAATCAATGAACATAATTATTTTTGATTTTTGATGATATGATTTTATGGACAATTAAAAAGCTAGAAGTAGATAATGATTTTTCAAAGTAGTATTTCTAATTCTATAAAATTTTTATTTGTTGATGAATTTCAGGATACTTCAGTTGTTCAGAATAAACTTATAGATTTATTAGTAAAAGGGAAAACTAGTCCAAATATTTTTTTGTTGTTGGAGACGATGATCAAAGTATTTTTTTCGTTTTCAAGGTGTCAGTGCAAAATAATATTCAAGATTTTTGATAAGAAGTATCAACCTAGTAAAAATTGTTCTCGAAGAAAATTATAGATCTTCCCAGGCTATCATTGATGCTTCAAGGCAACTAATCAGTCATAATCCAAGAGAAGAGAAAGTCCTTGTTGCAGCTGGCGATAATAAAGATTATGATTATCAATTGCCGATCTTGAAATCATATCCAAATGCAAAAGATGAAATGTTTGGTGTACTGAGTGAGATTAAAAACCTTATTAATTCAGGTGTATCACCCTAATGAAATTGGAGTTATATACGGAAGGAATTCCTATGGAGAGGAGTTTGCAAAAATTCTTCGTGATAATGGTATTTTTTTGTTCAAATAAAAGAAAACCAGAATTTATTTGATGATTCCTTCTTCAAAAAAATATCAACTATTTTTAAAATATATTTGTCAAAATTCAAGAGATGTTAGAGAGTTACGAAAAATCATATTTTTGATTTCTTTGAAGTAGGACTATCAGAAATAGCAACAATACGAAATCTCAAGAAGGATGAGAATATTTTTAATTCCTTCTATTGAAAAAAATTGATAAGAAATTAGAAAAATATTCGTAAAAAGGTTAATAATTCAGAAAAATATTTATCTCCCATGAATGTTCTTAGCTATTTAGTGAAATCTCTAGAAATTGATGAATATATCATGAAATCAAAAGAAAGATATAACTTAGTTTCTGTTTTAAATGAGCTTTTATAAATTGATGTTAACTGAATGTCAAATTCATCCTAATTTGACTATAAGGGATTTTTAAATAAAATATCAGCCCTGCAAGAAATGAAAATTAATCTTCCAATTGAAACTATTTCAGGTGCTCCAAGCAACTGTATTCAATTAATGACAGCTCATGGTTCCAAAGGGTTAGAGTTTGATCATGTATTTATGATGAAATGTAATGATGGAAAGAGGGATGAAATATGGCCTGGAGGAGAGAATAAATCTGATAAACTAACTTATCCGCCAGGTTTAGTCAGGGAAGATGAGGATGAAAAAGTTCTAAAAAAAGAAGAAAATCGTCGTCTATTTTATGTTGCTATCACTCGGGCAAAGAAGGTTCTTCATCTATCATACTCCAAGGAATTTCCTAAAACTCATTTTATTAATGATTTAGTGGGTATTATTGATGAAGTTGAAGTAGTTGGGTTACCAAAAAATCTCCAATCTAAGGAAGAAGTAGTTATATCAAAATTACCTGAGGATATTGTTGACGAGATAATGGACGGTTTTAGTCTAAGTGTCAGTACATTAAATGCTTTTCTTAAATGTCCTTTGAGTTTTTATTTCAACAAGGGATTAAAATTGCAATCTGAAACAAACGAGGCTATGGTCTTTGGTAGTATAATTCACGAAATCTTAGAACAAATATTTATATCTAAGGATGCTTCGCAAAGTTCAGAACTAACAGAAAAAAACGGTTCTTTCCTTTAGAAGAAACTTTTAAAATTATTTGAAACTATATTTGAAGAAAAAAATCATGGCAATCTCTTCAAACAGAATTAAGAGAGATAATTTTAATAGAGGTAGAAAGATAATTGAAAATCTTTATAATAAACCTGGTTACCTCAAAGAAGGTGTAATTGCAGTTGAACACGATATTAAGGGAGTTAAGTTAGGAGTATATTAGATGACTCAGAAACGTTATCCAATATGGAGTTAAATGGGAAAAATTGATAAAATCGAGTGTGAGGGTGATATAATCCGGCTTTATTGACTATAAAACAGGAAATGCAAAAATGCCAAAGAGAAATTAGCAGGACCAAACGAAAAAGAACCCGTTGGTGGTGATTATTGGCGTCAGGCAGTTTTTTATTATTTACTTTTTACAAATTCTGGTTTTGATATATCAAATAAAAAGTGGTAGTTAAGTATGTATTTATTGAGGATTCAGATACAGAGGAGGGATTCACTGAGACACCAGATATTTTAATTTCTAAAAGTGATACGGATTTAGTGTTGAACTAATAAAAAGAGGCATTTATGAAATTAAAGAAGGGTGATTTTAATAGGGATGTGGAGTTGTTAAAAAGGCAAAGTCAAGTTTATCCTTGTGACCACTGTATTCGAGTATTGGATAATGTATTTCCTGCATTTGATAATATCAAAGAAATAGAGGTTGCCACATACATAAAAATCACTAAATAAATATAAAAGTTTAAGCGTAAGTAAATTGAATAAGTTTTTAAACTGTCAGAAAAAGTTTTTTTATTTTTGATAATGTTCTTCAATTGACGGTTTCAGCAGGTTTATCTGCTAGTCCTAATGAAAAAAATATTCAAGAAGTACTTCAAGTGCCGTGCCAACAGGTCCTGTTTTTTGGGATAGTAATTCATGAAACACTTGAAAAAAATTTATAAATATAGCTTACAATTGGGAGATGCTCTTAATTATTACAATAATTCTTTACAACTTCACAAAGAAGAAATTAGTGGTGAAATGTCTATAAATGAACTAAGAGAATATGGCCAACAACTACTTAAGAAGCTTTTATGAGAACTACATCCCTAATAGCTTAAAAAGGTGAAAATGTTAGTTTAGAGAAAGAGATTAATGTTAAATTAGAAGGGATTTCTAATTAATGGCATTATAGATAAATTAGAATATGATAATGACATAATTAGAGTAGTAGATTATAAAACGGGTTCTGCAGAACGAGGAGTAGAGGAACTTGTGTTTGGTGGTAATTATTGGCGTCAAGCTGTATTTTATACTATTTTATTAGAACACTCGGCTGAAATAGATACAAAAAATAAGAGAATTGAAATCCAATATATATTCCTGGATGATACAACAAATGATAAGGGCTACTCTATCCATACAGTAAATGTTACAAAAAAGGATATGAATTTGGTTCTTTCGCAAATTCATAACTTTTGGAAGTTAGTAAATACGGCTGATTTTACAGGCGGCTGCAATAAAGATGACTGTGACTATTGTCGCTTGGCTAAGTTTGTTGATTTTAAGTTGCTGAAAGACAACTTGGCTGAAAAATAGAAATTAAATAAAACAATTTGGAGAGTGAATAAAATGAGTTTTTTATCAACGGTTTGGCCAATATTACTATTGTTTGTAGTTTGTATATTGCTTATAATAGTTAAGATAGTAAGAATGATAAGAATATCGAGAGATAAAACTAAGCGTTATAAAGGTGATTATATACTCTTAGGTTTGGTTATTGGTATGTCTATAGGTACTTTAATAGGTACTTTATATGATAGTAAAACAGGTATGGGTGCATCAATTGGAATGTCTTTAGGAACGATGATTGGAATGACTATAGGAATGTTAATTCATAAGAAATAGGCAATAAAAATACACAATAAAAAAAGCAGAGATAATAAAACTTTTTCTGCTTTTTTTGTTTTTTTATAACTTAGCTTGATAACATTTTTTTCAAGAAATCCATTTCTTGCTTTTTTTCTTCTGTATCGTCACTTTCATCAAAACCATCATACGGTGCTTTTTGGATCATGTACTTTGGGTTTTCTTTTTAATGTATTACAAACTTCATCTATATGAGCAAAAAGCAAAATTAAAGTCATCAGTCCAACCAGTATGCCCAGTAATAATTTTCAGGTTAAGATTTCTTTTTCTTAGTATTTCTTTTTAATCTTTTTAAGTGATTTACATTGCAATTGTCTATCTTCAGCGAGAGTATTTAAAAATGCATAGCCACCATCTGCTCCAAACCAAATGGTATCACCTGTAAATAAATATGTGTCATCAATCAAATAGACAAGATGGCCCTCAAGTATGTCCTGGAACTAGAAAAGGCTTCTATCTTAATATTTTTTTAATATAGAATACTTCGCCATCATCAATTAAAGTTTTTTTCATTTGTTATATTTACTTGAGGTAGTTTATATAAACCCCAATAAACTTTACGTCGTTTTCTTCCTTCTAAATACTCATTTTCAACTCTGCCAACATATTTTTTTGATTCTTTAAATAAATTATCGCTATCTATTTCAATAGCACCAACATGATCGGTATCTTGGTGTGTAATTAGTATTTCATTTATAGAATTTGGATTAATATCCAGCCAATTCATTTTTTTCTGCCAGTCTATCGTAGTTGTATCCAGCATCTATCATGATTGTATAACCATCTTTTGTATAAAAAGTAAATATTTGCGACATATTCCCTAATACAGCTTACTCTTTCATCTATATAACCTGTATTTAATGGTTTAAATATCTCTTTCCCCTAAAACATAAATGACATAAATTTTTGTTGATTTTTGAATCTTTTTTTGACATAATACGTCACCTTTAATTTCTTTTCTCTACAGTAAAGTAGACCCTATATTATTAATTATCTACAGAGATAATTAAACTCCCTTTTTAAAAATTTCCTAATTGTTTAAAATGTATATTAAATATCTCTATTTACTTTTATTATATCACGTTTATATTTCAATATAAATAACCCATTATATGATTTTTATGTGTTATAATAGATTTAAATGTTTTTTTGAGAAAAGAAAAAAAGTTTTGAAGGTAAAATGTTAGTTAATAAGTATTTATAGGAGAAAGTTTATGAGCAAAAACAACTTACTGTAGAGGAAAAAAGATTAGATTTAGATTTAACGATTATAGGAATTGTTACATTCTTAGTTTTCGGATTATTTGTATTATATGCAAAACAAATTAACGGTTTTATTTCGAATGAAAATATTAATGTTGTTTTAAGACTATTATTAAATGCTGGGATTCAATTTGGAGTTGCTGGACTAGGAATAGTTATTGTTATGGTTTTTAGAAAAAGAAAGTTTTTTTCTAGTTATGGATTAAAGATGGATAATATTGTTAAATCAATACTAGGTACTATTGTTAGTTTTCTACCAGTAATTATTTATATTTTTTTGCTTCAGGAAGTTTTTAAAGGTTATCATCCATTACATATTTCAATTACTAAGGATGTGATTGTTAGTGGATTTCAATAAATATACTAGGTATGTGTTTGATTTTTAATAGTTTGGGGATTTTTTTGAAGGTTTTAACTATGCTGTTATAGCCGATAAAAATCAATAAGCGCTATCCAACAAAAGAGTATTTGGTTAAACTATGGAGCGATTACTTAGTGCGTTTATTTGTCTGTTATTTCATCCAATAAAAAAACAGACTTTTTGGGGAATTATAGAATTAATTACAACATTTATTGCTATATATGGAATGTTGATAGTTAAAGCTAAAACTAATAATGCTTTGGGGATGTATCTTTGCATTTGTATTTATTTGGAATGCATTGTAAACACTATGTTAAAAAAAGAATAGGAGAGTGTAATGTATTTATTAAAGAAGAAACCTATATTAAACTGTTTTTATAATTTTTTTACTATTTGCTTAATTGCGAGAATAATAGAATACTTCGTAATTAGAACAGATGAATCAATTCTATCTGAAAATTTTTTTACATAAAGTATTTGGAATAATTTTATTATGGACAATACTTTATTATGCCAAATTAAAATGGAGAGACATCGGCTTTTAATACTAAAGATGTATTTTTCTGGTATTGTAAAAGGTCTGTTATTTGGGGTTATATGCTGTGTTTTTGCATATGCAATAGAAGGTCTTATCTTATACAATATGAACCATAGTTTTAAATTATCGTTTTTATGCAACTGGATTTTTCTTTAAATAATGAGATGAATCAGCAAACAGGTATAATTTTTATTTTTTTCTATGTATTATTTTTTTAATATTATCAATGTTTGGATGGAAGAAGGAATCTTCCGTGGTCTATTTACAAAAATATTAGAAGATATTTCTTACAATACGTCATTATTTTTTTAATAGCATTCCTATTTGGTATTTGGCATTTAGTTATGCCTTTTCAGAGATTTTTATAGAAGGTAAATCATCAATATCAAATCTTTTTAGTAATGGGGATTGGTTATGTGATTTTAGCCGGCATGATGAGTATAAAGTGGTCATTACTGTATAGAATGACAGGATCATTATGGATTGGATTAGGGATCATCTATTTAATAATGTTATTTCAAATTTACTTCATGTTGTTTCTAATAATGAGGTTGATAATATGCAGATAGTTAGAATACTAATATGGCAAATTTTATCATTTGTTATTGTCTTTGTTATTTATAAAAAAATGGAAAAGAAAGAAATTAATTAGTAATTAAACTATATGTTGGTAAGTAATAATATAAAGTTAGGAGGTAAGGATGAGTTCATTAAGAAGTAACGCGCTTAAGTTATATTTACTAGGTACTTTAGGTCAAATAGCACTTGTGTGTCTTGTGGTTTTCTTTTTTTACGTCAAAGTGGAACTACCGTTGACTACACAACAACTATTGGTATTGTAGCGATTATAGTTGGAGGGATATCATCAGCTCAATGGGGAGCTATCGTAGCTATAAAATATAAGAAGATAGACTTTAAAACAGTTATATCAGATTTCTTTAGAGTGAAGCAAAGTTATAAAAAAATTATCTTTTAGTTATATTCTTCCTTTCACTAAATTTTTTTGTATATTATCTTTGGAGGAATGTAACTATAACACTTTTGGTATATTCCAATAATAATGTTTGTTAAACATATAGCTTTTGGAGGCTTAGAAGAAATAGGTTGGAGATATTTATTTCAACCATTATTACAAGAACGGCTAAGCTATATTAACTCAACAGTATTTACTTTTATAGCTTGGGGAACTTGGCATTTTCTATTTTTTTCTATATAGATGGTTCCTTAGCACAGGTAAGTGTAATTCCATTTTTAGTAGGATTACTAACTAATAGCTTTTTATTATCAGCAATTTATAATATGACAAAAAGCCTTTTGGATATGTGCAATGACTCATTCTCTAATTAATGTTTGTTCACAGATATTCGAAGGAGGAAATACATATGTATCATATCTTTGTAAAGTTATAGTTATTGTATTAGCGATAATATTATCTAATAAAGCAATACAAAGAAATAATTAGTATAAAATAATAAATTCCATGAATTAATATAATCTGATTCATGGAATTTTTTAGTTAGAATATAATAAGCTCTCTATGATAATTATATTTCCTTATTGTTCATATAAAGTAAATAGATTATAATAATATTATTAGTATATAATAATTTATAGTAATTATTTATATTTGAATAACTTAAAATTAAGGAGAATAGTGTGGTTAATTTATATTATGTATTAATAGCGATTAGCGTATTGGTATTATTATTTTTGTATAAGAACGATTGTGAAAAATTATTATAAATAAAGCGATTTGTGATTTACCTAGTAAAGAAAAAGAAACTACTTTTTACAATAAGCGAATACGGAAAATATTCAATTTGGTTAAAGGTAAATTACTCTATTAGGTTAATAAGTACGATTTTTGGTAAAACAAAAAAACTAGAGATTTAGGAATAAGTGTAACGAATCGATATACTGGAGAAAAATTACTTTTTGAATGAAAGTAAACTTCAAACAACAGTATCAGGTCTAAGAAGTCACAGAGAAGAACGATATTCATTTGAAGCTCCGGCTGGAGAGTATATTATTTCTTATGGATGTGATGAAAGAGTCCGAGAACCATTAGATATATCTATTCAAGTACGTAAATATAACTCACCGTTTAAAATGGTTTTTACGATATTTGGGAGTATACTTTGTTTATTTATAATAGTCACTATGTTTATAATGCTGCTTAGATATTTTTGGGTAAAAACTAAAGGCCTATAATATATAAGTTTAAATTAGTATATAGAAAAATATTGAGTTTATATTTATCTTAATATTTTTAAGGAGATGAAGGTAGTAATGAATCAAAAAAACAAAAAAACATTTTTTTATAGGTGGATTAGGTAGTAACTGTTACCACGCTAAAGATTTTATTGAAGAGCTTGATGAAAAAAAGTATCATTTTTAAATCCGTATATAGAAAAATTTTAAAAAAATAAACAAGATTTAATAAGTTGGTTTAAAAATGAAATAAAAAGATTTAGAAGAGGTTTATTTAATCGGACATTCATTAGGTGGAGATTTAGGACGTTATCTAGCGTCACAGTTTTCACAAGTAACTAAACTTGTTTTATTAGATGGAGGTTATTTAAATCTAGACGAAATTATGACCTTTAGATGATGAATTAACGGATACCAAGGATTATTTTAGACAACAAGTTTTTTTACTGACATAGAAGAAGTTATAGCTAGCGAAAAATCTCAGTCTAGCTATTGGTCAAAAAAATCTGGAAGAAGCGGTAAAAAAATTCATATCGTTATAATAGTAAAACAAAAGAGTTTGAGTTGGATTTAGACATGAGAAAGTACTTAATTTACTTAGCTTAAGACGAGTAATAAAAACCATATGAAACAAATCTAGATTCTAAAGATGTATTATTTATTGCGCCGGTTTATCAAGAAGAACCGGAGTGGAGAAAAAGAAGCGCTTAGTCAACTACCATCAAACTTTGATATTACTATGTTAGAAAACTACAGTCACGAACTTTATACACAGAAACCTAGAGAAATAGCTAAAATAATTAACGATTGGATTAATAAGAAGTAAGATAGAAAATAACATTAAAATCAATAGTAATAAATTTAGGTAATAAATCATTAGAGTAAGAGAGTCTTTCAAATTATTTGAAAGGCTTTTTATTTATATTAATAATAAAAAGAAGATTATTTTTAAGGTGATAGAAGTAATGATTGATATCTTTTATAGTTCAATAATTTGACTTTAAAACTTATATTATATATGCTATGTAATAGCAATTTATGGACACAAATACAAATAATAAAAATTTTTAGGAGGAAAAATGTTTTTAGCTATTAATGAAATAAAAGATGCTAAGCTTAGGTATAGTCTTATTGTTGGCTTACTTACACTAGTTTCTTATTTGATGTTTTTCTTATCTGGATTGGCTTTTGGATTGATTGACCAGAATAGATCTTCTATTGATCATTGGAAGGCAGATACAGTATTACTTTCTTCAGAGGCTAATAGAACTTTAGCTTTATCAAATCTTAAATTATCGGATAAATCATCGTTATCTGCGGATAATGTTGAGCCATTTAGTCAAATGGTTACAGTTGCTAAGACTGAAAAGAATTCAAATGATGATGTTAAACAAAAGATTAGTATTTTTGGAGTGAATAGTGGAAGTTTCTTGTTTCCACCGATAATAGAGGGAAGAAGTTTTGAAGCAGAAAATGAAGTAGTGATTGAAAAGAGTTTATCTGAAAAAGAAGGCTTTGCTATTGGAGATACTATTAAAACAGCAAATTCTGATACTGAATTAAAAATAGTAGGTTATACAGAAAAATCTAGATTTAATGTTGCTTCAGTTATATATATAAATATTAATGATTTTTCAAACTTTAAAAATATGGAGCGAATAAAGTTACTGATAATCCTATGATTAATGCTTTTTGTAGTAAAAAGGTGAATTAAAAGATTATGATAGTTCAGTATTTCAAAAAAAGTAAGTGTAGATGACTTTATTAATGAACTACCAGGATATAGTGCTCAAATCTTAACTTTTGGTTTAATGATAGGATTCTTAATAGTTATTTCAGCTATTATTATAGGAATTTTTATGTATGTACTTACTATTCAGAAAACACCTATTTTTGGAATTATGAAAGCTCAAGGTATTTCAAATAAAACTATAGGTTCAGCTGTCTTATCTCAAACATTCATACTTTCGCTTATAGGAAGTATTTTTTTGGGACTAGTTAGGCACATGGTTAACGTCACTTGTTTTACCACCAGCAGTACCGTATTTTAGGTAATGGACTATATTACAGTATTATCTTCGTTAGTTTAATCGTTTTTTTCTTTAGTGGAACTCTATTCTCAGTTTTAGCTATTAGAAAAAAATTGATCCATTAAAAAGCAATAGGATAGGTGTTATATGAATGTATTAGAATTTAAAAATGTTACTAAGTCATATCAAGATGGAAATAATGAAATAGAAGCATTAAAGGAAACAAATTTTAAAAATAGAAGAAGGTCAATTTATTGCGATAATTGGTCCGTCAGGTTCAGGTAAATCAACTTTCTTAACTTTAGCTGGAGGATTACAAACTCCGTCTAAAGGTCAAATTATTATTAATGGTAAAGATTATACAAACTTATCAGAAAAAAAGAAAGAGCTAAACTACGCTTTAATGATATTGGTTTTGTTCTGCAAGCATCTAATTTAGTGCCATTTTTTAATTGCCAAACAACAGTTAGAATTAGTTGATAGAATAAATAAGAATAATAAAGCAAACAATTCAAGATAAACACTCGTTGTTTAAAGAACTAGGAATTGAACATTTAGAAAATAAATTACCAAAAGATTTATCAGGTGGAGAAAGGCAACGTCTAGCTATAGCTAGAGCACTTTACAATGATCCTGCAATTATCTTAGCCGATGAACCTACAGCAAGTCTTGATTCAGATAGAGCATTTGAAGTAGTAGAGTTACTGTCTAAAGGAATGTAGAGAAAAGAATAAATCTATTATTATGGTAACTCATGATAATAGAATGATTGAAAAAAATGTGATCATGTTTACCGAATGAAAGATGGTATTTTAACAAAAGAAAGATAAAATTCAAAATGTCTAAGTAAAATAACTTAGGCATTTTTTAATTGCTTATAAGTATTAGTTAGAATATAATTAAACTAATAATAAAATACATTATGAGTACCAGGAGATGAATATTATGCTTTTTACTAGGTGTAGAAAAAGAAAATGGATGGTTATTTGCAGAATATAGATTAACTTATAGAGTAGGTTGGGAGCATATTTGCAAAGGAGTTAAATTAGCTTACGATTATTATGATAATGTAGAAGTTCTTGTTGACGATAAAATAATAAATATAAACTCAAAAAGAACAAGTTATGGAATTAGAAGAAGCTGGAAATATGACTATACGTGGTATTTCTAAAAATAATTGGAGTACCATTGATGATAACTTTCTATAATCAACTACAAGTAGTTAGATGTTCAGTAGGATGTGTTACAGAGGAATTTCAAGCGGCTGACTATGAAAAAAATTTAATAAGTCATTAGCACAATATATGGATAGTCTAGAGATAGCTATGTTCCGATAAGAAAGACTTTTTATTTTTGAATTATATATATTGTTTAGATAAATAATTGTATATTGTATATAAATATGATAACATTGTTATATGCTAGAGTAGTATAAAAGTACTCTCATTATCCCTAATTAAGGGACTATATTATATAATTTATAGCTTAAATAATATTGAAAGGAAGAAAATGAAAAAAATTTAAAAGTTTGATGGAACTCAGTTAAAATATATAGCGATAATCGCTATGACAATTGACCATTTAGCATGGCTGTTATATCCAGGTTTAGTTAAAGAACCAATACCAGTGCTTATGCACATAGTTGGACGTTTAACAGCACCAATCATGTGGTATTTTTATTGCAGAAGGATGTTATTATACAAAAGATATTAAAAAAATATTTCTATAGAATTATGAGCTTTTGCTGTAGTCAGCCACTTTGCATTTTTGTTTTGGTTTAGGAATACCGTTTAATATTATGACAGGAAGTATATTTAATAAAACGAGTGTCTTTATTCCCATTAGCTATGGCAGTATTATTAATTGCAATCTTTAGAAGTGAAAAAGATAAGTAATACATTAAAGATTTTAGCAATTATAGTTTTTCTGTTTATTAACATTTGTAGCCGATTGGTCTTCAATCGCTCTTATGATGCCATTCTTTTTATATAATCATAGAGGTAATAAAAACAACAAATGCTTGACTATGCTATCTGGATAAGTGTTTATGCAGCTGTTTATATTATCTTTATAGATGTATTCTATGGAGTATTGCAGTTTGCAACTTTATTCTCATTACCACTATTAATGAGATATGATGGTACTAGAGGTAAGCATATTGGTTCTAAATGGTTCTTCTACTATTATTATCCAATACATTTAGCAATTATAGGTATTTTTTTAGAATCATCTTATATGGAAATATTCCATTGGTATTTTTAAAAATTTATAATATTTAAGAAAGGAGTACTTTTTAAAAGGTGCTTCTTTTTTTAATAATAAAATATTATACATTATATTAAACCATAATTTTTAGATTATAAAGATATATGTTATAATTATATTAATAACATAATAGCTAATTTTTGGAGGTAACTGTATGAAGAAAAATATTTTTTTGAAGATATCAGCAGCAATTCTGTTATCGATAAGTTTAGTTGGATGTGAGCTAAAACAATCAACAGAAAATAAACAGGCCGAACAAAAAGCTGAGGCTGTAGAAGGACCAGGAAAAGATTTTTGACTGGAATGCTAAAAGTTGCACCAGTTGGGAAAAAGCGTACTTATACTGAGGAAAAATTCTGGAAAAGAGTTTTTACTGCAGATCTTACTAAATTAGAAACAGCACAGAGTAAATTAGAAGAAAAGCGTAAGTCTATTACTGATAAAAAAAAGTTCAAGAAGCACTTAAAGTAGTTGATGCTTTTTATGTTAATCAACAAAATATAGATGTTGTTGTTAAAGCTGGAGGTTTTAATAATCAAAAAGAAATGTATAAAAAAACTTTATGACGATTATAGTAAGAAATTAGGAGTACCTGATAATGAAACTAATTTCAAATTTCAGGATGTTAATTATAACATGAAGGAATATGGTGCTATGTATTTTAAAATTAATAGTAATGCTTATGGGAAAGCTGGAGCATATGATTTAGAAGACTATAAAGTTGAAGGTAATACTGTCTATTTATCTTTAAAAGTACCAACAGTTGATACATATCAATATGTTGTACAAACTTCTTATAAATCAAACAACAGCTCATTTTTTGCGTCACTAGTTGAGATAACTAGTACAAGTGATAATAAGTTTGAACGCATGTATGCAAAAACTATTTTTCTATTTAGGAGCTGTCGATTTTAGAGGTGATGGCTATGTAGATTTACAAGGTATGGATTATCTTGCAAGAGCTAAACAATATCTTGCTATTCAAGTAGATGATTCTGGTAAAGTCACAATAGACAATGATAATTTATCGAACTTATTACGTATTAATATGGCTGCATCAAATGAAAAAAATAGTGCAAAAATTTGGTGCTGTTGAAAAATAACAGATAAAACACTGTGTTAAGATATTTCTTAATACAGTGTTTTTTTCAGATAAAAGATATAGTAAAAGTTTGAAAAAAATATAATACAATATTAATAAGTTAAATAATGTTTAAGAAAGGTAAATATGGATATAAAAAGAAAAAAATTCTTTGTCAAA
>BNJU01002832.1_pt1 | contig 39111 bp, 43 predicted proteins | sample 8539281 | NCBI WGS metagenome assembly BNJU01 (sample SAMD00202456, study PRJDB9452) | human saliva metagenome | isolation source: human saliva | place: Japan
AGATTTGAGCCTGTTAAAGTTGAGAACAAAATGACAGGAGAGTCAAGGACTATTCTCAACCGTCCCTATCAGAAACAGAGTTGTCACCAACGGAAAGGGACTACTTCTATCAGAGAGAATCATCAACGAGATGGGAAAAACAAGGGACAGGGAAGCAATTATCCGAGGTTTCAGGGAAATATCTCCAGCCGCTTTCAGCAGCCACCGCAAAGGCCGTGTATGCCAGAGGAAAGCTCAACAGAAGTTGGACTTCGTGGTGAGGAAAATCGGTGAGCAGGAGACAAGCGTTTCCAGGATATGTAGAACGGGTGCTTCGAGAACATCTCGACCAATACAAAGATGATGTGGAAAGATGGCGGAAACTCTGAAGTACTGCATTCCTCGAATGCAAGCCTACGCTCGAGTTACTGTATTCAGTGAATGCTGTAACATGCAGGGAGCTATAATCCATTTTCTACATCAGCAGGTGTGTCTTTTGTACCACAAACTATCGTTTGTACCCGAAGACCCACTTGCCCCTAAAGGGATTAAATCACTCCAAAGTCGTAATTAGAAAGCAATGAAAAAGCAGAAACAAAAAGAAGCCAGACAGCAGATGTGCCACCTGCCCAAGATGGGACAGATGGCATATCAGGATACCTAATTCTGAAGACCAGCAGAAACTTATCAGACTCTATCACAGAGTCGGGAGCAAAGACAAAAAGCGATTTTGTCCGAGCAAGGATTTTAGGGTGAAGCCTTTAAGGTCATCACGGAAGACCCTTCAAAGAAGCCTTACTTGGAGAAACTCTCAGAAATCGTCGTCATGACTCATAAGATAGGCGTGCTATACAACGAAGCCGTGAAAGTCCTCAATGCTTATCATTCTGTCGCCACTGCTCAACGAATGCTCGGCAGACTCGAAACCTATTCCCAACTTCTTATTAGACTGCAACAACAAGCAGTACAACTGACAAAATTTCTTGAGAGTAGACATGAATAAATACTGATAAATCTAATACCCAGCATTCGTTCCGTACTGCGGAAGCCCAATCCCTCTTTGGGTAGTTGAGTGATTTTAGAATCAGTGTTAGGAAGATATGCTTTGTATGTGTAGTCAGTAATAAAATGCTTCTAGCAAAGTTTGCATCAGTAGCGTTGTTTACCTGTACTTTACCTCTTTTGAGAATATTGTTTGAGTGGCGATGCGGCATTGAAACTCAACTCCCAATCTGGAGCATAAAGTTCCGAAGAATTCTCGTATATTCAATTTTTTTGGGGGGTACAAATATAGCAAAAGGCAGAGAATCTTTCCCTGCCTTTACGCCTAATCTTTTAAAATCACATTGATACTCAAATGACTATTTTGACAACTCCCGTTTTGGAGCATTACTATCTATTCCCTATTCGTTGTATTACTCTATCTTTAAAGGTATAATAACTAAACAATCTACCGTCCTCATAACGTATTATTTTTGAAATATTAGCTTTGTTAGTTACGATTCTAAAAGACTCGAAAGGGCATCTTATTATCTCCCAGTTTCCAAAGGCCATCGGTCTCATAGATTATAAAAAGCATAGAAGCCCCATATGTGGAACCCTTTACATACATTTCTATAGCATATACTTTATTATTAGGTTCGAAATAATATGATTTTAAGAGATTTTTCCATCTTTAAAATCAATATTCCCCACACCTGATATAGTTCCGATTTCCGAAAAGTTTTTACCATAATATCTAATCGTTTTGAACATCACATAATTATTAATAGTATCCTGATAGACATTTAAAAGGAGGCTTTATTTTTCTCCCAAAGGGAATTTTTGTACACATTGAGTGAGTTGTCCTTTAAAGAACTAATTGATTCCTTTGAGCATGGGTAACGGTTATATTAAATGACATAATTAATAACCACATACACTTTAAAATATTCATTTTATTTGACCTTTTCTTTTTCGATTCTTTGTAGTATACATCTTAATATATGATGGTCTAACTCCAGCTACGTATATTTCCTTTAACTTGTTAAAGTCCCATTTCAGGATGGTAGGATTACCATTCTTATCCCCTTGACATCGATCTTGGACTATAATATAACAAAGCCGATTTACTGATTCCCCGTTCACTTCCTTTATATACCTTGTTAGCATTAGATAAACTTCTAACCCACGCATTATGATTCAGTTTGTCTAACTCGCTTTATGCTTCCCACTTTGAATCTTAAGTGTCTCGCTAGGATTGGTATAGAAAAATCCGATTATTGTCATTCTTATTTAATAGAGAACTGCCATGGTTGTTTTATAACACCCTCTATAGTATTTGGAAATTTATCAGACTCAACTCTGTTCATTACTATATCCATTCCTACTAGTTGCTCGTAGAATTTCCCCCTCTAAATTCAGCATAACCAATTCTAGCTAATTGCCCAATGTTGCTATTTAAATTAATTTCAGATATTGAAGTTTTTATCAATTTTCCCATTGAGGATAATCATTCATATTAAAATTACCTGTAACAGAATAAAGCTTTACCATCGTTTATTTTATCATATCCCCAAATAAATCCCAGAATTAGTGAAATAATCTCCTTTGCCATCTGGATGGTATAAAATTATAGGGTTATATGGCAATATCCATAAAGCTGATAGAGTTAGGATAATCTTCTTCCAAGGATACGCACTCATCCATAGACTCAACCTTGGCTCGTAGTACTTGCACCATAATAGTACCTACCTGTCTCCTCGTCAAACTCCTTAGCATTGAAAAAGATCAGGCGTGTTCCACGTGTTGTTTCTCTCCTCTATGAACACTTCTCCAAATGGAACGTATTCGATGTGCTGAGCCACCTCGCCATCAAGGTTGGTGATGTAGCTACTGCTGCCCAAGTGGTCAGGGTGGTAGTAGAACTGTAACTTTTTCATAATTGTCCTTATCGTGGAAATTATCGTTTTGCAGTTCTTGTGCGTGCCATAGCACGGGCTTGTGCTGCTTCAGGGCGTACCGTCGTTGCAGCAGAAGCCTTGACCGTTTACGTAGTCGTCATTGTCCTTACCGTTATAAGGTTGGTCAAACGCCTGTAATTGTCTTTAATGGATTGTAACTGCTGGTTGTACTTATCCTTGTAGTTAATGGTAAGACCATCAGACTCTCTTTGCCTGCATACGGGATACGTCTTGGGTCTGCCCCATAAAGCCAAGTCGCCGAGTTTGCTGACAATACGCTGGCTACCCACATAGATATGCTTGGTGTACTTGCCACCTTGCCCCGTGCAACTAAGTATGGGCTGACATAAAGGCTGAAGCGTGCCGTACTGGTGTTACCACCCGGAACTCAGGTTCACATAAATAGCTTCATTTTCGCCTGATGTCTTTACTGCTGCGCTCACCATCGGCATCATACCAATAGTTGCTCACAAAACCGTTCTCATCGGCTGCCAATAAGCGGTTCTCCTCGTCCCAACGATACTTCTGCTCACTTGCCTTTTCATCTTCCTTACCGTCTTTCTTTACACGAGAGGTATTGATGTAGACAAAGGTTTCCGTTGACATCATAGGTGTACTTGTGTCCGTTGTTGATATTCGTACTCTCCGTAGGAGTTTCTTCCGTTCGGTAGTTAATATCACGAACATTGTCAGCTGGAACTTTCTGCCCGCATCCTTGCCGTAAGTATAAGCGAGTTCGTAGCCTGCGTTGAGCGTGCCGTCAAACTGCACACTTGTCTGCTGAGGTGTTGCTTCTTACTTGTTATGCGGTGCATATTGTCGTAGCCATTGCAAGGCTATGAGATGCCGTCTTGTTGTCCGCTCCTGCGTGGCGATACTGCAAACGCTTGTTGTATTCCCGCACGATATTATCCCAGGGCAGGTTGTCGCCAAGTTTAACCCAGCGATTGGACTTGCAAAATCGTGAGAGTAGCTCCTGAAGATCAAACAAATCATGATTACGATATTGAGAGTAGTACTTCATCTTGCTTCTTGTTGTTTTTAACATCCAAAGGTAATCATTTTTACAAATTAACCAGACATTAGAAAGTATAAAATAATTAATGATTAACGAGTTATATTTAATTAGCAAGACCCTACGTATCTCTTTTTCCATTCATAAATATATTCATCTTTTCTATCATCATAGGATGATAGTAGTTCTATTACTATCTTAATTGAATTATGTTTATAATTAAAAAGATATTGAGAATATTCCTTCCAAAATATAACTTATTTTTGAGAGCCTTCGAATTTAATATATAGCTTTATGTCTTTTTGATTGTATTGTAGGACAAATAAGATTGTAATATTACAGGACTAAATAAAACATTGAAACGACAATTCAGATTACGAAATATTTACATGGGTACTATTTTTGTTTTATAGAAAGTCGATATATGATTTGAAACTTCATCACCATTCGGAAGAATGGATTCATAAATGTTTTTGCAAATCAAAATATACTCCTCTAATAGGAATGCATGTTTAACATAAGGGAGACAAAAAGTCTCCTTATGCAGTTTAAATTTAGAATAGAAATTTATGACCGAAAAATTAGAGTTCTTGTACACTTTTTGTTTTGCAAAAAGAATAAACATAAATATTCTTTTTTTATAAATTACAGAATCGACCTTATTCCCATCGTCATCGCTTTGCACAAGATGTCTCAACTGTCCTTTAGATGTATAACTCCTAATCTGGACTTCTTTTGTATTGTAATAAAGTTTCCAGACATTTTGAGCTTTATTATCTAGCAGACAAGAACAAAGTAAAATGCAAAAACGCTCTTCGAAGCCATAAATTTGAAAATAAAATCATTTTATAGTCCTCCAAAAAATAGTTAATCCATATTGTGCAGTGGAAGTAAGCCTAATTCTTCCCTTATTCTTCATACCTCCATAATTGTATCCTGCAGTTTTTTTCTGCGGAACATTAAATGATCCATTACCAAATTTTTTATTTACAGCATTTTTCCACGATGCATACTCCTTATCACGCATACTCCACCCCATGACGTTCATTTTATACATAAAAGTACCATTTGATGGCTTATTCTGAAACTCCTTAGGAATCATTGCTTGTTCTGCACCATCCCATTGATCTGCTCCATTGCTATAATCTATAGAACCTGGTGTAAATGCATTTATAACAGCGGCATTGGCTGTTTGCATTGCATTTGTTTGTTTGCTTAACGTTGTTCTTCTAAATGCTTTTGCACTCGGAGAGTCTTTACCATACGCTACTTTATTCTTGTTCACATGAACAGAAGCTATTGCAAACATTTCTTCTTTGCTAAATATACCATACCCTATAGAACTTTCTGCATATACAGTTGATGCCAAAGTATTAAGCTCTTTCTGACCAATAGACAATTTAACAGGGTGTTCGAATACATTCACTAGAGAGCCATTCTTGTTTTTTTCTTTACGTACACCAGTTGCTGTATATGCCATATTATCCTGTTTCCCATCACTACCAAGCCATTTACCAGCATCTGTATAATAATCTCCTTGACCATCAGGATCAAATAGATTTATTGGATTATTATGACAATAAGTGTATGCACTTATGTCAATATATTCCTCAGCAAGCGGATCCACACTCATCCACAAACTCAACCTCGGCTCATAGTATCTCGCACCATAGTAGTACATACCTGTTTCCTCATCAAATTCTTTTGCGTTGAAGAGGTAAGGGGTATTCCATGTGTTGTTGCGTTCCTCTATGAACACCTCACCGAACGGCACATACTCGATGTGTTGCGATACTTCGCCATCAAGGTTGGTGATGTAGCTACTGCTGCCCAAATGGTCAGGATGGTAGTAGAACTGCATCTTTTCGTAGTCATCATTCGGCTTAAAGTTGCCATTTGCAGCCCTTGTGCGTGCCATAGCCCTTGCCTGTGCTGCCTCCGGCGTACCATCATTGCAGCAGAAGCCTTGACCGTTTACGTAGTCATCGTTGTCCTTACCATTATATGGCAAGTCAAACGTTTTGTAATTGTCTTTAATGGATTGTAACTGCTGGTTGTACTTATCCTTGTAGTTAATGGTAAGACCATCAGCTTCATTGCCTGCATAAGGTATTCGTCTTGGGTCTGCGCCATAGCTGGCGAGGTCGCCAAGCTTGCTGACTATTCTCTGACTGCCCACATAGATATGCTTGGTGTACTTGCCACCTTGCCCTGCTACGAGGTATGGGCTGACATAGAGACTGAACCTTGCTGTACCCGTATTGCCGCCCGAGAACTCGGGTTCACATAGATAGCTTCGTTTTCGCCTGAGGTCTTTACTGTGCGCTCGCCATCGGCATCATACCAATAGTTGCTCACAAAGCCGTTCTCATCAGCTGCCAACAAGCGATTCTCCTCGTCCCAACGGTACTTCTGCTCACTTGCCTTTTCATCTTCCTTGCCGTCTTTCTTTACACGAGAGGTGTTGATGTAGACAAGGTTTCCGTTGGCATCGTAAGTGTACTTGTGTCCGTTGTTGATATTGGTACTCTCCGTAGGAGTTTCTTCCGTTCGGTAGTTAATATCACGAACATTGTCGAGTTGGAACTTCCCTACCCGTATCCTTGCCGTAAAAGTATAAAGCGAGGTTCGTAGCCTGCGTTGAGCGTGCCCTCGAACTGTACACCTGTCTGCGAGAGATGTTGCTTCTTGCTCGTGATGCGGTGCATATTGTCGTAGCCCATAGCAAGGGTGTGAAGCCGTCTTATTGTCCGTTCCTTATAAGTTCCCGTTGCGCTTGCCAAACGATATAGTGGGTCATAAGTATAACTATGGCTCATTTGTCCGCCTGCCTTGCCACTCTGTGGGGAGCGGAGCATGTGTTCTTAATACCAAGCACGTTGCTCACTGCGTCGTAGCTGTAGGCGTTGTCCATGATAGTACCTGCCTTAGCATTCACCACGAGGTTCTGCAAACGTCTGCGTGCAGGGTCGTAACTGTAGAACGTTTCCGCTCCGTTGCAATACTTCAGGTGGGTGCGCTGCTCAAACTTATCATAGCCAATCTTGTTCACATAGTCGTAGCCATAGGACTTGTAACCACGGACGTGGTCTACCTGTCCACCGAGGTTATAGCCGTAGGTGACCTTTTCCTCATCAGGGGTAAATCATTTCCAATAGGCGGTTATGGCTGTCGTACTTCCACTGTGTTACGTAGGTTGCCACCGCCTGATTAGGCACAATCAGCGTGCGCACGGTCTTCAAGACCTCACCCATCTTACCATAGTAATACTCGATAGCGCCACTGCCGTCCTCACGAAGCATCAATCTGCCGATACGGTTGTAAGAAGAGTTGATACCACCATAATGGTACTTCACGTTATTTTTCCGGATGGTCGGGATAGTTGATAGCCGCCAGACGACCGTAGTCGTACTCGTAATTGATGGTCTTGCCCTCTTTTTTTGAGGTTGGCTGTCTGCTTGGTGAGCATCATTACCCAGGCATCATAGGTAAAGGTGGTGATACCGCTTGCAGGGGTGGTTTACCTCAGTGCGACGGTCGCCCATATCATAGACGGATGTCGTTACGTTGCCCTCGGTGTCTGTTACCTTGACCAATCGGTCGATGCCATCATATTCCAGAAAGAAGTGGTAATGATACCATCGGGTCCGCTGAGTTGCTCGGTCTTCACCGTCTTGCCACTACCATCGGTATAGGGTAGCCTGACGATTACCCAACGCATCAGTTACAGTCGTTACGAGTGCATTGCTACCTGCGTCCGTAGAGTATTCCGTCTTGGTCTCAGCATTGTCCGGAAGCGTTACTTTCATGGCACGATCGAGCACGTCATAAACCGTTACGGTTGGCGACACGTTATCAAAAAGCCTTGTTGAAAAGCTGTCTTGCTGCCCAGTGCCTCCGTTGTTGGATAGTAAGCCTTTGCCACACGTCCGAATGCGTCATAGACGTTGCGTCCGCTGACAATCATCACGGTCTCGTCTTTCGGAGCACTACCCCTGGCGGCTTTCGTTACCCACCGTCTTTCTTCACCTGAACGGGACGCCCGAAGCCGTCCACGAAGGTTACGGTCTCCATATCATCGCTTGGGTGCTGTATGTCGTAATGCTTGGTCACTGCGTAAGCAGGCACTGTAATACCATTGGTGCCGAAAGTAGCCTTGGGCTGATAGTCAAAAGGCAATGATGTCACGGCACACCTGTTGCCAACTCATTAGGGACCGCGCACAGCTTTTCCACGTCGAGGTTGTCTATTTCCGTTTCATAATAGAAGTGGTTGAGATCCATACGGCGGAGTGCCATACCATAGCGGTAGTCGAAGTTGGCTGCCTCGCTACGGTAGCCAAATGCATCGTCTATGCGCTCCACATACATATTCATCACCGGCTCATAGCGGTAGGTATACCACATGCGTTGTCCCTTGCTGTTAGCAGGAAGCATGGTCTTGATGATGTTGCCGTAAGCATCATAGGTGTAGTCAGAGACGGCTTCGCCGCTTCCGAGTTGTTAGCTTAATCATGTGCAATATGGTCGGCATAGTTCAAATCGTAAGTCGCAGAAACTTGATGATAAATCTTACCATCACCGCCCGTTACGGTTACGTTGGTAGGTAGCCCGAAGATATGTTTGTTATCATTGTGAGCATATTGTATTTGCGGTTTGGTGAGTCGAACTTGCGAACCGTCAGCACTCAACCACCCTTATCACTGAACATGTAGGACTTCAGTTCTCCGTGATAGCCAGTGAGGTAATACTCATTTCCAAGCCTCTGAGGTAGTGATGCGGTTGCCTGTCCCTCACTACTGTTTTATTGGCGGTATAGCGGAGCGGTACAAAGGCAGAGGCGCGGTCGCTATCAGAGTTTCTTCTGTTTGTTGAAAGTATAGCTGTCACCGTTGGCTGTGATATAGTAGCCATCATATTCATTGCGTGTCTCGGTGTACTTGTTGCCTTTGGCATCCTCTACAGACGCTCAAGCTCATTGCCCTGTGCATAGTAGGTGGACACATCATAGAGCTGCACAGCCTGACGATGAGACTGCGGATTCACCCTGTTCAGTGTCGATATTCTTGGTTACGACCTTTCCAAAACCGAGGAACTCACGCTCGTGGCGATCTTTCTGTCCATCTGAATAGGCAAACATCGTCTTCATCATCGGTCCATCATCACGGATACCATCGTCAATGGTTACGGACGACATTACCCATTTACCACCGGGCAGGCCGTAGGTAGGCGTGCTGTGTTCGTAGTCCAGTGTAAAGGTTCCGCCAAGGGAATTGGTCACGCTCTTGAGCATATTCGTTCTGCCGATAGCAGAGCGGGTTACTTTCAGTTCACTTTCCTTATCGGATTCCACAATGTCGAGGTAGCCGTCGCCATCTACGTCCTGCAAAGCATAGTTGTTACGATTTATACTATGACTGACAGAAACAACTGGATTTATGGAAATTTTGACAGGAATTAACTTTGGAGTGAAATTGACAGTAAATGCAACCTCAGCACCCTCTGAGGTTGAGGCAGATTCGCTAAGAGAAGAAAGCCCTTTCCACTGAATGGCATCCATAAAACCATTACCGATATTAAATGCCACCATGATAGTCTTGTCATTGCGCCATACCTTATCTGGTAATCCGTCAGAATTTACATCAGAGAGATTATACTCTTCTCCATTCTTAGAGGTTACAACATTGTATCCCCCGGCGAAGCTTGATGACCCCTTATTGAAGCCACCACCTATATTGGCGTTATAAGTAATTCCCTTACCACCTTGTATTCGTTCAATTCCCCAATCAATCGGTTCTGTGAAGTTGTACCCTAAATTAAGTCGAACTTTATTTCCCTTAATAATTTTATCAGGTAGACCGTCTCCATTCACATCCATGAATGTTTCTGTGCTCCAATCCTTGTTAGAGGGAGGAATACTGACAGATCCAGACATACTAGCTTTTGCCTTGTTGCTGGAGCCTTGGTTGCTGGAATGATCCTTTCCTTTTGCTATATGAGCAATCGTAGAACTTATCGAAATAATGGGATCAGCTTCCCAATGCCCATCCTTCAGACTTGTTCTCGCTGCCGATGGTTCCAATTCCACTATACTTTTCGCCACTGATACCTCCTTGCGAATTTGTATATTGTATGACTCCCTTTTTGAAAAATATCAGGAAACCATCCCCATTGAAATCCATCATAGTGGAGCGAGTTACACTCTTACCACTTGCATCATTGTATGTAAAAGCAATGCCTGTCTGATTGACATCACTTGTTGCAACCATTTCCTGTGTTATAGCTACAGCACCGGTTCCTTATAGACACATGCGGAAACTCCTGTTATATCATCAATATGTTCGAAAAGGGTTAGATTAATATTACATTTTGTTCAGTTAGTCTTGAAGCCCCAGCCTCTTTAGCTGTAAGGTACAATTCTGCTCGTTGTCCTATCCATCTATCAAATGAACTTTGGTCTGTTCCTATTGGTACAAATGCCATTGTCAAAAGGATCATCTTGGCATCCTTGCTATCGAGGGAGACTTCAGCAGTGATTCATCAATAGGTTTGCCATACCTACCTTCGGAGGCATGTATAAACAAAGCCACCCCAACCACGATACATTGTGCCGAAAGCCTTTGTTCTCTGTCTGGGCATAGAAGCCTGCCTGTGCTGTTCCTATGCCACTGACAGTAGCTGCAGAAGTTACTGTCTGACCTGAGATGTTACCTGAATGAAGTAATCTATCCATATCTTGCCTGCACTGATACGGTGATTATCAGTGGATCTCCTGAAGACTGCCACCACTGAAAGTGTAAGTCTTTTTGACCCAACAGTTTGTCTACAGTCTTGACAGTCATCGTTACCATTCCGTTTACCGTTGGTGGTAGCATCGTGATACTCGGGTAACTGTCAGGGGTTGAAACATTGGAAGCAAGTACTACAGGTTTACCTTCACTAACCATGTCGGCAAAGAGAATATAATAGGGTTGCCCCTGCCGTACGCTGCCTGCTACCATTCTTGCCTATGAGTCTCTATTTGTGGTGTCCACTTTATTTTCGACCAGTCCACATTGAAGAAGAACTGATTTCAAAGTTTAGATTTGTCAAAGCCATCCGGATTAGGAATCGTCTGTTTAATTTCTCCGTCAAACGCTTCATTCCATGCTAAGGTACGGGTATAGATTTCTCTTTTTTTATAATTCGGATTATTATTACCCAAGCTGTCTTTTTAACTCATTAGATGCGACAATTCTGAGGCGTAACGTCATCTGTTGTGACGAGGTTTTGGTGAACTTACCTGACAGGTTCAAAAAGTGCTCTCTGCCACATTGGTCAGTGTATTGGCACCATAAATGGCACCCTCCTGAGGTTGATAAACAGTGGTAGATAATCCGCGGGGAGTGTTTCTGCCGCACCTGTATAGGTAATGACAGGCGCCCATTTCACGTTGTCAAAGGCACCGTTGCTTGTTTCCTCCGTACCAGACTGGACACGGAAATAAATGCAGTCGCCTTTCTTGACAGTGATATTCTGTGCCGTAGCATTATAAGCTGTTGCATCTCCCTTGGCAATTTTCTTACTCCAGAGTTCTGTACTGCCTTTCTGAATGGCTACGCGCACACCGTCAGCATGAGCATACTCATCGGTATCGTATTCGCCTGTTGGAGTAATCAAACTAACTGTACCCGAGATGCTGATGATTCCATCTTTAGGGTGCCTGCCATACACGTACCATATCTTCCATCGGAGAGGATTTAATCAGTTCTGCCTGCTCGGTAGGATCAACCTCTCCAATAGTTTTATCTATTTTCTTGGCATCATAGATGATGGGGCTTGGTGTATCGGCGCTGCTAAGCGTAAAATGAGGAATAGCATGACCTTGCGCATCAAATTCTATATGATTAAAATAAACCTTACCATTAGAAACTATATCTACAAGCCCATCACCATAACATCACTGAAATATACAGAGGTTTTAGTAGTTGTGCGGGAGGTACTTGTAGCAACAGTAGCCATAATATACTGCCACCCAGCCTTGATGGCAGGTCCTCCAGAGAAAGTATTACTGGATGAAGCAGAAAATTTAGAGATACCAATAACTTTGATAGGTTCTCCATAGGTTATTTTCTTTTCGTCTGTGCATATTTGCGGACGATAGTACATAGAACCTCCATCCTGATATATCTTGTCGGGTAATCCATCTCCGTTAAGGTCTGCAAAAGTCAATAATCCCTTAGAATTATCATGAGAGTAATTAAAAAGAACCACCAATAGTGCCACTTGTTGAAGAACTTTGATCATCAACTCCTGCTCCAGCATAGAAAGAGCCACCATAAGAAAGGCTTGTTGTTCCTCCTAAGGCAGTAGGTTTATCGCTGAATATGCCATCAACTTCTTTGAGAGGACTTATAAATCCTGCGTCAAGTCCGTCATTGTGTGTATTCCATGTTTCCTGTTTTTTTCCTTAAAAAGGCACATACCCCTTAGCAGCCTGTACATCATCATAATAGTCAAATTTCTGATAAGACACTTCTGCACCTTTGTCGTCAAGTTGCCTCACACCCGTGAGCACATCTTTGTTGAACACACCCTCGCTATAGGTAAAGGCATAACTGCGGAGCGTACTTCCTGGAAGTGCACCGTTAGCTTCTCTAACAAACGATTCGATGAGGTTAGGGAAGCCATATCTTGCATTATTGTTTTTGAGTCGTTTCTGTTTACTGCCTTCTAAGACAACCACTGTGTGGGGTGATTGTCCGCTATTACCAGCACGTACTTCCTTAAGATAAATGGCTTTTGCCACAAGTCCACCACGAACAGGTTCGTCGGCTGTCTCATAGACGTATTCGATATAATCACCGTGTGTTTCTTCCACACGTTTGAGCTTCCATTCGGTAATCACCTCACGGCTTTGACCGCTTGCATCGGTGATGGTACCTTTGAGAACGGCACCTTCTCCACCATAAATATATTTGATTCCTTGTTTGTCAGTTTACTTCCCAAGTATAGTCGGCAGGAGAATTACCCTTTCGGATAATACGGCTGAAGTCTCCTCCCTGCCGAGTGTAGAACTGTCTGTCCGCTTTTCGGTTCATCTTCTCACCACGGTGAGCCACACCCATCTTGCCATCGTCACCCATCGTGGAAAGCATAGAACCCGACATCAAATAAGTCTCGGTTTCTTTACTTGTATCGTATCTTGGAACACCCCAGCGAGTATCCAACGTAATAGAAGGAACAGAGAGATTCCAACCCTCTCCAAGCCATCCACTACCTCCTTCACTACTGTACTGTATGCCCAAAGAAGGAGCCATACCATTGCGGGCAGGGGGCATCTCGAAGCCATACTGTAGATTAGCTGAGCCGCGGTTGTTAGCCGTAGGAGGGTAATAAGATTGATTTTTGCCGTTGGGTCTGCCGCCTTGATGTCGTTCATCATCGTCGGCGTAAATCCGTCGGTCTGTGGAGATTCGGGTGCCTTGATTACACCATTGATCATATCGGTGAAGTGCGTCGTTTTCGATACCACGCAGGCTGTAGCCTTATCCACCTTCACACGTTCCAAAGCCACCCAGTGCCTGGTGTCTTGGTCGAAGTAATAGGTATTGATGTCGTCTTCTGTAAAACCGCTCGGGATTCGCATGCGGTCGTATTTTATCTTCACCGTTGCACCCTTGCCCTCGAAGTGGTTGCCGTGGGGCAGAAAGCGGTAGCCGTCTCCCTTGGCGGTGACGTTGGTCATGCCGTAGTCAAGGGCAGGAATGTCCGTCTCGCGGAGTGCCGTGATGGAGTATCTGCCATCCCTTGCGATGTCCGCAGCCTTCACGGAAAGGACGTTGCCGCCGATGGCGATGCTGTCCGCCCTGTGTGCGAGGAACTGCTTCTCCGCCTTTCCACCGACGGACACGAGGGCACGGGCATAGTCCGCCCTGCCTCCTTGTATGGGTGTTATTTTCCTACTGATGTTCCTGCCATCAATGACTGCCGTGAGCTTGAGCTGTCTGCCCGTCGATGGCACGATGCCCTCGAATTCTCCGTCATGGACGGTGATGGTTGTGCCGTTCACTGAGATACGGCTTGCCTTCCCTCGTACGAAGCCGTGGAGGTAGGTCTGACCGTCATAGGCTATGGGGGCGGAGGAAAGGATTATTTCTTCCTGCTTATTGGTATTAGTCTTTGTCTTAGCATCCGCTACGGTTTCGATATGTACGTTCCTGACCGAATAGGCGTAGGAAGCATCCGTCGGAATGGTGAAGAGGACGGTGTTCCTGCCGTCCTTCAGCCACTCGGGGCTTATTTCCTCCCTGACGGTCTTCCAGTCCTTGGAAAGAACCGTAAGGTAGCCGCCGACAGCCGTGCGATCGTTGATGCTCCTGCTGATGACCCTGACCAGAACTTACGCCCTTGAGGGTCATAGACCAGCCATGCGCGCATATTTGGAGAAACTTTCTCGACTGTTATCTCGAAGATGTTGTCCTCGGGGTTGTCCGAAACCCGTCCGTCAGGCTGTCCTATGATGCCCGAGGCATGGTCTGCCGTGTAGGTGGTCGCCATAACGGAAGAAGTTGCTGCTGCTGTCGTCTTTGACTTATCCTCCTTCCTTGCCGTCCGTGATATTCCTGCGTAGCTTTTTCTGCGTTATGGACGTTCTTCGTGAATGTCTCGGTCTGTGCTGCCATGGATTGTGATATACTCGTGCCGTTGTTTTCACGTCACCGTCCTGTCCCTTAGTATATATGCGTCGCAGCGATGGCTGCGGTGATGGCTATCAGTAATGCCGCCGATATGAAGTAATGCTTTGTCTTCATAGCCGTTGGGGTTTAGTAGTTTGCCAATATCTTCCTTGTAAATTCCTCTTCTAAGGTGAGTGCTTTGACGACATACACGCCCGTCTGCGGTACGGTGAAAGTCGGCACGCTTGATGGTGCCTCCCGCCATATCCGTCCGGCTCAGCAGCCTTCCTGATGTGTCATAGACGAGCAGTTCGGCATCGGTCTCCTTGGCAAGTCTCAGCTCGGCACTGAACGCCATACCGATCCCATCCTTCCTTGTCACGGTGAGGGCAGAATGGGCCTGTCTCTCGATGGAGGAGTGTTTTTCTGCCGACCTTGCCTGCCCTGCCTTGGGCACGTTCGGGCTGCACTCGCTGCCGATAATTACCGCCATGCTGTCCTCGACAGCCTTCTTCGTCTCGTAGGCCACGCCCTCGAAACGCTCGTCAGGGCGAAGTCTCCACCGTCGATGCTCAGCCCGTCGATGGTCGAGAGTCCCTTGTTGAAGCCCATGCCGAAGAGCCAGCCGAGACCGGCTTTCTTGGCCGCACGGTGGACGACGATGCCGTTTACCGTATAGCTTACCGTGTCAGGGGTGAAGATGATGCCGAGTGCGTCACCTCCATTCAGGGTGACGGCGGCACCCATGGGACTACCCTCGACCACGACTTGTGCCGTGGCATTCTTCACGTCGAAGCCGTGGAGGATGTTCTTTCCCCAGTCGAGCGTGGTGCAGAGTCCCGCCCTGTAGTCGGAGGTGAGCGAGGGAATAGTCCATGTGACCTCTCCCTGCTTTCGGCGACCGACCGCATGGGCATACTCGACGCCTCCCGTGCTCTCCGCCGTGATGTCGATGCCCGCGTTCTGCTTAATGAGCAGACTGTAGTTTCCCGGGGAGCAGGTTCTTCACCGTGTATGTCTTCGTGGTGAAGTTTCCCCGTGAAGCTACGGCACCTTTCTCCATATTCTCCACGGAATCCGCCAGCAAGCTGTATGAAAGAAAAACTCGGCAGGCCGACCACCATGCTGATGTCAAGGCTGCCGTCCTTTCGCAACTTTCCGCCCGTGCAGCTCGCATCGTGCGGTGTCAGCCGTGCCAGTATGCCGTCGAAGCAGGCGAAGGTGAACGTGTCAGATCCACTGCCGTCGGTGTCCATGAAGATGTTGTCGAAAATGAGTTTTTCACGGCTCGCGTCCTTGCGCGAGCATCTGATGATGATGTTTTTCATGTATGTCGGTCTTGTCGCCTGCGTTTCTGTCTATGAGCATGAAGACGTTGCGGTAGTCCGCACCTGCGAACTTGTTGCCTTTGGCGAGGACTCCGTATCCGAGCTCAACCATGTTGCCGCTGTCTCCAAAGCCGTTCCTGCGCAGCGGGGATAGTTAATGCTGTCTCGCCGCTTGCGATCTCGAAAATCATGCAGGCTGCCTTTGCCGTGCTTTCAACGGGTATGGTTATCTGCAGCTCCTTGCTGCCCCGGCCGTCTATGAGCAGAGTTACGCTGTTTCCTTTTCTGCGTACCATGAAACTCTTTCCGCCCGTGTTTCTTTCTACTATTCTGCTCTGCACAGTTCCGTTCTCTACGATTCGGATCTCACCCCGTGCGCTGACGTTGAAGCCGTAGGCGCACTTCGTGCCCGATGCCTCGGTGAAGCCCACGTTATAGGCGGGATGGAGCCTCGGGTTGGTGTATTCCATCGTGCCGTTTCCCGTGTCGAGCGGGGAGCTGACGATGTATGCGCCCTCCTTGGGATCATTCTGCGACACTGCATCCATAAAACCGTAGGAGGTGACGGTGATGCCGTTCTGCGTCCAGATGTCCTTCCTGTACTCGGTGGAGTCGATGTTCGTCCTGACGAGCCACCTGCGGTTCATGACGTGCCACGGTGTTTTTCCTTCCGTCTCGACGGTGGTCGTGGCGGCATTGTCGTCGCCCCATATCATAAAGCCGCCGTCGGGCATGGGAGAGCCATCCTCGCGTCCCATGACGAGAAGGCGTTGGCTCGTCGGCAGGCCGTATGGGTCTGCGTCTCTGAAGCTGTCGTATGTCTTTTCAGTAGAGTATCTTGGTGCTTCCTCGTAGCTCGTCGTGGAGAGAGGCTGGAAGAGGTCGCCCGCGTCGTCACGCCCGATGCCCGTCACCCTGTGGTGGTAGGCGGCGCTTTCGTCCCTGTCCCATGAAAGGTTGCCAGTCCCCGTATAGTATGAGCCGTTGAGCGTGATGCCGTATCTGATGGCGAGATAGGTCTCCACCTGCCTGCGCTCCAGCGGCGTGAGCGTCCTGCCGTATGCGATGAGCTCGGGCGTGTAGCCATTGAGCGCACCGCCCCCGAATAGGGACTTGTCAAAGGCTGTCGTGAAATTGACGTCTCCGTCCCTGTATGTTCCCGTGGTGATGGTCGCACGTCTGCCTTCTCCCCACACGGAATGCACGGGGGCGTATGCCCTGATGTATGAGACGATGCGGGGACTCGTGGACTTGAATTCCTCTGCGGTCTGCCTCTCGCTCCCCGAATAAAGAAAGGTCCTCGCCCGGCCCGTGCTTCCGTAGTTGAGCGGTTCTATGCCCTGCTGCCCGACCGCCTTGTCCCTGCTCACGAGGCTTCCCGCACCCTTGCGTCCGCTGACGGCATATAGCACCTCGTCCTTGTTATAGGCGGTGGTCGTCGGGGCAAACACCCCGATGACGGTCATCTGCGCGAGGTTGGAGTATTTCAGTAGACTCTCCTTCGGCTGATTCCCCTCGGAGAAGTTCAGGGCGGGGTTGAAGTTGAAAGTCCGTATCCATGTGTGCCGCTGCGTGAGACTCACCACCGTAGGCTGCGCCCTTGGCATCGTAGAGGTTGGTTCTAACGGGTCGCCCGAAGTCGCGCCAATGATAGTACCCTGCAGATCCGTCGTCAGGGGGACGGTCTTCAACCATGCCTCCGCACCGCTGACCTGACCGGGTGACTGCGCACGGGACTGCACGGGAATGAATAAGGCTGTAACTATTAGAAATGCTGTTTCGTGTAAATGTCGTCCCATAAGTTAATACTGTCTATGTTCTTTTTCAGTCTGATAAGATACCCGCAATAAAAACGGTAAAGAGAGAAAATCCGTAAAATAAAAGTGGGATGGATTGTATCGTGTGTGTGAAAAATTGATTAATGCAAAAGCCTTTTCGTAGAGTCCTGCATATCTCCCTTGACTGCCGAAAGTGGCGTTCTTTATGTCAAGGGGCTGAAATTGGTAAAATCAACGTTGTCTTCATAAGCATGAACGTTTAAGTTGTTTTTCTAAACGCAAATATAGATTATTCTTCTTTAATTTGCAAAGGATTGCATGGATTTTTCTGTTTTTGATATACAAAAGGGCGACAAGAACAATAAAAGGAAGTTTTTAACAGCAAATTCACGATGAGGATAGACTTTGGGCATAAAACGGCAATTCAAGTGCGGAAAAAAATGAAACGGACTGATAAAAAAAGTGTGAGCTTTCTCTTGTTTTCATCGAAAAATAAAGACTACCTTTGCAACGTTAGATAAGTGGTCTTTGAGGCATTGCAGAATAAAGAGGAAAAAGAAACACGCTCGTTTCCAAATCGATTTCACCTTTTATTATTCTATATTATGTTTTCCTTTTGTAATCAGCCGATTACATTCGCTACTATTACTTTTATGCGGAGATTTGCGATTTTCGTACGCCAAAGACATCGGTATTGACAGACCGGAGAAGAATGAGATACTGCATAACATACCACCGACACCCGAGCAGGAAGTTTTTATCGGCAAGCTGATGGAGTTTGCCAAGAGTGGCGATGCCACGCTTTTTGGGACAAAGCACCTCTGGTGAGCGCGAGGAAAAGGGCAAAGATGCTGATTGCAACAGACTATGCGAGGAAGATGAGCCTTGATTTACGCATGATTGATGAAAATGGGTACTCAGATCATATCGACAACAAGGCAAGTCACTGTGCCAAGATGCTCAATGACTATTACCAAAAGTTCGATGCACAGAAAGGAACGCAGTTCGTTTTCTCTGATTTAGGTACTTATAAGTCCGGTGGAGACTTCAATGTCTATTCGGAAATCAAGCGTAAGCTGGTAGAAGACTACCATATCCCATCCTACGAGATACGCTTTTATCCAAGAGTGTAAGAACGAGAAGGCAAAAGAAAGGCGATGGTAGATGCGATGAACCGTGGTGACATTCGCATTATCTTCAGTTCTACCTCTATGTTGGGTACTGGTGTGAATGCACAGCAGCGTGCCGTAGCCATCCATCATTTGGACACTCCTTGGCGACCTTCAGACTTGGAACAGCGCAACGGACGAGCGGTGCGCAAGGGAAACCTTATCGCCAAGGAATTTGCGAACAACAAGGTCGATGTGATTATCTATGCCGTGGAACGTTCCTTGGATAGCTACAAGTTTAACCTGCTGCACAACAAGCAGCTGTTCATCAATCAGCTGAAGACGAATACGCTTGGCGGTCGCACCATCGATGAGGGTTCAATGGATGAGGACAGCGGCATGAACTACTCGAATACGTAGCGGTGCTTTCTGTAATACCGACCTTTTGGAGAAAGCAAGATTGGATAAGAAGATTACCACCTTGGAATCAGAACGCAAGAACTTTCTCCGTGAGCGTGATGCAGCAACGGGTAAGTTGGCTGAGATTGACAGTTCCGTGTCCTTTCATACAGACAAAATAAAGGAGGCACAGTCAGACCTGGCTCTATTTGAGCAGCGTGTAGAACGTGATGACGGAGGGACTGCCCGTCAATAAACTGACAATCAAAGGTGTGGAAGACAGCACTGACATCAAGATCGTTGCTGCACGTCTGCAGAAATAGACGAAAAAGCACGCACCAAAGGAGAGTACAACAAAATTGGCAGAATCTATGGTTTTCTCCCGTATGGTCAAGACAGAGTACTTCCAAAAGACTTATTCGACTGTTCGGTGAACCGCTTCTTTGTGAAAGGACAGGAAAGCATCCTATACCTATAATAACGGTAAATTGGCGACTGATCCGAAACTTGCGTGTCAGAACTTCATTAACGCCTTGGAGCGTATCCCAAAGGTGATAGAATCGCATGAGAAGGAAATGGCAAAGGTTGTAGCCAATAAAGAAGTTTATACTAATATTGCTAACAGTTCTTGGAAGAAGAGGATGAGCTTCGCTCACTTAAAAAGTGAAGCTGCTGAATTGAGACAGAAAGATTGCGCTTACGCTTGCACCGCGGAGGAGAAACAGAGGAAAAAGAAGAAAATGAAGCAAGGAGAGGGTTTAGCCCGACAACAATCATTCTGCCCGTCTAAGGAACGAGAGCTATCCTGCCCAAGACAAGGAAGAAGACCACCGTTCACAAAACTTCAGACCCAAATGGAGACACTAAACACATGTCGAGGGGCTAAATAAAAGTCAGACATTCAATATGGATGTCTGACTTTTATCACTATACCTGTAAATAACCTTTTAGCTTATCTATTCCCTCTTTGTGCTTATCGGGAGCCTGTTTCTTGAGTTTGCCTATATTCAGCAATTTCCATTGTACGGATGGATATTGGCTTAAATCACCTACACAACATTTATCCCACTGTGGTGTTCCCTCCTCAAAAAACGAGGAAATCCTTGTCTGTATTTGTAAGGCAGTCATTTACCTTTTTAATAATGGATTCACGAGCCTGCTCATAGTCTGTATAGGTAAATGGAATATCTGACATTCCCTTGAATTGGTTTTCAAGTGCCTCCTCTTGGTTTATGCTATTAGGAGACAGAGATTCTACGATAGGCTTGTCGCTTCCCAATAAGCATAAGATAAGCCCGTCTTTTACATCTTCAAGTGTTTGGTCTTTCATGTATTTGCAGTCAAACATGTCACGTGGGTGCTGGCGGCTGAGGGCAGCTGTAATCTTCCCCCATAAAGTTGAGAATAAGGAACTATACGTGCCTTACAGCTGGCTGAAAACTCTTCCTTCGCTTTCGGACAGAGTTCCATAATCTCAATCTCTCCAAGTATGCCCCCGCTTTTGTACCATTACCTCTATTTTCACCCTATGCACCATCATGCGTGCACTGCAATTTCCATACTTCGGTTTATGTACCACATGTATTCCGGGAATGGCACGTTCTATACTTGTTTTCAGTTCTCCAAGATGTTGATTTATCTTTTCTAAACTTGCTGTACGTGGCTCTATCGGAATATAGGTAAGATCAATATCAACCGAGTAACGCGGCATATTCTGGTGGAACAGGTTAATAGCCGTACCTCCATGAACAGCAAAGTCCGTTATCTTGTAAACCAAAGGCAGAATGCGTAGTAACAATGCCACCTGTTTTTATATTGTTGATCGTTCATAATCGTTTAATTCTTTTTGGTATAATCATCTTATACTTGCTGATATATATACGGATTTGACGAGTTGGGTTTATGTGTCCCCAAATCTATTTTTTTGTAAGGTCTAAGTCTTCATACCAATAATGCCCCTTTCTCAGCCATATATAGAAACAGCCTCTTCATTTTGTAATGTTTTGTGGTTTCCAATAACGATTGGACGACATTCGGACGCAGAGTGGTCAACTGTTCCATTATATAAAATAGATCCATATAGTTATATTGGCGTGGAGTTAACAACAGACATTCCATAAAGGCCTGCTCAGGGGAGGATATAAGCAGCCTCCAGTCCAAGTATATTAAAGTTGTTATCTGTGCACTGGTAAACACCTCTGTCTTGAAAAACTTAAATTCACGGTCGAAAATGTCATGCTTCATCCATTGTGGCATTTTATCACTTGCCGTTGATACCATTAACAGGGGTTTGCCCATAGGGACATAATGGTTGAAACCCCAAAAGCTCCAAAGCAGAATGCGCTGCAACACGAAAAACTCTTTTCCTACTTGTTCGTTAAAGGACTGCAAAGCACCAAAAGCGGACAGCGTGTCGCCTGTGCGGTACATAACTCCCTTACATAGAGAGGATAACCAACCGGAAGAACGATATCTGCTCAACAACTGCCTGGAATAGCCATGCTCTACGAGCCATGTCGCAAACAACAATCCGTTCTTTTGCCCGGATTGAAAGCATTTGGTTTATCCCTTTTAGTACACTCATGGTTTACTTGCTGTAATTAAAACCAACCGCAAAGATACAAAAAGACTTTACTAATTACAGTCGATTGGTTGAATTATTTTTCCCGAAAAGTAAACTAATAGTTGACTTGCAGGATAATATTTCAACCATAGTGAGGAAAAAGAGGATGAAATAAAACATGAACATTTCCAACATACTTGTATAGAACAGACTTCTACCAACCTTCTCGCTTCCGTACCATTTCATCTATTTCTTCCCGAAGGAAAAAGTAACCTTCCATTGGCTTTAAGGTAAGAGTTTTTCCTGCCCAAACCCAGTTATATATAGTCTTTTGTTCCACCTTCAAAATTTTGGAGACATCTATGATATCCAAGTATTCGGGTTTCAATGGAGGGTGAATGGTCGTATCTACTTCCTGTTCCCGTAGGACAAGCAGACGGTCGAGCTTGTCTTCCATATTCTTCAGTTTATCAAACAGGCGTTTCTGCCATGCATTTTCTGGCTGTTGATCTAAGTATGGCATAATTCTCCTTTTTGATAATTCCCACTTGTATCTTGTATCAAAATATGCTGCTCTTTCATATAGGCAATATATTTCTTTGCAGTTCTGTCCTTGATTTCCATTTTGCGCATCAGAACCTCACAAAGTTCTTGGTAAGTGAGCTTGAAAAAGAATTTCGGAAGGTTTCTTTGACAACAGCAATAGAGTTCATCAGTCTTGCGCTTTTTCCTTGTCCTCTTTAGATTTCTCGCACGATAGACGTGCATGTCCTCAGCCTTATCCCAGCCGAAAAGCATCATCGGTACGTCAACGGACTTCCGTCACGGACTTTCAATGCCTTTACGACCGAGTATTCAGGATTGTCGTCCTTTTCTATGGAGAGAATGCCCGCCGCCTTGCGTTGAAGTTCCGATCCTATATGCCCACGTAGCTTTATACCATTAGGCACAAAATGAAGCACACAGATGATGCAAGTATTGTATATTCCTGCTAATCGGTAGAGTTCATCAACAATGGCTATACTTTCCGTTTCATCGTTGGCGGAACGTATTAAGTCGGCTATACCATCTATTACCACAAGATGAATACCTCCATGTTTGTGGTAAAACAAATCCATACTCTCACGGATAAGTTTCAAGCGGTCCTTGCGTGAGAGCGAGGCTAGATATAGGGAATGGTAAAACTTCGGCACCTTTTTCAGTGAAGCGCGTTGTAAGGTTTTACCCAAGTTTTTATGCAGTTGTGCCTCGGACTGTTCCGTATCGTAGTGTAATACCGCCAAGCCGTTAGGGTTGGGCGTAATTTCCAATCCCAATGTCCTCTCGGCAGGTAACCGTTCTGTTCCTAATGTCCCAGTAAGAATGGCAGCCACATAATTACTTTTGCCAGTTCCTTCGCCCCCTGTAATACAAAGCAGATTATCCTGCGTACCCAGCGGCACACCATTTACTGCTACGATGGACTTTGAAGCATCAGGAGGATTCTCATAGTCTATTTCACATGATTGTAGCATCATAATTGTATGGGTATATATACTTGACAGCTTGTCTGTTAACAAAAGAGTTAAATCCTTTGCCGTCTTTCCCCAAAGCAAAAAAATCAGAAATGTCCTTTTTCGGTTTTTGTTCCTTGCAAAAGAAAGACTCAGACAAAATACATGGTATGGTTCCAACTGCTTGGCCTGCCTCTCTGCTTCTCTTAATCCGGTTTCATCCGTATCATAAAAGCAGAATGATGTGTCGAAATCTTAGTTGCAGACTTTCGATAATAGGCTCAGGGATGGAGCTGTTTCACTATTGAAACAGATTGCATTAAAAATGGTGCGAAGATAATGACAATACATCTTTCTCTCCGCCAGTGATAAATAAAATATCCCCTTTACTTGGTAACTGTTCAAAACCAAAGATATAATCCTTCGATTTATCCCCTCCATAAAGGAACCGTAACTTGCTGTTTGGGCGGTATATCTTGACAAAATCGCCCATTACATAACAAAAGATAGGTTCATTCTTAGTAGAGGTTAGACTAAAAGGATTCCCTTGATTGGAAATTGTCTCATAACGGAACAGTGACTTCACATGATATTTTTTTGTAAAAACCTTGTCAGTTATTCCATAACGTTGCCAATAGGCGATTTCGTCTGCCCTGAAAGGTTGTTCGTATAGCTTGAATATCTTTTTCTTTTCGGAAAGTTCTTCTTTTGCATTGGTTGATGTTGAAGAAACAAGACGAATGTCCTTGAAAGATTTTGTTTTTCTATTCTCTTCAGTCTTAAAATCCATGGTAATATTGAGATTTAAATCCTGTATGATAGTCAATAAGACTTTCTTGAAATCCGATCGAACATCGAGACCAAGCATCGTTGCTGCAAACCAAAAGCAATCACCCGAATATGCCTCGTTCCCAAAATCCTTCATGCGGTAGCATTGCGATTTTGTATCAAGGTAGATGTTGCAGGATGCCCGTTTGTCCTTATAAAGTGGATTCCGGAAATTCCGTTTGGGAACGAAATCAATCGGCATATAGAAACAAAAAATTTCCAGTCCCTGTTTCGTGTGTTCCAATATCTCTTCCTTAATGTTCATAGCTCCTCAAACGAAATTTGTGAGTCTCCCATATATCCTTTTAGGATACCGTCCTTGTAAGCATTGAGCCTTTGAAGAGCTTCCACTCTACGAAAACCTTTGAAGGAAGCACGTCCCGTCTTGATTGCAATATATAATCCTTTGAAAGGATAGACCACATGATTGCAGGAAACATAACGATAAAGGGATTACCTGACTGTCTCTCCATCGCTGCCAGTGAAGCTCTGGATATACCGAGAAGGCGCAATACATCAGAAGAGTTCAGTTCAATCTTTTTCTTCCAAAACAACATAGTTCTGTTTCAGTTCAAGAATGAAGCCTGCAATTCGATCTATACTTTTCTTTCAAAGGAATGTATCTCTTCCAAAAAGAGTGGCAGAAAGCATGTTATTCTCTGTCATTATGCATCAGTTTTTTTAATAAGTTTCTCAACAGCTTCCATCATATCTCGAAATTCAGACATATTATTTTGTTTTTTTACTATACGGTTGGATAGAAATATAATATGCTGAATCATTCTTTTGTGATCCACATGACAGAGCTTGTTCAATAAAAAGATGAGATCTTCTTTTTCAATTGTAAAGAAACTATGGTCTTTATCTTCAGTGGTATGCACCAAAGATTCTATCATTCCTTTGGGAAGATGCAAAAGAAGCACATCCATATCGAATGCGGAGGCACATTTGGTATAGGTATCAATTCTCAAATCCGTCTGCATCTTACAATGTTTCCTAAAATTGGAATACTCCATGCCGGCACCTTGGGCTCGCATCTTGCTGTTATCGCAAGAAGACAGCATGATTTCAAGAGTGGGAAGCACGATAAACAAGCGTCCCTCTCCCTTTTGAGGTATCATCTTCTTATCCATTTTGTGTATTTAATTGATTTCCAAGTGCAAAGTTCTAAAGAAATAAACCTTTTTTTAGAATATTAGATTGCCAATGTTGGTAATATGATACCATTTGCAATTTTAATTGCTTTTCTACGGCATAGACCATCAGTGCACGGTGCAAGTCCCTTTTATATATAAGGACTTGCACCGTGCACTGAAAATGTAACCAGAATTTTTTTCTAAAAGATTTTCACTCAAATATTTGGCAGTAGTTCATTTTTTATGTACCTTTGTACCCGAAATGACATAGCTGATGTCAGGAGAGCAAATTATTTAAGTACTCTCAAAAATACTCTATTGAGGCTACAAATTGGCTACATAGAAGAAAGAGTGATAAAAAAATAGTTGTGATACAGAGTGTTACAGAAACAAGTTCGAGTTTCGTACGCACCGCTGAAACCTTGGCTTCCCGCCAAGGTTTTTTGTTTATGATAGGGTAAAAGGGAAAGAGTAAACGAGTTGACAAGTCAACAAGTCAACAAGTTGCTTGTAAGAAAGACTGGATAAAAGAACGAGGATTTGCGTATAAAATAACAAAGCAACTCGTCTACTTGTGAGACTTATTAACTCGTCAACTTGCACGAAAGAGACAAAGTAACATGAGAACATATCTTTAAAGAATAACAAGCAACTCGTCAACTTGTAGACTTGTAAACTTGTCAACTTGCAAGAAAGCACAGAATAAAAGAACGAGGATTTACGTATAGAATAACAAGCAACTCGTCTACTTGCAGACTTGTAAACTTGTCAACTTGCAAAAAAACACAGAATAAAAGAACGAGAATTGGCGTATAGAATAACAAGCAACTCGTATACTTGTAGACTTGTTAACTCGTCAACTTGCAAAAAAACACAGAATAAAAGAACGAGAATTGGCGTATAGAATAACAAGCAACTCGTCAACTTGTAGACTTGTAAACTTGTCAACTTGCAAGAAAGCCAAATAAAAGAACGAGGATTGGCGTATAAAATAACAAGCAACTCGTCTACTTGTTAACTTGTTAACTTGTCAACTTATAGAAATCTTCTGCATAGCTTCTTATTCTGTTATCAACTCAAAATAGCAATAGCCTCTCCCCCACTTTTACGTCCCTTGCATCAGTGAGCATTGAATAAAACGTTTGAGAAATAACTCTGTGCGTTCCATAACCCTTAGCCTTCTTAGAATTCTTGTCCATCTAAAAAGAGTTTGTAGCACTGCGCTTTCTTGCATATATCCGTCTTCTGTAAGAGGATATTATTACCCAAAACTATGAAAAGTTATTACAACTCATCAGAGAATATCTCAAAGAAAATGGCTAAAAGCGAGTATTTTTAGCACCACTGCAATCATTTTGTTATCAACAACTTACAAAGTCACATCGCAAGATAATTCTTAAAATGTATCTAATTGAAAATAAAGAAGTTACCTTATTGCACAAACTAAACAGGTAACGATTTGGAAACGAGCGAATTGCTTTTAGTCGCAAGTCTCTGCATTAACAAAGAACGCTTGTAATTCTATTTGCAAAGATAATCATTTGCTTTGAATAATAAGCGTTCTTAATGAAAATATATTTAATATGGTATTTCAATAAAAATATATTTTACAGGATCTCTACACATTCACGACAAAAAGAGTCTTCATTTATCAATAACTGTAGTACTCGCTTGAAATTATTCATTTCATTATCTTCAGCAAGTTGCTGTTCGGTAGTTTTACCAATATGTCCAACTCTAAAATACATATCAATAGCTTTATCAATTCCACTTAAAATTGTAGGCATATCGTAGACCTCTAGAGTATCACCCTCTTGTTTTGAAACTATGTGTATCGGATAATTTCTATGATTAGTAGACATTTGAGCTTCGTTAAGACCTTGATTTCTATAAAAGAGCATTGCGCTTTTTTTTATGTCTGTATCAAGAGTATCTGGCATCTTTATATAAAGCTTACCAGATGTATATATTTTACCATCAATTTCTGTAGTAGGCATTTCGGTTACAATCCATTCTGCCGCTAATTTCACAAAGCCTTCAAAATAGGAAATAGCAATTACAGTTGAAGGTAAGAGCCCCAAATGACCTAATTTCAAGTTTTCATCAGTTTGTTTTTTTAGTAAAATTAATCCCTCTTCTAAAGATTCCGTTGCAACCTTTTTCTCATCTCTTATTGTAATTTCATAGCGTGTTTGTGTTATTCCCAGCATATCCGTTGGGATTTTTGCATCTTTTTCTGCTATAATGAAAGCTCGATCCAAACCAACCCGACCAAGAAAAAGGCCATATTCAAATAAAATATTATCACGCGGTGTGTCAAACCCTTTCTCTCTCACGACAGCTTTATCATCTGCAGAAAAAACCATGAAGCCGAAATCAAATAGACTTGCTGATTTAACTAGAGTTTCTAAAAAGAAATATTATTTTTTAAAAATTTCATCTGTCCAAAAAAGCAATCGTAGTCAGGAGAAAAGAAAGATTTAATACGCTTTGCTACTTCAAGTCCTTCGATAGAAGAACCTATAAAAAAATTCTTGGTTTCATATTTTTTTAAATCATTATAAATTTGATAAACTTCATCTTCTAATACTTTAAGAGCTTGGACTTTATTAGGTTTTTCCTAAAAAGACATATTCATCCCCAACAACAGACCTGAGTTGATTTTTCTTTATTATCTTTCCACAAATGATACATATTATGCCATACGATATAGACTAAATCCTTAAAGTTTAGATTATAATAATCCTGTATGGGAATTGAGTAGCATATTGCATTAATTTCAAAAGCTATTTAAAGGAATATCATAATCAGAATCTGTTCGAACATTTTTTTCAGGAATCTTATCATTCGCTTTAAACGTCCCTGTGTCTTTTGCACTCGAGAATTAATCCTTGAAATGCTCAAGAAAGGATAATCTGGTCCTTCAGCATATCCCTTTTCTTTATTGTATATATTTATTCCACGTCTTTCTTGTGGCATACCTTCCAAAAACATAATCTAAAGATTGAAACCATGATGATGTCACAATATCAACATCCCTGTGCAAGTGCAGATTCGTAATTTTTACTGCTTTTAGCATTATTAACATTACATACTTTATAGGTGTCCTTCATTATTTTTTTCAATGTCATTTCTTAATTGAGTTAAATCTTGGTTGCCATTTCCTTGATATAAAGAAAAAAAGATGAATTAAAACTTTGTAGCCTATTAATTTGATTTAAATCATATTTCCATAGTTTGTCGAAGTTCTATCCTTACCTTATCTATTTCTGTCCCATAAAATTTCTCACTTAGGACCAACAAATCTATATCACTTGCTCCTTTAATATGGGTATCAGTCATTACAGAACCTTGATATTCATATGAGACATTTTGTAATGTTTCTTTTAAATTCTGTTTTACAGCCTCACCGGCCTCTTTTGTTTTGCTTGTATACTCAGGTTCTACAGCTGCCATTGCATGCTTAACATATTTAACAACATCATCACCCGATGAATACGCATCGCTGAATTGTCTTCGCTCGCGCTCAAAGAGATTTATAGAATCGGGATTATACCGAGCAGAGAGAGCTGTAAGTTTTTGTTGATAGTTCATCATAATTATTTACGCGATTTAAACGTTTGATTTTAATTGAATACAAATATACAAAAACACTTGCATTTTACAAAATATAAAATAATTCTTCTATGAATCACATCCGTTTTTTATTATTGTTTTTCTATCCTCATAGATGGCTAGCAACAATGTAAGTCCTAGATAGCTATGGCATCCTGTTATATTTCTCTTCCTCGCTTCTTCTTTTTCTTAGCTTGATTTCTAAGTTTGTGCTGCCAGGCTGTCTCAGCATAATCATCGCCGTATGTCTGTGGATTGATAAGTTCACCTACCCTGAAATCATTTCTTCGGCTGCATTCAAGGCGGTGCTTGCTACGTTTCCTACGGTTTTGTGCAATAGATAAACTTTCGTTTTGCTTTTTGTAGGCGGTATGTATGAACGACTGGGAGGAACAAGTTGATAGCCTGTGTCTGATTGAACTTTATTCTTTGTAGTCTTGTCTGCTATTGTGTGAGCTTTTTGTTATTGTCTCCTTTGTTTCGGCTTTATTGGCTACTTCAAAGTTCTTCTGCAAGGAACGGTAACCGAACTCCTTGCCGATTTCCGATGCCTTAAAAAGTCTGTCCACTGTATGCGAACTTCAAGCCATATATCTTTCCCTGTTTATTCTTTAAGCGTTCAATGGTTACGCCACTCTTGCTAAGGTCATAGAGAAACATGGAGTGGCCTATGATGCCTGTGCCTTTGTACCTATCAAGTAAGGCATAGCAGATTTGCTGTACCTGCTGTTTTGTTTGCTCTCTCGTGGGATTAGCCTTTGTCTTTTGGTGTTTCCTCTCCGCCTTGACCTCCTTTGCGATGGTCAAGCCTTTCTCCCTGCTGATGTCCTCCGCTACCCTCGCTGCCCTATTGCTCACAAAGGTGGTGTCATAGACTTCTCCGTAAAGACTGATGCGGTTGGCAATGATATGGATATGCCTGTTATCGGTGTCCTTGTGCGTTACTGCCACCCATTGGTGGTTATCAAGTCCCATTTGTTTGGCAAACAGATGGGCTATCCGCATGAGTTCGGACACGGGCAGTTTTTTCTCGTCCTTCGGTGCGATGCCTATTTCGATACGGAGGAACTTATTCTTGCACCGTGTGTTGTAATCGCTGACCATCTTCATTTCCTCATAGATAGTCTTTGGCTCCCTGCTGCAAAGATTGTGGAAGGCAAGCCGACTGCCAAGTTTACCCTCTCTGAAAATATAGTCTAAAGCCGTGCTGCCATGCGCTATCGCCTTACATTTTCCTATCATCTCTTGTTAGATTTAAGACCTTATATATCTCATCGTTCACATGAAAATGGGGGTCGTAAAATCGCTTAAATGCCTCTTTGGCACATAGCGAAAGGTTCTGTGTAATATGTACCCATCTCTCATCTTTTACTTTGATGAGGTTGGAAACCTGCCCATAGAATCTTCCTGTATGTTGGAGGATGGCAATGGCTTCCCTTTCATTTTCGGTCATCTTGGGAACGGCTGCCACCTCTCCATTCAGGAGTATCTCACGGCAGTAATCTGAGAACTTTCGTCCCGTACTTTCTGCCTTTGACTTGATACGTTGCTTCTCTTCACTGGTACATCTTACCTTGATGAACTCTGTCTTGTTCATCTTCTGCTCTTCCTTATCCTTTGGCTGCCATTGGGCAGCTTTTCCTTTGTATCTATTCAAATAAGTTTCCTTTGAAAGTTAATCATTATAGATAATTTGTTGTTGCTAATTTCTGAATGCTGACCGATGAGAACGTAGTGATTACGGTCTAATCTCCCCAACAGTCTGACGAGGGGAGCAAGAGCAGTTTGTGGGTACAAACTGACGTCTTGCAATGCTACCGAACAAATTATATACGCTTAAAACGTTTTATAGCCTAAAAACGAATGCCGTGCATTCTATGACTAACTGCATTCGTGGCATTCTCATAGATAACTAAGCCGAAGAAGAAAGGGTAGACCCTTTTAGCAAAAAAGGTAGACCTATTTGCTCGAAAAGGTAGACCTTTTTCCAGAAAACCGTCTACCTTTTCTTACGGCTTACATTCTTCTCCATTTCTCTATATCTTCACCATATTCCTCCAGATGCTGACGCACGATGTTCTCAACGAAGCTTGAAAGGTTGCTGCCCCTGTCGCCTAACCTACGCACAATGAAGTCGGCACGCTCCTGTGTCTCCCTACTCAGATAGACTGCCTTACGATTGTTTAACTTGGTCGGCACAAGATAGGCTTGCTTGTAGGCTTCGAGTGTTTTCTTTCTCATCTTGGCACTGATGCGTTTCTGAACGGTTACGTTCTCAGCATTCTGTGCAGACTCAGAGTGCATGGTATTCTCTGTGTTCTGCTTGTTTGTTGGTCTTTCTCTTTCAGGAACCGCAGTCGCTTCTTGTGAAGTAGATTCGTCCTCTGCTTCATCTTCCACGCCCAAGAACCATGAAAGGTCTTTGTCGCTCATCATAGTTTTCTTTTCCATTTCTATTTCATTTTAAGTTTGACTTGTTTTGATTTCTTGTTTTGTCCTGTAATTGATATGTGTGTCTGTTTCTGCGCTTTCTGTTTCTGCTGCTCACGGGCACGGCTGACATGATATTCGTTGAGATCCTTGAAGTCTTTGTAATGTATGTTCATATCCTCAATATGGAAGCCTGCCTTTATGAAATCTTGAACAGCCCTCCGTCCTGCTTCGTCATTGTCAAGGAAGGCACGGATATGGGTGAGGTGTCAGTCATTCAAATAACGGATAGTCCTTGCCACGTTGCTCACGGAGTTCATCACAAGGCAGCAGTTGGTAATCTCTTCTTTCATTGAAAGGAAGGAGAGGAAGTCCATGAAGCCTTCAAAGATGCATACTGGCTCCGCTCTATCCGTGAATATCGGAGTAATGTCTTTCGGGGCTATCGTTCCCTTGAACGTCTTGTCGTCCCGAAGCTCATAGCCGCCAGAGAGATTGGCAAAGCCAATGGCTTGATAGAGTCTGCTCCTTACCTCATAGCTGATACATTTGAGGAAAGGCATAGCCTTTTCCAAGTTGATACAGCGTTCCTTCGTAAGATAATCCTGTAAATGTGGCGGCAGGGTGTCTGATATTTCTATCAGTCTCCTTGCTCCATTTACAGCCATCACAGGTTGGGAATTATTTGGCACGAAGTCATTAAGAAAACTATATGTGCCATTATCGGGAGCGTTCTGTCCCAAACGGCGGATGGCTTCAGATAGCGTGCATCCCTCCATACGCATACAGAGGTCGATGATGCTTCCGCCCCTGCCTTCGGCATAGTCTATCCCAAAGGTTCTTCTCTGTGTCCACCTTGAAGCTCGGATGCGTTTCCTTCCTGAGCGGTGAACAATACAGGGCATAGGCAGTAGTCCTACGTACAGGCTTGACGCCTTTCCTTTCAAGATATTCCACGATGGGGTATTGCTTGATACGTGATAAATCTTCTTCTTTCATTGCTTTGATACTTTAATGGGTTGAATGATAATTATTTATGTTTGTCTGTTTTTGGGGTTTTACCGTTTCCAAGTTTCCCCCTCCAAACTTTTTCATCTTTCTTCTTACTACATATTATTTTGTGATAAGTGATTGATAATCAGTATTACTTTGTAGTATAAGACAATACTACACACTCTACTACATTTGGCTACTACAAGTTTGAAGGAGCGGACAGGGCAAGATTTTCCTAATCTTGTAGACATAGATGGGGCTACCACCATTTCTTCGTTTGCTCACCTTTATGTATCCTGCTTTCTTTAAGGCTTCGCCCATCCGCTTGGCAACAAGTGGTTGGTGAGTATAAATACCCAAATAAGTGAGTATCTCCGTAGTGGTCATTAACAAATAACTTTCATCCTCTGTTGGCTTTTCAAAACAACGCAGCAAAAGCTCCATCTCTGCAGTCTGTACTTGAAAGTCCTCACTCTCTCTGTATAGTTCGGCAATCTCATCATCATCAAACCAATAGCGAAAGCCTGACTTTAACAGGGCTTTGGCTTCCGCATAGACATTGTTCATCGAGATAGCTTTTGCTCTCTCAATATCTATGGAAAGCACTTCAAAGGGCAGGAAGCGTCTGCTTCCTGTAGGGTCTGTAAGAAAGTCATTGCCGTTCACCGATGCCACGAAGCTTGCCAAGTGGGGATGTTCCTCCACATACTTGTCGTAGGGCATACGGTATTTGACCATCGGGCAGGTAATGAGGTTCTTCAGCTCATTCTCATCACGTTTATTTAGAGCTTTGAGTTGGTCGTCTATGTTTACGATAAGGTTCTGACCGATATAGGTGAGTGCGTCTTTCTCCTGCGGATATATTTTTCCTGTGTAACTGTAACCGTGCAGTTTGGACGGACAGAGCAAATCCAAAAACGTGGTCTTGAACTTTCCCTGCTCGCCTGTCAGCACAAGGCAGGTGTGGTTACGGCACTCACGGTCGTCCATTGCGTTGGCGACCACTGCCACGAGCCACTTGGTGAGGTACGGCAGCCACTTGTCAGAGTTGCGCACGACCACGCAACTTGCCAAGCTGGGAATGGCTTTCAGTGAAAAGGAAGGATTACTGCTCAAATCCACCGATGGCAACCTTTTGAAATACTCCTGTATGGGATTGATACGTGGAGAGAAACTACTTTCTATAATGGAATAGAGGTTGTCGGAAGATGTAATAATCCCCACATCGTTGTCAAGTTCCCTGCGGAGCGTGTTGATTTCATAGCGCCCCACCTTTGTGAAATCGCTACTATTCATTCTGCGGTATTCGGTTCGTCCCAATACCGTGTTGTATCTGAACTCATAGCGAGAGGAGAGATAGGCTTCTATCTCCGAGTTCTTGGAAAACTTCCTTCTTGTATGAAATTCGCTGTTTCCGCCCTCAGATTTGCCTTTATCTGCATTCTTCTTCATTATATGATTGGTTTGGTTTCAAAGAGTGAAGTTATGAAGAGAACAGGAAAGTGCCAAGCATTCGGAGAGTGCTTGCATAATGTTGCGTTCATTAGCAATGAAGTTCTTATGGCTTTTTATGGAGATAGGAAAAGAAAAGACTGATTTAATCCAAAAATAAAGAGTACAACAATAAGAATAGGCAAAGGTAGTAGTGTGCCCCTTGCGCACGTTTACAGTGTTCTGCACCGATATTGCAAACAATAGAATCCGTGCAGAAATAGGGTAGCGTTTGTCCATATCGAAAGTGCCATAAGCTGCCAGTTGAACAAACGCCGATTGAATTGGACATGCACCGCCCTATCTTTGCGCCAAACGGACGGTGAAAGAAGAAAACAGGGTAAGAATGCGCAAACGACTGCCGATAAAATGCGTTAGCTTTTCCTTCAACTTCCCGATGTTTCCCTACTGTTCCCTACTGCTTTGAAGTGTGATAAACTCATCATACTTTTGCAGGCAGAAATGTGTGATGAAACGCAGAACAGACAAAGGTGTTGTCAATACCAATAAGACAGAATTACAAACAAAATAACAATAAAACTATGGGATATTTTATCATTACGGATTCAAATTGGGCAAAGCTGAGGAACGCGATACTCAGTCTTGCCGAGACCTGCCACAAGGCATTTGGGGAACAGAGTAATCACACGGACTGGCTGCACAATGGTGATGTATGCAAGTTACTTAATATCAGCAAGCGCACATTGCAGCACTATCGAGACACGGGTGTGCTGCCTTTCTCGCAAATCGGGCATAAGTGCTATTATAGGCGTGAGGATGTAGAACTATTGCTCCAAACCAAATCGGAGAAATTGAAAACAGACAAACCTAAGAATAACAAATAAGGGAAGAGAACTATGGAACAGGTAAGAGACTTAAATATGGAGGCTGACGATATGCAGGTGGTGCTGTCCGCTATCAGCAGTGTAAGTAGAAGGATAAAGGAAGTAGCACAGACACACAAGCCGCTCTTTGGCGGTGAGCACTTCCTCACAGGTAAGGAAGTGTGCGAGCGGCTGTATATCAGTCCCCGTACCTTGCAGGACTATCGGGACAAGGGAATTATTCCTTATACGCAGTTCGCAGGGAAGATACTCTATAAGGAGTCAGAAATAGAGAGGATACTAAAAATAACTATAGGGAAAAAGATAAGATGAAGATGGCATATTGACAATACTACATGGCACTTGACCTGATATATACCAGCCCAAGTGTCATATTTTGAATAGCCACCTACATTTTTAATTCTCAGGTAAACCTATTTCTGGTTTGAATTTTACAGAGACTTTTCTATTCTGAACAATATTTACTTGTCCATTATATGCAATATTAGATTCATCATATTTCATATTTGGGTTAGCATAGTAAACCTTTAGTTTATAATTACCAGAAGGCAATTTACTCATCTTAAAACGAACATCATATTTGCAAATGCAATCGGCAAGTGCATCAAGCACATTATGGTATACGATAAGGGTTATCTGATTATCTTGATTAGCGATATTCACATAAATATTTTTTACGGCACAGTTAGCTTTCACATCTTCCAACATACATTGGGCAACACCGTCTTTATCCAACTCTATACTTAATATTGCTGGCATAGCATTGTTTTCTGCATAGAAGTCAGGACGTGTATCTGTCGGAGAGATGCTTAACTTACAATTAGAATTTGCAACATCATAAATTCTTAATGGCTCAAGAGATACCTTCTCAGAGGAACATGCAGATAATCCACAGAAAAAGGATTAGGCTGTAAAAATACTTTTTCATAATTACAAGGATTTTTATATGTTGATATTTATATAAACGTAATTACAAGTTATTTCTTGCTTATATTATTACGTATTTCTGTTATTGCTGAAATCCGCAATAAAGACATACATTTTATGGATAGTGTTTACTATTCAATCAACTTTCCGTGTTTTTTTGAGTATTGAGAGAAACTCTCCCCATTCTGCCGCTCTTTTTTTCTTTTTGTTTTTTTGAATGGCCTTGTTCTCTTTAACATATTGACTATTGTCCTCAATATTGCGTGGGTAACAGTCACTCAGATAAAACTTGCCAGATTCTGAAACTAATGATAAGTCTGTGAAAATTTGGCTATTGAAAAGAAGATACAAATGTTGAGATATGGAGTAGAAACCTTACCATACGAATGTATTTCGATGTTACGGTAAATGGGAAAGATCAGACTTATCGACTCAAAATCCTGGAAAAATAATCTCACGGGTTTGCGCGTTGAAAGACTTGATGTTGTCAAGTGTAAAGAGATAGGGGCTTGAAGCGGCTCTTGTCATTCGGGCTGTCCCTATAGCAAACAATTCCGTTTTCGATGCTTGCACTGTGGGAGTTGAAGCAGACTCATCTTCATTGCTGCAACCAATAAACAGCAACGAGAAGATGAACGCCTGTAATACACAAAAGTACCTTTTCATAATTTGTTGGATTTAATTAGTTATTATAATATGTGGTCGTCAATTATGTTCATATACTTCTTTATTTCTGCCATTAAGGAATAAACATGATTAACACTTTCCAAACCCAAAGCATAATCAGCCTCATGTTTGTTTTCAATCATGTCGGCAAAAGTCTTGATTTCAGAAAAGAACCCTTGTGAAACGATTTGGTTATTCCCAATAGTTGGGACAAAGTTGTTTCTTCCGTAGAGACAAATTGTTGCTCCATTGTTTGGAAAGACTTTCTCCAACGGAATCCCTAACAATGCTGAGCGTCTCGGCATGAAATCAAGTCGCTCCATGTTTTCCAACACATAAAGTCCTTTATCTGTACTGATATTTAGCTGTTCCTGTGCTTCTTGCCAAGAATAGTCTGTTGATAGTTCCAACATTCCTGTTATATCTTGGTGCTCCAATACAAGAAATAAAGTTTGGGCACCATCTCTACTGCGAATGACATCCAAGTTCTTTATCTTTGCCTCTCCAAAAAGGAATGTTACATAGTCAAGAGGATGGATGAATAGGTCAAGTAAAGTATCTCCTTCAGGGTATAATCCTGTCAGATAGCGATAATGATAATGCCGTTTGCCATCACCTTTCAATCGTTTTTTCAATACTTGAGTGGCAGGGGCAAAACGCCTTTGCAGTCCGACAACGATATGTTGTGAGCCATATAGCATGATAGTATCGATCAAAGACTTTAATTCTCTTTCATTCTCACAGGGTGGTTTCTCTATAAATAAGGACTTTCCTGCTTTTATAGTTTCGGTTGCAATCTGAAAGTGTGAATGGGGATTAGCTGCCACAAAAACACCAGAAACAGTATCATCAAGCAGTATATCCTGTAAAGAAGTTGTTCCTTTGACTCCTTTATACTTTTGAGAAATCAGTTCGGCTTTCTTCTCTGAGGTACAGCAGATATATTTCAGTGGTAACTGAAGATACTGTATGACGGGCAGAAGGTTGTTTGCACAATGATTGCCAAACCCAACAAGAGCATACTGTTGCGTGTAAGTATGACTCAACTCTCTCATACTGCGTATATACTTGTATCTGCCTATGATGTTATCTAAATATCCCATTTTAGCTTTGCTTTTATTCGTTTGAAATGTTTATTATAGGTAGTTTGCCTGTTGCTGGTCCATTGATATTTCCCATAAAACAACTCTATCAATCGTTTGGGGATTATCTTTTCTATATTTCTTAACAGGATAATGTCATATTTTCGGTGATAGTTGATCCAACATTGATTGCATTCTTTGGAGTACTGACATTGAATTTTGCACGTATTCCTTGAATTGAATATCTCATCGAGTGTATTCTCGTGAATATTACCCAAGATTACATCTAAATTCTGGCATAAGGGGACATCCCCATTAGAATGGATGACCAATTCACTGAATATGCTATGACACCGTAACTTCAGTCTATTATTCTTCCACTCGTCATACAAAGCTACAAAGTCAAAGTTCTCATATGTTTGATGTATGGAAGAGGGTATCTGGCTGATGAAATCCGCATCATTGGATTCTATTAAACCTTTGGTTGTATCGAAGAATGACATTGTGCTGTAAATGCCAATACGTACATCAATGTTATATTGTTTAGCACAATCTATGACATGCCTCATATCCTCAAACGAGTTCCACGGAGAAAGACAAAACATTAGGGAGATAGGCACGATGTCTTTACATGCCTCTATAACCTTAATCACTTTGTCATACCCATCTCTCCCACGCATATAACGATAGGTTTCTCTATTGCCGTCAAGCGATATGTATAGATGTTTGGGATGATGATTCTTTACAGCAGAAATTACCTTGTTCGTTGCAAGGCAGTTGGACAGCAATGTATAATTAGGATGGTTAGTATCAAACCATTCTAATATATTGTCTGCTTCGGGATGGAGGATAAACTCGCCTCCTTCCAAACCTACTATCGTGCTTTTTGTTACACATTTACTATTCATTATTCTGATAATATCAATCAGATTTAGATTTTCTGTAGGTTTTTTCCAAATGGAACAGTGTTTGCAACGAGACTGACAACTTGTTGTGGAATATATCATTAAAGAGGTAAGTTCCTTATGCTGTCTGCGTACTACATTGTTGACAAATACCATTCCATTGTGGATGTAGTCATAAATACTGTACATCTTTTTTAAGTTTTGTCTTTTATTGTAAGAGTAGAAAACAAAAAAAAGACTGCACAGTTTTGTAACTTTTTTATCAATTCATTCTCTCCATTTACCAAGTAAGTCGTAATCCGAATGGTACGGTAATAATAAACGGATGCTCTGTACGGTAAGTTTCGAGACTACTACCATTTCTAAAATAATAGAACATATTTGGTTCTATATACAAGCTGAAAAGGTTTGAATAGCTTGTACTGCACCAGCACCTAAGTTTACAGACCACTGAGAACGTGGCTTGATGTCTCTCTTCAACGTGTACGACGAGTCGGCTGTTATGATGTACTTCTTTTCAAGCGAACTGTGGACAGGCATTTCAAATGCCATACCACCTGTCATATATGCATTGAACCGTCCTTTTGACCATACTTGATAGGTCAGTCTCAATGGTATGCCAACATAATCTATTTTCTGGGTTTTCACCAGTCTTGCCTTGTTATACTCGCTTTCAAATTCTGATTTTTAGTCTGGTGTAAGTTATACCTGTCCCGAAAGTCCATTTTGGACTTAATTGCTTAATAATGGAAAGTCCAAAAGGTTTTTTTGGGCGACAATGATGTGCGACCTCCCCAATGAACTATTGCCATCTGTTGGATGTTCACGCAGTATCAAGGACATTCTCGCTCTCTCGACAGAATCCATCAAAGCATTATTCCGAGTATAATAGTTCTTTAAATCTGTCCAAGTGTAAAGTTTAGCAGCTGC
>BNJU01005854.1_pt1 | contig 39070 bp, 62 predicted proteins | sample 8539281 | NCBI WGS metagenome assembly BNJU01 (sample SAMD00202456, study PRJDB9452) | human saliva metagenome | isolation source: human saliva | place: Japan
TAAAAACCCTTGTGTATCAAGGGTTTTAGTGTGTTGACTACGTTTTTGACTACGCTTCAAGAAATTTTAATAAGCGATCTGCAACATCTGACCGCTGGTTATCATTTAAATGTGTATACATATCGAGAGTTGTTTGTATGTTTGCGTGTCCTAACCTATCTGATATGGTTTTAGGCTCTATACCAGCTTCAAATAGTAGGCTTGCGTGTGTATGTCTCAGACTATGCACGTTAAATTGTTTTAGTTTATGCTTACCAAGGAAGTATAGCAGTTCTTCTCTGAAATGGGAAAACTCAAAATAACTACCGCTGAAATTTGTGATAACGATATTTTGAGACTTGATGCCGTGTTTGAAAAACAATTTTTTTTGTTCCAGTTTCCAGCTTTTTAAAACTTGTAAAGTATTGTCGTCTATTGATATCGTCCGTAAACTACATTTGGTTTTAGGAGATTGAGTGGACAACTTACCACCAACTTTGACAAGTGTCTTATTAACGGATATCATCTTATTATCAAAATCAATATCAGACCATTCAAGAGCCAGCAATTCTCCTCTCCTTAATCCAGTATAAGCCAACGTGTGCCATGCCACGTATAGAGATGGTTTTGCATCTTTTTTAGCCAGCGTTAGGAATTGATTTAACTCTTCTTTTGTAAGTGCTATTTTAGCTTTGTGAGATTGTTTCTGTTTTGGTCGTATGATCTTATCAACTGGATTGGTTTGTGCAATTCCTAGCGATAGAGCAAATTTAAACACACGATTAATCACAGATAGGTAGAGTGAATACTGAGTGTATCTCTTACTTAATTTAAGTACGATCTGTTGCATCATAGATACAGATATACTCTCTATTCTGATATCGTTAAAATAATCTTTAACGATAACTTTTAAATACATACTCGTACATTGGTATGTTGTAGGCTTCACAGTTGTTTCATAGCTTTCTAACCACAGATCAGCTACTTCCTTAAACGTAGGCTTGCTAGAGTGATCTGTAAATCCATTCTCTTCCACAGAGAGCAGTAGCTCTCGTTCTGCTTTCTTTGCTTCTTTCTGCGTTTTAAACCCTCTACGGGTCGTGCGCCTTTGCTTTCCTGTAAATGGATCAACACCTAAATATGCTTGGAGCATATAGCGTGTCTCTCCGTCTTTGGTTAAATATTTCTTTATCATGACAATTTACCATTGATATGCTATACTATGGATATCTTTCCTATCTAGCCACCTTATTTTGAGGTGGCTTTTTTTATTTTACATTAAACTAAAAATAAAGCTCAATAGTGGAATCAGTAGTATAATAAGCATGATTAAACAGCCCAGACTGCTTAGAGTTTGACCACAACCTTGTAATGCTGTACCGCAACCGTCAAGGGCATCTCCTACTTGCGTGGCCTTACTATTCTCGACATGGCTCTCATAATCGTAGAAAATCTGCTTTACTTCGTCTGGATCAAATCTAAACCCACACTTAGGGCATCGCTGAGTGTGAAATGTTAAGATAATATCGTTCTTGCAATGTTCACATTTTAATTTTAGTCTTGCTTGTTCTAAATCCATAATAATCTAACCTACCAATCTATAAAATTCGTCAATGACCATAAGTTCGTCCGTGGTCGTTTTTAATTTGTGCCGTTCCATAAAGTTTAAGTAATTAAAATCTTCTTTATCAATCTGGTTTAGTTCTTCTCTCAATAGCGCGTGTATCATGGCCCTATTAGCCTCATTCTCGCATTTTAAAGGGTTGATAATATAATTAGCCTCGGTATGGTTTAGATGCCCTAATTCGTGTAATATGACCCGTTCTTGGGCTTCCCTAGTTAGTGATTTATTAACAAAGATAATCTTCAAATCTGAGATTATCATTCCATGTCGAGGCCATAAGTCATTGTCAAAATATGCTAGTGTGACACCAGCTTCATCACAAATCTCTTCTATGCTCATAGTCGTCCTTGTAAGTATATTTCTATAATATTCTGTATTGCTTGTATGTCGCTTTCATTTAGCGGTTTACCGTCAAAAGTCTTTGCATTTTCTGCCATCTTGCGGAGGTCGGTTTCGGTGTAAGCAGGTTCTGGAAGTGGTTCTACCATACCCAGTATTTCATTGGTAGATGTACCTAGAATTTGAGCCAGCTCTATCAATTTCTTACCAGTTGGCAGATTTGTACCACTTTCCCATTTAGATATTGTACTTTGGGATTTGTAACCTAATTTTTCTGCCAGTTGCAGTTGGTCAATACCCTTGCGCTCTCTTAACATTCTAATTCTATTCCCTATTTCTGGGTGGACTTCCTTTTTTACCATGATTTTTACTCCTTACATTTTACAAGTCTATTATATAGTAGAAATGATTTAAAATCAAGTAAAAGAAAAAGAAATTTAAAAAAATATGAAAAAAAATCAAAAAAAGTTGTTGACAATGATTTTAAATCATGTTATACTTAATCCATAAATCACAAAGATGATTTTAAATCATACAGAAAGGACAATGATATGGGAACACCAAAGATCACGATTGCAGAACTGCGAGCCAGAAACAATAAAATGAATCAAAGTGAACTTGCTAAAGCGGTTGGAGTTACCACACAAACAGTAAATGCTTGGGAAAAAGATATTACAGTTATCAAAGCCCATCACTTACTGAAACTATGTCAAGTACTCAACACGACAGCAAGTGACTTGCTAGGCATCTAATTTTTTTTACCCTCAATATGATTTTAAATCATACAGAAAGGAAAGATTATGATTAAAAAGAAAAAATGCGCCCCACCAAAAAGTGAGACGCACAGGAAAGATTACAGATTGATTATATCAGAGATCGTGAGGTAAGTCAATGATTGAAGAACTAATCAAAGAACAGATCAGAGAAATCTATCTTGAAGCGAAAGAACAAGCTAAAAAGGAATTACTCCCAATCAGTCAAGCAGAACTACAAGAGATGTTTGGTTTTAGCAATGAATATCTAAAACGATTAAAACGTAAGGGCTTGAAATTTCGCAAGCAAGGAAAGTACATCATGTACGACTTAAACGATGTACACGAGATTTTAGAATTAGAAAAGGAAATACAACATGTATAACGACATTATCGCAGGAATAACAATCGCAGGGACATTCTTCGCAGCAGGCTTCGCAGGCGCTGTCTGGGATTTCAAACGGGCGCAACGGAAGAAAGCAAGAGAACAGAAGATTAAACTTGCATACGAAGCGTTAGACGCTGGAGTAGAAGAGGTTATGCAAGAGGGTGTAAATAACTACTTATCATCACTCGCAGAAGCTCGCAAACATTCTTACTCAGACAACGACTGGAGTATGGCAGATGTTCTTTAGAAAAGCAAGACGAATTAAAGAGCTGGAAACTCTCTTAGAAATCTACAAGAAAAGAGACATCGAACATACGAATGTTCTACGGGTGCTATTAAATGGACGAAAACGAAGAAATTGAAATCGACTACCACGACCCAGACTTATGGCACTGGTACGGTTCTGGCTGGTGGTGGTTAGGCGATGATGATGAGGTGTAACAATGACAACTAAAAATAAAATTTATTCTGCGTGGGCTTACACAGAGAATGAAGAAGAAAAACGTAAATCGAATAAACTTGCTCTTGCTGAATTAAAAGAAAAATACAAAATCGTTAACCAATACTACTATAAGACTTTCATGAGCGATGAGGAAAAAGAAAATGTAGATGTTGTATATGACTTTTATACAGGCTATGGAAATAAAACTTATTTCATCACCAAGAATAGGCCTAAGTTAACCACTCTTGAACTAGCTTTAATTTGTGATGATGGAAATTTATGTTTCGGTTTTGATGTGACAACCAGCGGAATTAAAATCTATACGGATTAGAGGTATAACAATGAGATTTTACGTTAACACAAAATACGAGCTGGTATGTGCGCCAGACTATCACGATAAATTTGGCAACGTTACAGCAGATTCGCTACTAATCAACACTGGTACATATACCAAAATGCTGGAAGATGAAATTAATCTGGCAGTTGAGGAAGTCTTAAAACGCTATCGGCACACGATTCCAAAGGAATTAGTCGAAGAACTGTTTAAAGAACGCAAGAGACAAGTACGCATGATGTGCGATACGAGCGCTATTCTTAGCGAGTATATGGATGGGGGGAAGATAAATGAAAATCACACAGGCAACGAAAATCACGAATGATGATGCGTGTTACTTAATCTACGGAAATCCCGGATTTGGTAAGACCAGTGCGATTAAATACATTGATGGTAAGACACTAGTCATTAACATTGATAAGTCAGCTAAAGTCTTAGCTGGGTGTGAAAATATTGACATCGCAGATGTTGATACACACAAAATTTGGGATGAATGGTTATCAGTGGTTAAAGAACTACTTAACGGAGCTGGTGAACCATACGACACAATCGTGGTTGATAACGTTTCTGAGTTATTCCGTGCGTGTCTTGCCAACCTTGGTCGTGATGGTAAAAATCATCGTGTACCATCGCAAGCAGATTACCAACGTGTAGACTTTACGATTTTAGATAGTCTACGGGCATTGCTACAACTTAACAAACGTATCGTATTTACAGCATGGGAAGCGAGCGACCAGTGGACAGACGAAAACGGTATGATCTACAACCGTGCAATGCCAGACATTCGCCCTAAAATTTTGAATAACTTCCTTGGATTGACTGATGTGGTAGCCCGTCTGGTTAAAAAAACCACGGACGATGGCGAAGAAGTACGAGGGTTTATCCTACAACCATCTGCAAGCGTTTATGCTAAAAATCGCTTAGACAACCGTAAAGGCTGTAAGGTCGAAGAGTTATTTAAAGGGGGTGATGATTAGTGGTGTTTGAATTACGTGATTATCAGAAAGAGTTAATCATGGACATTAAAATCTATGATGAACGGTAACAAAAAAATCATGGTTCAATCACCCCCGTAACCACGATCTGGTAAAACAGTAGTCATGTCGCACATCGCGAAAAATGCTACTGATAAACAAAAACACGTACTATTCTTTAGCCATCGGAAAGAAATAAATGAGCAGGTAGAAGAAACATTCAAACGTGGTGAAGTCAATCTTGATTATGTAACCATCGGTACGGTTGGCAGTCTAGTCCGAAAACTGGACACCCTCCCAAAATTCGATGTGGTATTAGTCGATGAGGCTCACCACATTAAAGCCAAGCAGTATCAGACGATATTGAAATACTTTAAAAACGCTACTCAGTTATTCTTTACGGGAACACCAATCAGACTAGACGGGGCTGGGTTTGATGATTTAGCAGATGATCTAGTCATCGGTAAATCCATTCGATGGCTACAGCAACACGGGAACATATCCGAATTTGATTACTACTCTATCAATCTGTTAGACCTAAAGAAATTAAGAAAGCGATCTGGAGAATTTACCAACAGTTCGATTGACGATGCTCTTGATTTTAAGGGTGAGTATGGTGATTTTATCGACCACTACAAACGATTAGCAGACGGTAAGCAAGCTATCGTATATGTCCACAGCGTAGTATACGCTGAAAAAGTCGCAGAACGATTTAATAATAACGGTTATCGCGCAGTAGTCGTAACTGGTCAGACGGATAAAAAGGCGCGTGAAGAATATATGCAAGCCTTTAGAGACGGTGAAATAACCATCATGGTAAACGTTAACCTCTTTACTGAGGGAATTGACTTACCGAATGTAGATGTCTGTATCATGCTACGACCAACGGCATCATTATCATTATACTTGCAATTCGCAATGCGACCACTTAACCCCAGAGAGGGCAAACGTGCAATCCTTATCGACCACGTAGGCAACCACTTAAGACATGGATTACCAAACGATGATCGGGATTGGACACTAGCTGGATTGTCGAAGACGAAAAAACCAGCCGAAAGATCTCCGAAAACTTGTGAGCAATGCTTTGCGACATTTTGGAGGGAACAGATGAAAGATAATTGCTGTCCGTATTGTGGAGCGGTTATCATTCAACCAAAGATCGTCATTAATTTAGACGATAAACGCTCAGAGATTGAGCTTACAAAGATAGACCAAGAGATGGTATTCATCAATGTGAATGGTGAAGAAATCGAGGTCAGAAAAGATGAAGCGATGGTATATTGTCGCGTTAAAAAATATGGAAAGCAATATACAAAATGCCAGAACCTAGCTGAATTAAAAGCATTCCGAAATTTAAAAGGATATGCCAACGGTTGGTTATGGTTTCAACAGAAAAGGTTAAATATTTGGAGGTAACTTACTATGTCACTATTCTCAGTAAACTACGAAGCAGCAGAACAATTCGCGTCTATCACAGATGGAACGTATGAGGTATTCGTCTCACAGGCGGAGCAGAACGCAAGCAAAAACGGTACAGATTTCTTGGATATCCGCCTTAAAATTCGTGACGATTTCCAGCAAAAATTCCGAAATAACTTAATTTTTGACAAGATTTGGATTAACAAAGAAACACTTCAATATCCAACATGGGCGCTCCAACGTTATGCCAAAGCGGTCAAAATCCCGGAGGGAATCGAAGTCAACTCTATCGATCAATTCCTTGAATTGATTCGTGGCAAGTCTTTGAAAGTAACAGTTAAAAACGTTACATCTGAGTACAACGGTCAGACTTACGAGAATCTGAATGTAACGAAGATGGAGCAATCAGAATTGCCAGCATTCGCTGGTGAGGTTAAACCGTCTACGAATCAACAGATCGATGAATTAGATTTGCCATTCTAAGACTATGGTAGGGATGGTAGATTACGCGTTGAATTATCAAGCAAATGGTTTTTCTGTCATTCCGATCGATAAGCGTAGTAAGCGTGCTATCACTAAATTTAAAGATAGCACCTTTACCGCTGACGATATCAAACGGTTTTGGCACGAAGAACCAGAAGCGAATATAGCGCTCAGAACAGTAGATTTTTTCGTCATTGACATCGATGTCAATAAAACCGAAAACGGCTACCAATCATTAAACGATTGGGAGTTATCACAGTACATACCAGACACGCTAAGAGTTACTACTCCCAGCGGTGGTGAACATATCTACTTAAAGAAACCCAAAGGAATTGAAATAAGTCAAGATATACGGATCAAAGCTGGTATAGATATCAAAGCAAACAAAAACAATTACATTTTAGTACCACCTAGCAATAATTCAAAAGGTCAGTATAAGTGGAAAAATAAGCATCCTATTGCTGAATGTCCACCAGAGATTTTAGAAATCTTAAAAACTGAAAAGAAAAAATCCAAGGTGAATTTTACCACGGATTATCAGAAAGGTGAGTATTCGAGCAAAACAGCAAAACTCTTCGAACAGGTCGTATATGGTCTGGGTGATAAGGGTGGTAGAAATAATGCTCTTGCAAGTTTTGTAGGTGGCCTGCTCCTTAGAGGAGTAGAAGTAGACGCGATATATATGCTTGCAAAACTAGCAAACCACTACACACCAGAAAGTCTGCCCCAGAGCGAATTAGATCGCACGTTTGAAAGTATGCTTAGAAAGGATATGGATGGATCTTGAATTATTAAAGCAACAGTACCGCGAAATGCAACAACAACGGCATTTAATCGAAATCATCGAAAAACCAAACGATTGGCGAGAAATTCGGTTAGCGTGTCGTGATTATCGTGAGCGTTGGCTGGAAGAGCATAAAAATGATTATGATCCAGTCACAAACACGGTAACACCAAAGAAGAACCCACCCACGCGCCTTACTGAATTGGCAGTAGCACAAGGAATGGAAGAAATTCTTTACATCGTCAATCTCTCGAATGATCGTGTAGCGGTCTATGATCCAAATCATGGATATTATCATAAAGACCCTAGCTATGCTTATAAAATCATTCGATTGTTAGAGCCAAACTTTAGCGAGGCACGCGCAAAGAATGTACTCTTTATGCTTGCAGCGACCCCACGGGTGAACCAGCATGAACACTTCTCATGTAATTTCTCCACAGGGGAATATAAAGACCCTAAACGTTTTATCTTAGTGAAGAACGGTATTTACGACAAAAAGAGAAAATTTCTCACAGGATTTACGCATGAGTTTGTAGCATTCTCAACCATTGCTACTGAATACAATCACTTTGCGAAATCTCCAACGATTGACGGTTGGAACGTAGATGATTGGTTACTAGATTTAATGAGTGGTGATGAAGAGCTGGTACATCTCATCTGGCAAGTCATTTCAGCAAGTCTTAACGGTAACTATTCATACCGCAAGTCGATCTGGTTTGTCGGTGAGGGGAACGATGGTAAAGGTACAGTCCAGCAGTTAATTACTAACGTAGTCGGGATGAAAAACGTGGCTAGTTTAAAAATCAATCAATTCGCAGAACGTTTCTCACTTTCCATGATTGAGGGGAAAACAGTAGTGATTGGTGATGATGTCCAGGCTGGTATATACGTGGATGAATCTTCAAACTTTAACAGTGTGGTAACTGGTGAACCAGTATTAGTAGAAGAGAAAAACAAACAGCCTTATACAACAGTATTTAAAAAAACTGTTATCCAGTCTACGAACGAATTGCCACGGTTTAAAAATAAAACTAACGGGACATATAGACGGTTTGCGATTATTCCATTTAAAAAATCATTCTCAAGTGAAGATGATAATTGGGCAATCAAAGATGATTACATCTACCGTGAGGAAGTGCTGGAATACGTTTTAAAGAAAGCACTTGAAATTTCATTTGATCGGTTTATTGAACCGAAAGCATCACTCGAAGCCCTCGAAGATTTCAAGGAATCGAATGACACGGTTAAAGCGTTCGTTATGGAATGGTTCAATAAATTTGAATCCACCCGCCTCCCCTCAAGGTATTTGTGGTGGTTGTATCAAGAGTGGTGTAAGGATGAGGGAGTTACTAAACTAACTAAACGTAAGTTTGAAATTCAACTCGCTAAAAACATCCCCGATGGATGGGTGAAGAAAAAAATTAAACCTTTGGGTAAATTCATTCCATCGGTTGATGTTCCAAAACACTATATCGGATTTGTTTGGGCAGACGAAGAAAGTCAAATTCCAACAATGGGTTATGAAAAAGGTTCCTGAGTTCCCGTTTGGTTCCATTAAAAAATGGAGAACGGGAACCGCCTTAACCCCTTGCGGTTCTAGTGTTTAGGTTATATTGGTTCCACTGTTCCATTACTATTCTATTGAAATAATAATAAATAAAATAATAAAAATATATATAAATAGAAACGGGTACTGCTACGGGAACTTTTTACCAAAAACACAAGCTAAACCCTTGATATTACTGGTTTTCTAGTGGTTCCATTAATGGGAACCACAACGGGAACTTTTGGAGGATATTGTGAAAACTGAACATACTATACAAAATGAAATACGGGTGGCCTTAACCCAAAATGGCTATACAGTATTTCGGGCGAATGTCGGGAAAGTGAAAACCGCAGATGGCAGATGGTTTGATACGGGATTACCGAAAGGACATCCAGACCTATACGGTTTTAGACCCGATGGGAAAATATTTTACATCGAAGTAAAAAACGCAAAAGGTCGAGTGAGACCAGAACAAAAACAATTTATTAAAACAGTTAAAGCGCGTGGTGCGCTTGCAGGTATTGCACGAAGCGTAGAAGATGCGCTCGCAATCGTAAAGGAGACAAATCATGAATAAAAAAATTATCTTAGCAACAGTAGCAACAATCGCAGCAGTCGGAACAGCAACAGGAGTGAAAGCAGATGAAGTACAAGGAACAACTACAGCAGGAAATGGAACAAGCACAGTTACAACTGCAGAAACTGGACGAACTGGAACAGAAAAAAATGAAACAGCGCAGGTTGATAAACAACCAACTGCTGAAACTACAAATGCAGAAACAGGAAGCGAAAGCAACAATTCAAACCAATCGGGAAATGCTACACAATTTACAAAAAATGGGACCGATATTCAAGTAACCAATCCAGAGGTAGAAATCGACCAATCAAAAGGCACAGGGAAGTACCAAGGCTTTACGGTTGAGTATAAAAACGTGCATTTTCCAGATGATATGACGATTAACGAGGGTGATAAAGTCACTTTCAACTTGCCAGAAGAAATCAACTTTCAGACTAAGTATGAATTTGACGTGAAAAATCCAGAGGATGCTGTGGTTGGCAAGGCTTCTACTAATCCTGAAGATCGTACTGTGACCACAGTATTCAATGACTATTTTGCAACTCACCCATTGAACAAGCAAATGTCATTGAAGCTGGACGCTCAATGGACTGATAAGGTTGAATCTGGTAAACCGGTAAATGTGAATTTTAACGGTACAGTGGTTACTGCTAACATTGGGAAAGAACAAGTCATCGGTAAAGATGAGTTACTTGCTAAGTGGGGTAGTCAAGATAAAGACGATCCAACAGTTATTAATTGGACTGCTCGTGTGAATTATGCTAAACGTGTGCTAAATTATGTAACTATCATTGATGAAATGAGTGAAAATCAAAGCTGGTCGATGATTATTTTGAAATTAAGAATATTGAAAGCCTAGACCCTTGGATTGATAAAGGATCTGCTATGGATCTTGTTAAGTCAATCAGTAAGTCGGATCATGGATTTACAATCACTATGGATCGCTTGGATCACATGATCTACATTAACTACAAGACTAAACTTGTAAATGCTGTTAAGGATAGTAATAATCCAACTAACAAAATTGAGCTAAAAGCTAAAACGGATGGAGCTACCTCATATAGCTATGTACAGCTTGTGGGAGGTAAAGGTGATGCAAGTGGTGAAAACAAACCAGTCTGGGAAATCCCAAATGATGCTCCTAAGTATGAAAAACCGTCAATCGATTTAAACGATATCCCGCTTATGCCTCCTGCACCAATCGTGGAATTTCCAGAATGGAAAGGCGGGGTGACACCTCCAGACGCACCAAGTATTGATAAACCAGAGTGGTCTGGTGGAACAGTTCCATTTGATGCTCCTATCTTGGATAAACCAGAAATCAATATTGAGGATATTCCGCTACTTCCACCGGCTCCGATCCTTGATAAACCAGAACTTATCATTGACTTACCACAACCTAAACAGGATAAACCAAACACACCTACTACAATCAATTCTAAGCCGTCTAAAACGACCGTAGAGCCTCAGAAAGAGCAAGTGAATGTTATTTATCAACCTACTGAAACAAACGCCCATACACTCCCTAATACGGGTTCTGAGAGTACCCTAATTCTTTCGTTCGCTGGTATGTTCATTCTGTCTGGTGTCGCACGGATTGCCCTAAAACGTGAGGGTGAATAATGCAAAAAATGACTGTATGGGCATTGTTTGATAGCGGTAATGGGAGTTATACAAAAGGTGTGAAGACTTTGAATAGTTCTGGTGAGGCTGACATTGATATTTACCCAATTGGAATCGATATCGAACGTAAGAATAATCATTTCATAAATTTAAATCTTGCTGATTATAGTCGATTGTTTGGAGATAATACCTTATTCGATACACTTGATAAGCTACCTAAACCCGATTTAATTATTGCGAGTCCACCTTGCGAGAGTTGGAGCAATGCGAGCGCCATTCCTAACGGTAACGCTTGCTGGAAGAAAGAGGATTTATCAGATAGTCTTTTTAAACCGCAAAAAGAACCAAGCCCTTTTACAATCAGAAATAGTCGAGATTATGAGCAAGCGTACAACAACTACAAGTATGATCGACAATTTATGAAACGAGTCAAATGGGAGAATTATGTGTATTTAATACGATCGAGATTATTAAACGATACGAGCCCTGAAATATTTCATCATCGAAAAACCCAGCTAGTGGGAGAATATGGCGATATATTGAAGAAGTCATAGGCTTGAATTACCATTTCAAAAACCATACATACTACAACAATTATGGTTACCCGATCAGAAAAGCCAACAAAATTTGCCAGGGAACATTGATTTAAAAACTTAATGTCGAAGAGGTCTAAAGCTAGTAGAAACCTGGCAAGAGTTTTTCGAAATTCATACAATGAACGTTCAAACATACCGCAAAACTTGGTTAAAAACGATCTTTCAAGGAGGTGTACAGAAATTTCTGCATTAATTAAACAGTTTCTATGAGGAATATGACAACCTCATAAAAAGATACGGGTGGTGTTAGTACATTTTTTGTACTATCCTTGGTGACAAAACGTGAGTGGATATATCAACCGCTCACGAAGAGACGGCACAAATGCCACCACCTACGCAACTCAAAAAAACGATTTGAAGGATTATATGGATAATCATTTTCTACTTGAATGCATGCAATTCTATAGCGATAACTATCCCAGATCAAAATGACAATTAAAAATGGACATGGCACTGGACAAATTTACGTTTAAATATCGACAAAGAGGTCGAAGAAAAGAGCGTAAGTTATCGTCTCAAACTGCATCTGGAACGAGCGTGGGCATTAGGCATCTAATTTTTAGGCTGGCAGATTTGTAACGGGTCTGTCAGTCATACCTCACAAACCAAAAATATTATACACTGATGCCGAAGCAAGTGAGGCGCTTCATACTGAGTCGTGATAAAACTACTGGTTTTTATGCCTTAACACACGGTTCAAAAAACTGTATATCAACCGATAAATAAATAAAGGAGAGTCCTTTCTTACATATATTATCATACAAGGAAAGTCTGATATACGCTTTCACAACCGATCAACAAAAATACAGTCAAGTGGAAATGATAGTTCATAGCAATGCTGTTGATCCACTGCGGGTCCTATGTCGGTTCGAGGGTTGGAAACCTCAAAGAGTTCGATTCTCTTCCATAGGACTTTAGGGACGGGTTTAGGACTCCTTATGATACATTCTTTTATTTCACGCTATCGACCCGTCCCGATAGCTGGCCAGTCTGCAGACTACTGGGTGGTGCAACTCCACCCGCTGGCCATTGCTCACTATAAAATTAGAAAGGCCCTCTTAATCTAGTTTTTCTAAGAAGGGGAGCAGAGCAACTCCCCTATCTTAGTAAAGTAGATAGAGATTATTATGGATATTGATTTAATCAAGCGATCAATCAGACTGGATCGACAGCGACTACAGGATACAAGCAGTAACTTACTCATACAAAAAAAACATCGGTAAAACCGCAGTGGTTGGAAGATCACGGGCAATCAAAGAAAAGGATAAATAAAAAATTTATGGAACTAGAACAGGAATTAGTAACACTAACTAAAAAATGGTTTATTGACCGTGACTTGGAACACGGTGGACGATTAGATAAACAGGCTCTTAAATTAAGTGAGGAATTTGGCGAGCTATGTGCTGGATATCTCAAACAGAATGAGAAGCTGACCAAGGATAGCATCGGTGATTGTGCGGTAGTAATCGTAGGGCTGGCATTATTGATTAAAGATGATGTACACGGTATCTTCGAAGAATCAGACAACATCAGACGCAAGGATGCAATGGAATGTTTTAAATTACTGAATGCAAACATTTCAGAGTTTCAGTTGTCACAGGAATTAGCAAGCAAAGAGATGTGTCGTCATAATCTAGTGCGTGCAGTGGCTTATTTTAAATCAATTAGTAAGGCACTTGGCTACGACTTTGCAGATTGTTTTGAGGTGGCATACGACGAAATTAAAAACCGCAAGGGTAAATGGATTGATGGATCATTTCGTAAAAGAAGAGGATTTGGCAAACATGAATAAGCAAGAGTTGATAAAAAACATTTTGAAGAAATGGAATATGTATCTGATCAGTCAAAATGGGAGAAGAAAAGCCTTTCATTGATCTGATCGAACAACTCAGACTTTTTTGAACCGCAGAAAGTCCAAGTATCGCGGATTTTTTGTAGAGGATTGGATCAAGTATTGCAAAGACTTACTAATGTTGATCTGTATCATGCTTTTAGAAATGAGGCGATCTATAGTGTTTTTACAACTATGCAAACCAAAAAAAAGATGATTTAAAAACTAAAAGAATTTTTAGAAACCGAAATAAAATCAAGAAATCTTTGACTAGAGCTTGGCTTGACTAGGGCTATACAGTCGAGAAAGAGAAGCGGTATCTTGTGAATAGTTAAAAAAATGTACGGACAAGACAAGGCACTTTAAATCGTAGCAAGAGGTCAGGAGCATTTATTTTTTTCGAATCCAGAAGAAAAAATAATCTGGGACTCATGAAGATAATAAAGATCTCAGAAAATGGTTTAACAATAATAGAACTCTTTGCACGAGCTTGGATTGACGGTTACACGGTCGAAAAAGAACCGAAGTATACAGTTAAGTTCAAAGCTACGAAACAATACTTATGCAATGATGATCTAGGTCCACATTTTGATCCAAGTTTTAAAACTAATTTTACAAAATCTGATCTTGAAAAATTAGATTTGGGCTGGGTGTTCGATTGCGAAGGCATGGAAGTTGAGAAGGTGGGAAAATGAATAAACGAGAATTAATTGAACACATTAATAACACATTATTTGATAATTTGAAAGATACATTTTTTACAGAACCTACATTTTCGATCACAGAAAGCGCAAAAGATAATAAAGTGGCAATAACGTTTGAAACCGAGCAGGTCGGTGTCCTTGTGGGCGGTATGTTGAAGAAATTTGAAAAAGTCACGATCCCGCAGTTTGCGGCGGATTTTATCGCAGAACAGAAAAAGCTAGGTCATACGCTGTCCTACTCAATAGATGCATCCATGTCTGATAGAGTTGCAGAATGGTATTGGGATAATTCCGAGCTCTTTGCCCGTGCTTGGTTGGATGGGTATGAAATCGAAAAGGAAAAGCGGTATTTGGTGAAGATTAAAGGTAATGTTTCCGAAAATATTTTGGTTTTTGGTCTTGTAACACAAGTGTATTTTTTCTCAAAAGATAACCGCAATAGTAAATGCAGACAAACAACTCACACCCGCAAGGAGTTAGAAAGATCCGGATTTGGTTGGGTGTTTAATTGTCCGGGGGTTGAAGTAAAGGAAATGAAAGAATGATTCCAAAATTTAGAGCGTGGGACAAAAATAAAAGATGTATGAAAGATGTTGATTTCAATCCAAAGGGTATTTCATTTGATGATGTGGAATTCATGCAATCAACAGGACTTAAAGATATAAACGGCAATGAGATCTTTGAAGCAGATATTCTGAAACAATGCTCAGGAATATATTTTTCTCGTGAGATATGATCATGATAATTGCAGATGGATTGGTGAAGGTATCACAATAAATACCAGAATAGAAATAACAAAAGATGTTCTCCAATACTACTCAAAAATTGGGAATCGTTGGGAAAGTCCCGTATTGTTAAAAAAAGAAAAACGCTACAAAGTGAAGATGAAATCATCCGGTCAATACCTCATGAGAGATCCTGATGAAGATGCAATTTATTTTTACAGCAGTAAAGCTTATTCAAAATTTACAAAGAAGAAACTGGAACAAGCTGGATTTGGTTGGGTCTTTGATTGTGAAGGAATTGAAATAGAAGAGGTAGAAGAATGAAGGACTTAATGTTTTGGGGGATGCTTGTGTTTTCATCGTTAGTGATTGGTATGTCAATTTATATCTTGATTGTACAAGCCTATCTTAACAAGGCGATGATAGACAAATTCAATGAACAAAAAAGAGAATTGAGAAGAGCGTTTGGCTGGGAGGAATATAACTGGGCTGAAAATTTCGGAGATTTCGCACGAAAAGTAGATAAGCTCATTGAGTTTAAAAAAGAAATTGAACGGCTTGAAGTTATAAAAAAAGCAATCGAAGTACAAAAACTTTCAGACTTAAATCGTAGGAAAGAACAGGTTGAGTGGGAAATTAAAAAACTTGAGGAGAAATAATGAACCTACAAAACTTTATCTATTTATTATTCGCATTGGTCTGGCTCTCTGGTTTGATCTGGGCTAGTGTGATTGCTTTTAGAAATAGAAAGGGAAATGATGAATAAAACATCTTATACAATACTCGCATCAGTATCGCTGGTATTTATGATCGTGTGCGTTAACTTAAACTCACGGATCAATGAGCTAACTAATAAATGCCACGATCTTGAATGGACGGTACAAGAGCATGAGTTATCTATCCAGCGACTGGCTGAGAAGAACAATGCGCAGGATGTTATTTTGAATAAATTAAATAGCGAGTATCAGATGCGCGAGAGACAACGTGCGGAGGAAATGAAAGAGGTAGCAGAATTGAATGGAGTGGGTGGATAAATGATTAGAGCTAAACTATTTGAGAGTAAGAAGATAGGCAGTAAATTTATGACCGCTGCTGAACAAGTGGAAGATTTTATTAATCACAATTTGATTGATAAGGTTATCAGTACTGTTAGAATTCAAGACGAACAATACAAGGAACATTCATACCTTAAACAAACTTATGTCACAGAACTACTACTTATCTATCGTGAGGGCAACGAATGAATATAGCAAGTAGACTATCTGCATTAAAGTATATTGATATTAAAATCAAATCCAAACGGCAGGAGATCGAAAACCTCAAGTCTGCTATTTTAAAGGGGCAGGTATATTCTGATGAACCAAAGGGGAGCAAGCGTGGAAATGCTACGGAAGATTTAAATATAAAAATCATTGACGGGGCAGAGAAGATCCGTGCAGAAATCAATCAGCTCATGGAAGAACGCACGCGCCTTATAAATGCCATCGAGGATTTAGATGACCCGCTGGAGAATATCGTATTGAGATTAATGTACGTTAATGGCTACTCATGGCAAGAAACCAGAAGAGAGTTAAACTGTTCTCATGCTACAATCCAAAGAGCAAGAACGAAGGCAATCGAACATCTAGGAATGAACCAAACATTAACAAATGATACACACAAGGTGATAATATAGTATACAGAAAGAGATCCGTAAGACAGCAGAAACGTTCATAAACCTAATTGTAGTTGTCTCCTTATTTCGGTGCAATGATCTGCATTAGCTTGCGGATCTCTTTTGTTATTTTAAAAGGTGATAATATGAGACCACAGAAGTTAACGATGTCAAGAGGTAAGCGAGTCTTATCTGACTATGGATCAAGGCAAGACGAATACGCTGAATACAATCGTATGCGATGGAAGTATGATCGTGAAGCCAAAGCATTTATAATTCGAAAGAGTGGAAAGCATTATCTCGATTGGTTCTACTTGAGAATGATTATGTATGTGAATATTGTGGAGACGAAGCAACGATGAGTGATCATGTGATTCCATTGAAAGCTGATTGGAATCGAAGATTAGATAGAAGTAATCTAAAAGCAAGTTGCAAAAGATGCAATGATAGAAGAGCAATTCTCTATCGGAACAATCTATTGTGATTGTCATTCGTGTCAACCGACTGAACCCTACTGCGGGTCTTGGGTGAACGAAGATAAAAAGAAATGGGGTTAACGTTCGGAATTTACCCCCGCAATTTTATGAACAGGGCTATATGGTTCGTGATTTAAAGGACGCGGCCTCTTTTGTACGAAAAATTCCGTTTTTGAAAAGTCATTTGAGTAAAGGAGGTGTCAATATGGGACGAAAAATGAAGCTGGTAGCGACTACTAAAAGCCACTTAACCAAAGAAGAGAAGATCGCACGCAAGAAGATTGAGGACAAGGCTTCCGATGGTTTAGAAGCACTGCAGATAACACCACCCAAGCACTTCGATGCGATCGCTAAAGCGGAATACAAGCGCGTGATTAATGATTTGCGAAAGCTACCCCTCAGAAATCTTGATAGAGCGATTTTAGAAACATACTGTACGTGGTATGCGGTCTACAAAGAAATCTCTCGCGGATTGCAGAAAGAGGGATATGTATACGAGACTAGCAGTGGTAAAGTCTTACCGAATAAGATGCTCTATAGTCTCGAACGTGCGACTACTAACTTAACACGGGCAGCATCACAACTTGGTTTGACCGTGGACAGTCGAATGAAGTTATACGTTCCACAAGTGGAAGAGAAGAAAACCAGTATATTTGATAAGTTTGGAGGATAACACCTCCTTTTTATTTTAGGCCGTTGGTGTAGAGGCAACATGACAAGTTCCAACCTTGTGGTCGTGGGTTCGATTCCTACACGGTCTGTATTTTGTCAGAAAGGAGGATTGAAACAATCGTAGATAAGAAATATCAAGATGTAGCTTATGAGTACGCTAAAGAAGTGCTGGACGGCAAGCGTAGAGTGAGTGCAAAAGTCTATAAGGCTTGCAAGCGACACATGAGAGATTTGGAGAATATTCCCAATAGCGACTACGACTACTTTCCAGATATGGCGCAAAACCCGATTGACTTTATTGAAATCCTCCCAGATGTCAAAACTGGCAAGCCTTATCCACTAGCAGAATTTCAAAAGTTTATCATTGCTAGTCTGTACGGCTGGCGCAGAAAATCAGATAAGACTATCAGACGTTTTAGAAAGGCTATGATATCCCTTGCCCGCAAGAATGGTAAGACAATTCTTGTCGCTGGTATCTTGCTTTATGAATTTCTGTTTGGTAGGAATCCTGCGATGTCACGACAACTATTTTGTACTGCAAACGATAAAACACAGGCAAAAATTGCGTTTGAGATGGCACGTAAGCAGTTAGATGCTTTGCGGGCGCAAGATGAAGATGTCCGTAAGGCTACTAAACGAGTTCGTGAGGAATTACGTAACTTGGTAGATGAATCCTATATACGACCACTTTCCCGCGACACGGGGGCGGTCGATGGATTTGAACCGTATGTAGGTGTTTAGATGAGTTTGCAGCATCCAAAACAAATGAAATGATCGAGTTACTTGAATCTGGTCAAGGGCAATTGGACAATCCATTGATTTTGATTATCTCAACCGCTGGATTTGATTTGAACGTACCAATGCACACGATCGAGTATCCATACATTGAACGGATTTTAAATGATGAAATCACAGATGATGGATATTTTGCGTTTATCGCTGAACAGGATAATGAAGAAGAGATCAAAGATGAAGCTAACTGGATTAAGTCAAACCCTATTTAGAAGTTGAAGCGCTCTATGATAACATGATTGACTATCTGCGAACACGCAGAAAAGTATCACTTGAGACTGGTACAGTGAATGAAGTGCTGGTTAAGAACTTCAATATGTGGCGACAATCATCCGAAAGCTCATATATGGATAAAACGAGCTGGCAACAAGCCAAACTCGATGAAAAGCCAAATACACGCAAGCGCAGAGTTTGGGTCGGTGTAGACGTGGGGAAAGTTAACGACTTGTTTGCTATATCCACGATGATCCAGATGGACGACTATTGGTTTTGCGATAGTTTCTCCTTTGTAGCTACTAAATATGGACTAGTTGCTAAAGAAAAACGTGATGGCGTGTCCTATACCAATTTAGAGCGTATGGGAGAATGCGAGATTACTACGCTAGAGAGTGGTGTGATTGATGATGAGCGTGTACTTGAGAAGCTGGAAGAGATGATCTATATGAACGAATGGGAATTACAAGCGATATGCTTCGACCCATACCAATTTAGCTCATTGATTGCGATGATTGAAAAACGCCATCCAGAATGGCCATTGATCGAAGTCAGACAAAACACAATGGTTTTGAATATGCCTACTAGACAACTGCGAGATGAAGTCTTAAAAGGCACAATCAAGCACGCTGGAAATCAATTGCTCACAATGGCGATTAATAATGCGCGTGTCAAGGTCGATAATAACGGTATGCGTATTGATAAGGATAAGAATAGCAACAAATTGACCCGCTAGATGCCCTATTAGATGCTTATGCAGTATGCTACCTTGAACCATTTGACGGGTCTGGTTACTGGACGAACGAGAAAATATTGGGAGGAGGTAGCCTATTTTGATCCTACTGAAATATATACACACAATCCTATTGCTGATCGGCATAGGATTTTTAATTTACGGTCTTTTCTTGGTAAATCCAGTGGTTGGATTTATCTCAACTGGATTGATCCTAATTATTTTAGCGATCTACATTGATCGGGGAGGTGCGCAATGAAGAAACGAATCAAGAAGAAATACGAGCTACTGGAACGTATCGAATATTTAGAGAATGATTTCTTTAAATTTACGCAAGATACAGTAGATGTCATTGAATTTCTAGGTGAACAGATAAAACGACTTGAGCGTAAACATAAAAAACATTGATTTCAATGGATAGAAAGGAGGTGAGATTATATGAGTTTCTTTCAACCATTGGGATCAACCAAGCCCTCTTATGATGATTATATTTCCTCAGTGTTATCTGGTAACTACTCCCCAGAATATACGGGAATTTCTGCGTTAAAAAATAGCGATATCTTAACCGCGGTAACCATCATCGCTGGGGATATCGCACGATTCCCACTATTGAAGAAAGATTTTACGGGGAATATCGAGCAAGATGCAGATTTGAACTATCTCTTAAACGTTAAATCGACTGGTAACGTGTCGGCACGAACATGGAAGTTCGCAATGACCGTTAACGCGATTCTGACAGGGAATTCGTTTTCTCGAATCTTACGAGACCCTAATACTGATAAGGCGCTTCAATTTCAATTTTACAGGCCGTCCGAAACGACTGTAGAGGAAACGGACGACCACAGACTGATATATACCTTCCGTGACCGTTTAACGGGTAAGGCGATTGAATGTAAAGCAGAAGATGTCATTCATTGGAAGTTCTTTAGCCACGATACCATTTAGGACGGTCTCCACTACTTTCCCTCGGAAGTGAGATCAGTCTGCAAGATGGTGGGCTGAATACATTAATTAAATTCTTCCGTGATGGTTTTTCTAGCGGAATTATCAGGCTAAAAGGCGCTCAGTTGAATGGTGAAGCCCGCAAAAAAGCCCGTATGGACTTTGAGAAAATGCGTGAGGGCTCGACCGGTGGCAGTCCATTAGTATTTGACGATACGCAAGAGTACACACCACTAGAGATTGACACGAATGTCTTGCAACTAATTACATCTAATAACTTTACGACTGCCCAGATTGCGAAAGCATTGCGAGTACCGAGTTACAAATTAGGTGTGAATAGTCCTAACCAGTCTGTAGCACAGTTGGCTGAGGATTATGTAGCGAACGACTTGCCGTTTTATTTTGATGCAATCACTAGTGAACTTGCCCTTAAAGTGCTTGGCGATGAAGAACGCAAACTATTTAAGATCGAGTTTGACACTCGAAGCGTAACAGGTCGAAACGTGGATGAAATCACGAAGTTGATTATCAACCAAGTCATCACACCCAACGAGGGGCGCGTGGAACTTGGTAAAGAGCGTTCGTCTGATCCTAACATGGATCGTTATCAATCCAGCTTGAACTATGTCTTTTTGGACAAGAAAGAAGAGTACCAAGCAATGAAAGGGGGTGAGAATGAAAATGGCAAAGAGAATCAAGATGAAAGGGCCACTAATTCCGAATAATAGCCAAGAAGCCTACGACTACTTTGGTTTGGAAGCGGTAAGTGCTAAATCTATCACAGATGCCTTTCCAGAAGACAATTGCGACATCGTTTTGGAAGTTAATTCAAACGGTGGACTTGTCACGGTTGGTAGTGAAATCTATACAGCTTTAAAAAGCTATTCTGGGAATGTAACCGTAGAAGTGACTGGAATGGCTGCGAGTGCTGCAAGTGTAGCGATTATGGGTGCTGATAAAGTTCTTATCAGTCCAACAGCACAGATCATGATCCACAAGGCGCTTTATGGTTATGTATCTGGCAATAGTGATGATCTGGATAAAGCATCTAATGCGCTAAAATCAAGCGATCGAGCTATCGTTAACGCTTATGTAGCTAAAACTGGTTTATCAGAAGAAGAAATTCTTGACATGATGAGAAATGAAACCTATATGTCAGCTAGTGAAGCAGTTGAAAAGGGATTTGCGGATGAAGTGATGTCCTTTGATGATGTCGGAGCAGTGGCAAGCCTAGAAAATGGATTGTTACCGCAAGCGGTTATTGATGACTTCTACGCTAACCGTAGCAAGCGTAAGTCAGAAATTCAAAATATGCTACGAGAAATCGAAAAAGAAGAATTACTCAGAGGGCTTTAAGCTCTTTTTTTAATACCGAAAGGAGAAATAAAGGTATGTATACAGAAAAAATGAAACAGATTAAAGCGCTAATTGCAAAAGCTAGCGCAGAAATCACTGCTAAGACAGAAGAATTGAAATCTGCCTTGAATACTGAAGATCTTGAAAAAGCGCGTGCACTTCGCGTTGATATTGATGCTTTGAAATCTCAAAAAGAAGAAGCTGAAAACGACTTGAAGTCTTATGAACTTGCAGAAGCTGGTAACGCTGAAAGCGAAGCTGGTAAAGCTCATAAAGTAAAAGCAGAAACCAAATCTTACCGTGAAGCGGTAAATGAGTACATCCGTACTAAAGGTGCAAAAGCTGATGCGCAGTTGAAACTTGAAGGCAAAGACCTTCTTATCCCTATGAATGAAGCGGTAAATCCAACACAAGATGGATTGAAAAAATCAAACACTGAAAAAGTAACTAGCAAGGAAATTGTTACTACTCCAATGCGCGAAGTTAAGACAGTCCTTGACCTTAAACAATTCGCGACTATCCATAAAGCATCTAAAGGTGAAGGCTCTTACCCAATCTTGAAGAAAGCTACATCTAAGATGGCCAGTGTTGAAGAATTGGAAAAGAACCCAGCTCTTGCTAAACCAGAATTTACAGGAGTTGATTGGAAAGTTAAGACTTACCGCGGTGCTATTCCATTGTCTCAAGAAGCTATTGACGATGCAGATGTTGACCTTTTGGCGATTGTTGCAGAAGCAGCTAACCAAATCAAAGTCAATACTACTAACGATGCAATTGCTACTGTATTGAAAGACTTTGAAGCTAAGACTGCTGCTGACTTGGATGCAATCAAGGAAATCTTGAATGTAAACCTTGACCCAGCTTATAACGTGTCATTTGTTGTTTCTCAAACGTTCTACCAAAAATTGGACACTTTGAAAGACAAGAATGGTCGTTACCTCCTTCAAGATTCAATCGTTTCTGCATCTGGTAAAGTCTTCCTTGGTCATCCAGTATTCGTAGTATCAGACGAAGCGTTTGGAAGCGCTGGTGAAGCTCATGCGTTTATCGGTGATATCCAACGCGCTGTACTCTTTGCTGATCGTCAAGAGCTTGGTCTTCGCTGGACTGATAATGAAATCTACGGTCAATACTTGCAAGCAGTTGTACGCTTCGATGTTAAAAAAGCAGATGCGAAAGCTGGTTACTTCGTTACTATGCCCTAATACTCCCCCAGCAAGCGGGGGTGTCTCACGGTCTGCGGTTACTCTAGCAGTACCAACCGCAAGCAGCACCAAAGCCGACATCATGGCTTATCTCGATAGCAAGGGAATCTCATACAGCGCATCACAAACCAAAGAGCAACTACTTACATTGATTGGAGCGTGATGCTATGGCTGTAACGGATTTAGAAGATGTAAAACTTTATTGCAAATTGATTTTGACTTTGAGGATCAAATGCTTGAAGAAATGATCGATGCTGCAGAAGATGAAATCTGTTTTGCTATCGGAAATGATGTAACTCCTCAAGATTTAGCTAAATATGCTAAGTTTTCGCTTGCGGTAAAAAAGCAAGTAAAAGAGGAATACGAACATCGTGGCTTGTCTGCTGACACACAACGTCATGGACTGGCCAACGGTGTACTTAATATTATCCATCAACTACGTACACGGAGGGAACTTGATGATCACAAGAAAAATGAATCACAGAGTCATGTTCTTCCGTGAGGTCGGAGGCCAAAACGAAGATGGTGAGGTTATCTCCCCATCTCGGAAAAACCTCTATACTTGCTGGGCTGAGGTCGCCAAGACTTCCTTGAAAGACTTTCAAGAGGGAGCGAACCAAACTGCCAACAAGAAAGCTAAAGGAATTGTTTCTTCGAGCGAATTAAAAACCTTGTATATTCGTCACAATCCAGAAAGACCATTTGATAGCTCAGATCATGTTGAATTTAACGGGTTTGAGTATGATATCGTATCGGTCGATGTGGATGAATCATCATTTGACATGGATAAGATCAGTATTAAGAGGCGCACATGACAAAAGGTCTGGATCAGATTTTATCACGACTGAATGAGCTGCAGGTTAAAGCTCCGAAAGCTGCAAGAGCAGCAGTAGGAGAAGCTGCAGATGAGGTTGAGAAAATCCTTAAAGTAAATACACCAGAATATTACGTGTTGAAGAAGAAGCACGCTAGAGACGATACGATGGTAACAGGCTTTAAGGGTGCGGATCATGGATTGATATCGAAAGAGATCGGTTACGGTCGCGTAACAGGCTGGCGGATTCACTTCCCAAATGGTGGTACGAAATACCAAAAAGAACAAGGTTTTGAAGAAAGAACAATTAACGAAGCAACACCAATAGTTAAGGAAATATACGCAACTAAAGTAAAGGAGGGATTGGGATTGTGACAGTCGAAACAATAGCTTATAAGTTATTAAGCAATAACGAAGAACTGAATAGCTTACTCGACAAACTACGAGGAAAGAAGTTTGGCCTTGGATTCAAACAAGGCATTTTTACTTACGATATCCCAGAACGACCTACGAACGCTTTGAGTAAGGAGCTTGCTCCATTTATGCGTATCTATCCAACTTATGAGAATGATGTTGAGTTTGCAGATGATAAAGCCATCTCGACTGAACACAGGATCACAATCAACTATTGGTGTTTAAATGCAAAGCAGTCTGAACAGATTGCTGAATTGATGGATAAGATTTTAGAGAGTAACGGCTTTGACCGTTACACAACAAATGAACTGCCAAGATATAGAGATAACGATATTGACTTACTAGTGAATGTAAGAAAGTATCGTTTTTTTGATTGGCAACTTGAAAAAAATTAAGAAACGAGGATTAATGAATGTCTAAAGTTAAATTTGGATTGCGTGGATTTGAATTTGGTGAAGTAACATCAGAAAACAAAGTCCCAACAACTATGAAATTGACTGGTATGAAATCTGCTAAGATTGATATCACGAACGAACTTGTAACAATTGCTGCTGATGATGGACCATACGTAGTGTTATCATCCGGTATAACAGGTACACAATTGGAAATCTCAGTGCTTGACTTGCCAACAGAAGCACGTAAAGTGTTGTACGGTATCGAAGTTAAAGACGGTATGGAAGTCTATAACAAAAACCTCACTCCTAAGGATGTGGCTTGCTGCTTCCGTACATCTACAGAAGATGGTAAGGCTATCTGGATCGGTCTCCTTAAAGGTAAATTCTCATTGCCTGGCATGGAAACTGAAACAAAAGACGGCTCTCCAGCACCTAAAGAAGACAGCGTAACAGGTAACTTTGTAGCGCGCGGTGATGACGAAAACGGTGATGTAATGATCATCGCTCGTGAAGATAATCCAGCGTTCAACTTGGAAAAATTCCGTGCTGCAGTCTTCCCAAAGTCGTAAGCGCCGCACCAGCTACGCCTGTAGGCGCAGGATAACAACTTTCTAAGCATGGAATGTATTTCCATGCTTTTTATTTTTATTTAAAGGAGTAGGAAATGTACACAATCAAGCTAAAAATCGGTGGAATTGATAAAGAATTTACCAAAGAATATATCAATGTGGAGGATAATCTCCTAGCAACTGAGCAAAACGTGCGACAATCAGCACTTATCCAAGACCCTAAAAAGGCGAATGATCCAAAAGAAAATCGCAAACTAAATGAAGCATATCTAAAAATGTTTGTTGATATGTTTGGCGGTCAGTTTAAAGTCGAAGATTTGAAGCAAGCAGATATCGCGATTTTAAAAACACTTGAAAAAATCTATCTCGCAGCGCTTGGAATTAAAGAAGAAGTGATCGAAGACCTTGAGGGTGAAGACGAAAAAAAGGGATAAGCCCAGAAGAAGCGCGTGATAATCTTTTAATCTGGTTTCAAGAGCTGATGCAACAAGGGTATACGATCCTTGAAATTAAACAGATGCGACTTTCTGACTTTGATTTAATGGTAAAAGCCTTTGAAACGAAGAAAGAAGAATCAGAAAAAGAGACGACTCTTGATAAAGCATTTCCGCTTCTATTTGGTTAGGGAAGGAGGATAAATGGCTAGTAATTTAGGCGAACTGGTAGCAACAGCATCGCTGGACATCCAACCATTCGTAGGAACGACTAAACAACTAAGTATGTATATGCGTGGTCTTGATAAGTCTTTATCTGCGATGGAAAAATCCTTTAAGAACGCTGGTAAGGGTGCTAAGAACATCGCAGGAATGAAAACCGTGTTAGGTGAAACTGCGAATAGTATTAAAGCCTATGAAAACCTATTAAAAGATCAAACTGCCCACTACAACAATCTAAAATCTGAAATTGGTGATCTAAGCAAAGCAAGTTCGAAGAATAAGGAAGACTTGCTTGGCGCACGTAATGCGATGTTGCAGACTGCTACCACTTTATCCGATTTGAGGGGGCGATATGCTGACCTCACTAAAGAAATTAATATCCAGTCCAGCAAATGGACACAAGTTGGTGATAGCTTGCATTCATTCGGATCGAAGATGCAGGGCATTGGCAAGAATATGCAAAGTGTTGGATCGACACTCACGAAAGGTCTGACTGTACCATTGCTTGCTGGCGCTGGTGTAGCGGTTAAGGCTGCGATTGATTATGAGAGTGCGTTTGCGGGTGTAAATCTTTGCCCTCTCTAATAGTAATATTAGAGTAATTAAATCGAGCAAAAACGGTAAAAGCTAAGTCATAAAGATATGCTAATACCGTGCTAACTTATCAGATTACGAGAGGTTGATAAGTAGTGTAGAGCGTAGGAAGTGAATAAATATAATCTTCCCACGAGTGTTCGACAGCCTTTTACAAAAGGTTGAAAATGTACGCCGAACTTATGGGAAACTATAAGAAGTAAAGGATAAAAAGCCTTTATGATAACAAAATTGAAAGAAAACAGTGGACGGAACACCACAACAATTTGCACGATTATCTAACAGCATCCGCGAAATGGCTAGAGAGATGCCATCCAGTGCGGTTGAGATCGCAAATGTAGCAGAAGCTGCAGGACAATTAGGTGTACCTATTGGCGCGATCAAAGACTTTTCGAAAACCATGATCAATTTGGGAGTGTCTACTAACTTAAGCTCCGAAGAGGCTGCATCGTCAATTGCAAAAATCGGTAACATCATGCAAGTGTCTGGCAAGGACCTCGGTACCTGGTCTGGGCATTTTGGATCTGCCGTGGTGGATTTGGGTAAGTATGGTTGCCCAGTTACTAAGAAATTAGTAGCTTAAAATAACGGCCAAAATCGGTGAAAACTAAGTCTAATGATAAGTTAATACCGAGGTAAATTGAGTGATTAAAAAAACTCAATCACCGTAGAGCATAGGAAGTGAACCTATGCTTTTTGTTTAGTCAAAAAGTGTAGAATATAATCTTCCCACGAGTGGCCGTCACCTTAACAAGTAATGTTGAAGGTGAAAATATATGCCGAACTCATAGGAAACTATGAGAAACAGAGGATAAAAAACCTTTGTGATAACAAATGAACCATTTTGCCACGACAGAACGTGATATCGTTGAAATGACCAATCGTCTTGCAGCAGGCGGTAAACTTGCTGGTCTGACCACACCCAGAAATTCTTAGGTCTTGCTACTGCTATGAGTAGCGTAGGGATTGAAGCAGAAGCGGGTAAACAATTCTGCCCGTCTACTTGGAAACAAGTAGCATAAAAAATTAAGTGAATTCATGGAAAATCTAAGGTGTAACAAACACTATGACAATCATGAGCCAAGCCTGTACGGAAACGACAGGAAGGTGCAACGACTAGATAAAGTAATCTAAACAAAAAGCAATCTTTTAGTAGGTTGCTTTTTGCATGACGAAAATATCCACGAGCGCTTAACACCTTAACGAATAAAGTCGAAGGTGATGATATAGTCTGAACTTATAGGAAACTATGAGAAGTTAGGATAAAGAGCCCTAACGATAACATAATTGGGAACTGCGATGAACCAGACCCTTACTGGTATTGGTAAGGCAGTGTCTGGTGTAGGTAAGGGCGAAAGCTAAACTAGAAGTCATCGCACAGACTGCAGGAATGACTGCAGAACAATTTCTCTACTGCTTGGAAACAGAAACCAGCGGAAGCCTTACAATCATTTATTAAAGGTTTACAACGTGCGCACGATGAAGGCAAGAACATGGATGGTATCCTTGATGAACTTTAGAATGACAGGTATTCGTCAAGGGAATATGCTGAAATCTCTTGCTTCTGCATCAGACAAGATGAGCGAGGCAGTTAGTCGCTCTAATACTCGCTTGGAAAGAAAAACAATGCTCTTACTAACGAAGCTAACAAACGCTACGAGACAACAGAATCACAACTTAAAATCTTTTAAAAACAAACTTACTGATATTGCTATTGAATTCGGTGGACCACTCTTAAAAGCGTTGAATAGCGGTTTTGGATGCTGCGAAACCGTGGCTACAAACGTTATCAGACATGGCTAAGAAAATTTAGTGAGATGTCAACAGAGCAACAACAAAGCATCATCAAATGGGGTGCTATGGCTGCTGCAATCGGGTCCAGCTTTGAAATTGTTTGGCAGTGGCGCAAGTGTCATTGGTGGGTTTGCTAAAGGATTAGGAACGATTGCCAAGGGTATCGGTAAATTTAGCGGTACGCTCAAAAACCATATCGAAACGGCGGTGGATTTATCAACGGTCTGAAAACAGATGGCCACTGGTATGACTGCCACTGGAACTGCTGCAGAGAGTGCGGCTGCAAGTACAGGATTGTGGAGTACAGCAGTTGGGTTGTTAGGTAGTGCCAGTGACCTGGGGCGTGCTTTTAGGCGGTGCTGCATTGGTAGGCATCGGCATTATCGCCCATAATATTGCAGAAGCAAACGAGCGCACTCAAACGTGGGGCACAAGCGTAAGCAAGCTACAAGATCAAGAGCTAACGCAATTAAAAATCTAAAGTCGATGAAGTACATCAAGCTACCATCAGCTTTGGTAAAGGTGGAGCGCAAGCCGTTGAAAATGTACGTAAGCGTGCAAGGATTGCTGACGATATTCAAAAAGCGATCGACAAAGACCTTGAGAAAGACATTGAAAGGTCTTGAGAAAAATTGGCGCTGATGAAATCTATCCAGAAACGCGCTGTCTCACAAGCAGAACAGCAAAAAAAAACATCCAGTCGATGACAGATGAGATTGTACAGATTTATCAAAACGCATCTGATCAAACAGCAGCAAAGATCACTCGTGAAGAACAAGCGCTTATCTACGATTATGAGAATCAATTTCATTGATAAACAATTATCACTACAGAAATATTCTGCCGATGAACGCACTGCGATTGTAAAAAGCCATGAATGGTCAAATTAGTGATCTGAAATGAAACTCAACTACGCAAAGGTACAGGGAGTTGTAGCTAAATGGCTCAAAGAGGAACAGAAGCTCTATGATGAGCAAGTAACTGCACTGAAAGATGCTCACGAAAAAGGGGATTTATAGCCAATCTGAATACAACAAAGAAATTGGAAAAGATTGAAATTCCCAACACAAGGCTAAAGATGGAAGCGTTCGGCCGTGAGTATGCTGCATTACAAAAAGAAATGGAGTGAAAAAGTTCCACTCAATTTTGGTAACGATGAACAACGTAAGATGTACTTTTGACCAGATGCGCAAGGACTGGGCAGAACTGGGACTTGATTACGATAAATTAATGTCCAAGGCAGATCAATTTGCTGACATCGTAGGTCGTTCATCTGGTATGGTTGCTAAAAGCGTGCAAAATATGTCGCAGGAAACCAAAGATGCAAATCTTTTGTGGAATGGACTGGTATTTGATCCTAAGACTGGACAAGTCAAAGACTAACGCACAAGAGGAAGTAACCAAAGCGCTCCAAGCTGAAAATGGCTGGGAGAATATGCAGTTCATCCTCAAGCACGCAAACCTTGAAACCAATGCTAAGATGACAATCGGACAAGCATTGGTTGAAGTTGGCAAGTGGGATAGCTTAACCCCACAAGAGAAAGAGCTGGTCGTAGGTAACAATCAAGGTATGAAAGCCGTCCTTGATAGCAAGACATTGCTGGAACAGTACAATGCAATGCCAGCAGAAGTCAAAGAACTCTTGATGAAGAATACTGACTTTTCTATCATCTGGTGAACGTGCCACAGCGATCATTGAACGCTGGAACACACTGACACCAGAGCAGAAAGAACTGATCTTGAAAAAGGATGCTGCGAGCGACAAAGGCTGAACGTGTCAGACTAGCAGTTGATTCACTTACTGGTATGGCCCACGTAGTTAATTTAGATGCAGAAGATAAGACGAAGAGCGCTATCGCTAGTGCAATGTCTAGCATCTTAACACTACCAACTGACCATAAGACGGACTTGATCGCAACCCCAGACGGGTGTAACGCTTGGGAACTAACCAAGCGATGGGCGCTTTGGGATTGTACAACGGATTTGCAGTACCGACTAAGCCGATTTGACAGTTGATCCCAAGCAATGCGACAAGTGGCGCGCAACAAGCTATCAATAAACAGCAAGAATGGAATAATACACCTAGTCCCAGTTAAACCACAACTTGGCGATCCAACTGGTGCGATCACTGCTGCACGACAAGCAATAAGCACTCAAAATGCTTGGAATGCGACACCGTCACCTACAAAAGATAATCACCGCGGACGCTTCAGGAGCACAGATCGGAGCCCATGGTTGCTAAAGGCGCGATCATGTCCATTCCAACATCATGGACAACCGTCATTACAACAATCCATAGGGAAGTCAAAGGACACGCTAAAAGGTACGAGATTTCCACGAAGGGTGGACTTGCAATGGTCAATGACCAACGAGGTACGCTCTACAAAGGAAATGGTCACCCTGCCAACTGGTGAATCATTTTATCCCAGAAGGTCGTAACGTGATCCTTGATCTTCCAAAGAGGTTCGAAAGTCTTGCGAGCTGGTTTGACTAAAAAAACTTTATGCGTGAATTAGGTATACCGAACTTTGCAGATGGTGTAGGTTGGAAACATTCGGAAGTAGCGAACATTACACAGCGAATCAAGAATGTTAATGAATGGAAACGGAATAATGAACAACGTGACCTTGTACCGTTTATCCAAGAGTTGATTGATCAGGTAAAACGTGGTAACAATCGTGACGAACGACCAAACCAAAATTATACATTGAATGTGCATGGAAATAGCACTGGTCAAGATTTGACACCAGAATTTATGAAGCGCTTAATGCGCGAACTAGCATACTATACTAATCAGGAAGGAAGGGGATTAGCTTGACGACATTTACTTTTCAATGGCAAAGAAAGAATACTGAATTCGGTCTACGAGTGGCAGAAGGCAAGAAGATCACTACTTCCAGTCTTGATGTAGAGCGCGTGACAGTGGCAGGAAGAGACGGTGACTTACTAATCAGTAATAACCGTCTTAGTTCTGCTGAATTGAGCTTTCCCGTAAATTTTGTAAAAGAAAAGGGTTTGATCGCTACTGAGGTTTATAAAAATTTCTGAATGGTTCAATGTAGCTGGATACAAGGATTTAACAATCTCTTACGATCCAGATTTTATATATCGTGCTGCATACCTTGAGACATTTAGTATTGAGGAAACCATGAGGCAGTTTGGCAAAACAACCATTAATTTTGTATGCTATCCAGTCAAATTTTACAAGCAAGGCCGTACAACGCAGAAACTAATGAATGGTGCTACACGTGAATGGTCATGGGCAATGTTAAACGCAAAAACCAATCATCACGCTAGTTGGATCGGGTGACTGTACACTTACTATCAATGGTCGCAAGACTAAAGTTACAGGGCTGTGCAAGGCAAAATCACACTGGATATGCAAGCCAACCAAGTATTTAAGGATAACTTGCCAGCGTGGGATAAGGTAGTAAGAAGCTCACAATTCCAGATGCCGTACCTTGACTATGGTCGTAACTTGATTTCGTGGGACGGTAACTTTGAAGTGTTTACAATCCCGAACTGGGGGGGTTAAGCTATGAGGCCTATTTTTATTTAATAAAAATGAGACGGCTTTCGACACTTACGGTCTGGGTGAGCTTAACGTGACCAAGGGAACAGTCACACGGGAACGAAACGGAAATTATACGTTATACGCTGAGATTCCCGTGAATGATCCAGCAACAGCGACTCTTGAGAAAGAAATGAAGCTGAAAGCTGACGCTGGACTGCGTACCAAGAACCAGACATTTGAAATCTCGCGGATTGTTAAAGATAGCAGTAACATCGCTAAAATTTACGGTCAACATATCAGTCATAAGCTGGAATACATGGGAGCTAGTGAATGGCAGGGCCCTTTAGTGGTTCTGCCTTTACTGCTCTCGCAATCTGGCACAATGCAACGATTGGTGATCTACGTTTTGATGTTTGGTCTGATATCCAGACGACTGGCAAGGGTGTGTTTGACATCTCGAAAATGGAGAACGCACGGCAAGCCCTTGGTGGTGTTGAGGGGTCTATCCTTGATATCTACGGTGGGGAATACGAGTTTGACAATATGACCGTGCGATTGCATAAGCAGTTAGGTCGTACTGCTCCAACTGTATTAGAGTATGGCAGGAAATATCCTATCTGCTGAATCAGACGAAACGATTGAGAGCTCATATACTAGCGTGTTACCGTTTGCTACTTATACACCGGACAAACCAGAGGGCGACACTAGCGATAGTCAGCCCAGATCCCTATTACAGTTACAATCCCAGAGGATTATGTAGACAGTAAATACAAGGACTCTATACGCACATCGCAGAATTAAAGTCGTAGACTTTCTAGCGAATTTAAGAGTGATGGGAAGAATAAGGATATTCCCAACAGTTGAGAAACTGCGTAAAGATGGCCACTGATTACATGGACCGCAATGCAAATTGGGAAACCTAAGTTCAATATCAAAGATCGAGTATGCAGACCTAGCTACAAACGCTAGACTATGCAGATCGAGGCTGGATCGAAGAAGTTGAATTATGCGATATTGTACCCGTCTATTATCCACAGATTGGGCTGACCGATGAAACTTTGAAAATAACGACGATCACTTATGACTTTTGTAAACGAGCGAAATGAGAGCGTAGAATTTGGTGATATTGGAACGAATGTCAGTGCGACAATGCAGAGTGGTCTTGCAGGGACAGGGTTGATGATATTGCTAAAGCCCAGCAAAATTTTGAGAATAGTTTGCCAGATTATCTCTTAAATGCTCAAGGTAACAAGGTTTGGTATAACAAACCAGATGATAAAGAACATAAAGATCGGTGACATCTGGTTTGAGAAGAACGGTATCTATGACCGTATGTACGTTTGGAATGGTGAGATGTGGGAGAAGCGCATTGATACCGAGGATATCGATAAGGTCAAGAAAGAGGTTGGTAAAGCAATTAGAACAAGCCAAGCAATTGACAGCTATTGACATTGCCAAAGGCTGACGCGAAAAGCTCAAGAGGCACTGGCCAAGGCTGGTGCAATTCCCAGACACGCCCACACTATCTGAGCAGATCAAACAGCAGATCTTATCAAGTCCAGACTTAAACCGCAAGGTGACAGAAACGTTCAATCAGACCGATAGCGGGGTTATCTATAATAAGATATACCAAAATATCAGTCGAGAATTTACAGATAAAACTACTGGTGATGGTTTAGCAGAAGCGGCAGGACAGTTAAGCCAGAGCATCACTCAATTATCTGACGAATTTACAAAGCAAACAGTCGAATTTAACAAGCTCACGGAATCGAACAAGCTCTACGAGCGAATTTTGGGCACGTCTGAAACAGACGCACCAGATAGGCTTTCAAGGCTGGTTATGTCCAGTGATATCTTTCAGACAGAGGTTGGAAAGTACGTTACAGATGATAACAACTTGATTGTTAATTCTATGTCTATGTCAACGAATACGCTTGTCAGGGAATAACAATCCAAATGCAAGCGTATCTGTTAGTGATGGCATTTTTACAATCAAGGCGCAGGGTCTTACTGGTTATAACTGGACAGGGTTCACGTTGCCGATTTACGTCAAGAAAAATTTATCACGGTGAAACATATACACTAGGTTTTAAAGTACCGTATTAGAGAATATCCAGACGTTTCTTTTTGCCTTTTAACATCAAAAACCACAGGGCTAAACAAAAACACTTACATGGGCAAACGTCGGTGAGAACAGACCACCACTTTGACGAATGGCAAGAGTTCCAGAAAACTTTTACCATGCAAGAAGATTTCTTGTTCGGCGAAGATAAAAACTATCCATTTTATATCTTCCTTGCTAAGAATGGCTGGATAGAGTTCAAAGAGCCTATACTTGTGCGTGGTTCGCGCACAGGTCCTTACAAACCGAGCCAGTTTGACGACGCGTTCGCTGAAACAAAAGCAGTACGCACACAAATGACCCAACTTGCTGGATCATGGGCCGTGAAGAATCTCAATAGCAATGGCGATGTACTCAACTCTATTAACCTACTAGCTAACGGCACGAATCGAATTGATGGACGGTTAACGCATATCACTGGCCAGACCGTGATAGATGAAGCCGTTATCGATTCCGCAAATCTAAAAAAAGTTTCAGCTAGCAAATATCGGGTGGTGAGGCTGACTTTGCTAAAATCAACGTTGTCAACTTCGATGCTAAGAATGTGACATCTGGGACGCTACAAGGGCTTGTCTTCCGCGGTGGTCGGATCGAGGCTCTTAACGGCAAGATGTATATTGACCTGCAAAACGGGCAATACAACGTACTAAATGACGAAGCCACAATCAGACGAATCGAAGGCACTAGCTCGTCTCAATTTATCAAGCTGATGAAGAGTGGATTTGTTGCCGAGCGAGTACGGGATCCTAATGCTGCGATGATGGTTTTCGGGACGAACCATGATAAAACCGAAAAGCACGAAAACGAGACTTTCGCTGGAATCCGTGTCTGGTCTGGTAAAGGAAACGGCACGGAAGAAAGTCTTACTGAATTCGTGGGTGACCGTGTACTGATCTACAATAACGGTCGATACCGCAGTCCTTGGAACTTCCACGGGAATACAAATGACGGGAATGCCTATTTGATACCGATGAACCAAAATAATGTTAAGCACTACATCGGCCGTGGTGACTTCTTCCTTGAGGGCGTCTATGCACACCATTTTTATATGAGTGGAGGGGTTGATATCAAACAGTATTTATGGGATCTCTTGACTTGTTTTGGTATTATGAAGCGTTATGGACAGATTAACGGATTCGCTGGTGGACACGTACAAGGTGTGCTTGATAAATATGGATTTAGATAAGAGAGGTAATCAATGGACGCAGTAAATAAATTTGTGAGTGAGATCTCACGTAAACTCGCTGACACAATCGTAGAGGCTACCAATTATAAGGTGTTATACGAAGAGGCTGAAGCAGAGTGCAAGCAAGCCAACGACTTACTAGCTAAGTTTAACAAGGTTTTAGACAGCGACCCAGCGCTCAAAGAACTTTTCGATGAAACAGCTCAAAAATTAGAAGAACAAAAGGACTAAAACTATATGGAATTTAAAATCACTAACAAATACTTGCAAGAAGAAGGACGTACCTTTGTATCAATCCGCTCGGCCAACCCTTACACAGCCTTTGAGCGTGTACTGATCGGGGACCGTACTAACGAATCGGACGAAGCGTTAATCCAAGCCGTCCTTGGCCAAGTTGTGACCGAATTAAACCCAGTCGAAGGTGTTAAGAAGTTGCAAGAGGATTTATACACGCAATCGCAAGAGTACGAGGCGAAGCTGGCCAAGAAAGACGAAGAGATCCAAAAGGTAAAAGACGTGGCAGAATGGAGCGTACTCGCCCGTGTGACTGACGTTGACCACCCACTGGATCCTACAGTCTTTAAACGTGGCCTTGAGCTGGTAGACCTTGGTAAAGTCGGGGAAACTTACCCGGCACAAGCGATCTTCGCAATTGAGGACCCGAACCACGTTGAGAAATACAGCGAAGGCAAGCGCGTGATGGTCCAAGTAAACCAATCATTTACATATCAAGGCGAAACTCTTGACCAGCTCGCAAGCCTTGAGCAGAACGGCAAACTTGCGATCTGGAAATGGACTGAACCAAAAGCTGAGCTTGAAACTCAACCCGTCCAGTAAGCGAGTAGCTTGATAGGGGGGAGGGTGATTAATGGATCAAAAACCAGACGGAATTTTTGGGATTATTGAAATAGTCCGTGATTTCTACGATCACGGGATTGATGAACACATGATCGTGTTTGCCTTGATGGTTGTTGTTGCTTTGGATATCGTTTTAGGGGTATCCAGAGCGTGGGCTTATCATGAGTTTTCAAGCCGAAAATGGCGGAAAGGGCTAGTCAGTCATACAGCTATGATTTAATTGTTGCAGTTGGCTATCCGTTCGCGTTATACATGAATCTTGGACCCGTGATCGATACCTTTATCGTTGCGATGATGGCAGCATACGGCTCAAGTATTTTGGCCAGTCTTTCGGCGCTGGGGGTAGAAATTCCCGGCCTCGATCACTTTATTAAGCAAAATATCGATCATGAAAAATTTCAACTCAAGGACGGCTTGAAAGAGCCTAAAAAAATGATAAATAAGAAAGAGGACAAATAGCATGAATCAAATCACAAGCATTATCACATCATCAGCAATGAGCATTTTAGTGGTATTAACAGGGATCGTGGTACAAGCGATCAAGAAATACTTACTAATGCGCGGTGGTAAGAAAGCAATCGAGATCGTCGAGATCTTGGCAAAGAACGCGGTCAACGCTACAGAGCAAGTTGCGGATAAGCTGGATATCCACGGCAAGGATAAGCTAGAGCACGCTAAAACTAGCTTGATCGAGGGTCTTGAGTCGCAAAATATCCATTTAACAAATCAAGAACTCAATACCTTTATTGAAGCAGCGGTAAAACGCGCTAACGAAGAATGGAAGAAATAGAGAGGTTTTATCATGAGTAGAATTGAATCAAGTATTGCCCGTATGCGCCACTTGCAAGCTATCCCTGTACATTACGATATGGGCGACCGCTACGGAAACGATGCTGACGGTGACGGACGCATTGAATTTGACTGTTCATCTGCAGTCAGCTACGCACTCGAAATCAGCCTAAATAACAACACAGAAACACTACAACAAGCATTGCCTGCCATTGGATATGCTAAAGTCTTCGACGCAGTAGACGGCACGTTTGACGCTAAATATGGCGATGTGGTCATCTGGGCACCTCGTGACGGATCAAGCTCGCTTGGATCGTTTGGCCATGTGCTCATCATGACAAGCGACAGTACAGCCATCCACTGTAACTACGGCATGGATGGAGTGACCGAAAATGACTACAACTACATCTGGGATCTCAACGGTCGTCCTCGTGAAATCGTATTCCGTGAGAGTGGGACACCACTCCCAGCACCAACACAAAGCGAATTTGACCGTGAGCTAGATGTCAACACACGTTTGGCTAAGTCAGACAAGCCTTACTACGAGGGCACTCTTACCACTGACTATTATGTAGAGGCTGGCCCTCGCATTGATAGCCAAGACAAGGAATTTCTCCCAGCAGGCACACGAGTGCGTGTTTACGAGAAGCTCAACGGCTGGTCACGGATTAACCATCCAGACAGTGCCCAATGGGTAGAAGATAAGTATTTAGACGACTGTACAGATATGTAAGATTCCCCTCCCATTTCGGGAGGGCTTTTTTTGTTGCTGTTATAACGGCAATTTTTAGGATTGTCTATTATAACGGAAATTATAGCACTATTTACTTGAATAAAATAACCGATAATGCTATAATAATTGTACACGGATTTTAAACAATCTACTGAATAACCAAGTGTAGATAGGGTGACACCTTGCTTGGATTGTATACATAATTCCCGTTACGCTCTCCGTGAGATATTGCGGAGAGATAAGTAATTCTCTTTTGAGTAATCGAAAGAGGTCATGAAGTGTAAGAAGATTGAGGGTGTATGCAGTATAGAGGTTGTGCGTAATTAGACCATTATCAGACGGTGGCGGTGACAATAGACGCTTTCGGTGAAAGAATAATCTGGGTAGGCCTTGCGTAGCAGTAAGAACCGAACCAGAAATGCTAAAATAAACCGTTTTGCACTTGAGGTCGAGGGATCGGCCAATAACACCAAAGATAAGTACAAGTAGCCCAAAATGTGCAGACGATATATTGGAATATATTAATGCTTAAAACATATTTCTGAATGTCGGGTGAAAGTTGGACGTAACCAGTCGTGCCTAGTCATTTAATCGCTACGGAAGTTACAGGGTCGCTCCTTGTAGCTCAGACCGTGGTAGGCTATCGGTCAATAAATTGCGTACAATCGAAGTAGAGCGAAGGCTCATTTAGTTGATTGTTTAAAGTTCGTGTCCTTGCGTTTTGCAAGGTTTTTCTTTTTTTTAAAGTGAATAAGCGTAATTGTTGGGATTGTCTATTGTAACGGAAAATCTTAAAAAAAGGGGGCAAAAAGGGGGCAAAAGGTGTAAACTTTTATATTTTTATGATAAAAAAAATATATGTAGTTCATTCCTTATTTATGCCTATTTTATAGGGTTTTTGTCTTATTTCTTCCTATATAATATACTTAAAATAGAATACCGTGGATTGGAATCTTTCTACAACTTGAAAAAATAATCTAGTTTACTAGACTAGAAAGATCCTTGAGCTTTCTCAAGGATCTTTTTTTGCGATTGGGGTAAACAAAAATGAGGCTGGGACAAAAGTCCTGGCCTCTCAATTATTTTTGGATTGTCGAGCAAGATGCAGTGGTTGAGTGGGCTCTACTACGCTGATTTCATCAGCTTTTACAGCCCTACTCAACTGTGCGGAGGTGGGACGACGAAATCGAATTCTAACGAATTACCGATTTCTGTTCCACTCTCATCGTCTTATTAGAACAAGCCTTTGATTTTGTCCAAGGCACCGCTGACCATTTCATTTCCAGATACAAGCCCTTTAGCTTGTTCAAGGTAGTCACCGAGGTTGTCTTTGTTGTCATCAACAAATTTCTTTGCAGCATCGAAATCTTTCTTTTCGATCATTTCTTTCACTTGGTTAAATAAGTCCAATGGATTCATGTTAGGGTCTCCTAAAATATAAGTTGTGAAGTCAGGCTCGCGCCTTTTTC
>BNJU01002143.1_pt1 | contig 39066 bp, 51 predicted proteins | sample 8539281 | NCBI WGS metagenome assembly BNJU01 (sample SAMD00202456, study PRJDB9452) | human saliva metagenome | isolation source: human saliva | place: Japan
CGAAATTTTTATTTTCGGCATATATATACCTCCATCTATTTCCTCTGATGGTCAAAACTTGCGATAGGGTTAATTTTATTTGAACTTGAAACCCATTTAAATTTTAAATTTATTATTCATCTTTAGACTCTGATAATCAGAAACCATTTCTCCCAAAAATCAACACCTAGTTTGTCCTATACGATGACATCCATACTTACAAACTCTCCTCTTCCCGGTACAGATACTGTTGCTGGAGACAATTCACAAGCCTTTACCAAGTGCAGCAGTCAGAAAAGTAGACACGAAAATATTTTTCCTTTTTTCTTTTTCAAGTAGTTACTAGCCACACTTTTAACTATTATGTATTTTTTAAGTAGACATACAGCATGTTTTTTACTCATCTTACTTTTCAAAGTAAGACACATCTTTAGAATTCGCTTGTTTACGGCGCTTCTGCACAAATTTGAACTCTTCAGATAGCACTCTGTTCTCAAACATTTTGTCTTCCTAACTCTCCCTTGTAATAGCGCTTACGATAATTAACTGGTGTATCATAGCCAAGAGCATAACAGGACATTGGTGTGTGAAATCAACATGCCTTGCAGAGTACTTCCTCAAATTCATCTCTTTTCAGCTGCATTCACTAATTTTAAGAATCAATATACAGTTCTGCTTCATCCTGCCGTTAATAGATTCCATTACTTAAGGATTATCCGTGTTCTGCTCTGGACATGGATCGCTTAATCCGCTGTATATTTAATCAGCTCGTATAGGCAACCGATACGCAGACACTTCCTTGATGGTAGCAGTCAAGAAAAGTGAACCTAAATCCGAAGTACTTAATAGTATCGCTTTCAATGCGGCTTAAAATGTGCTCTTCTTCTCTCCTCTTCTATCACAATCAAACCTTCCTCCTGCATCTCTGCTTAGCAGAAGTAGGCTCTTGTCTTTCGAATCTGCAGGAGTTCCTGAAGCTCTTTTTCACTCATGTTCTTATGCTCTTCCAAGATACGAGAGCACGGTCTGTAAGGAGAGCGGTTTATAGATGCTGCCGTTCCATAAGAAAACCGGGGTTTTTATTTCATAGGAAACGGAAGATAGGAACAAGAATGCTTTACTTTCTTGTCCTTCTCGTCTCTTTCGGCTCACTATTTCTATTGGGTAAGATTACTTTAAAAAGTGTTGGAAGTAGTGATAAACTCGGTTTTTGATCGCAGTGCTCTATATGCTCGATACATCTTTCCAATTCCTGTACCATGGACTCTATCAACTTTTAAAACGAGGCAGAGCTCTATAGCTATTTCTGGGTAAAAAGAAAATCCCATTGCAAATATCTTCTTTACTCAGACCTGCCAGTAAACCGCCGAGAAAATGAAATTCCATACAGGCATCATTTGCATTGATAATGCTGCTCCACTAAAGCTATAATCTCTATGAATCTGGCATTCAGCAAAGCTTACCGACAAAGCGTCTTCAGGATAGTCTGTTAAATCAATTCTTTCTAAGTCTGAAAATCTCCCGCAGTTCGATTGACCAGTTGAAGGTGAGCATAGCCCTCCTCTGATTGTCGAAAATATAGAACCCGAATTCCTTCTATCTTTAAATATGTTTATGTCCTCTCCAGCAAAATACGGCAATCTTTAGGTATGTTGACATTGATCGAAAAGAAGCCATGCCAGATTAATTAAACTGCTTATCTTAAACGGATTCCGTAGACCCTAGGAAGTGAGCACTATCTCTGACAACAGAGTTCCCTTTTCTGAAAGCTCTCTTTCATTGCTGAAAAAGTCAATTCTTGATTCATTGCCCAGAAGCTTCTTCAAATACATCTCACATCTGCATCTTTTATCATCACTCCGAATCTGTTCTGAAGATGCTTGCGCTGTAGAGGCTCCCTGTCTTACATATACCCCTGTCGGTTTCAAGCCTCTTAATGTAGTAGGTTTATAACTTCCCTCTCCCACTTGAATTTCAATTACATTATCCTCTCGTGATACATATCGAATGAACTTTATGGTGTCTCCGGAGCAGCCTAGAGTCCCTTATGCCATTAGTAAGGCGATTGGTTTTCATCAATATTTTTCCAAGACCTACAGCAAAAGCCTTGGTCATTATTACCCTAGGTACAGACACCTCCTCCGGTGTAGCTTAAAGGCAATAACGGTTTTATAGACATCCTCTGTGGTGCTCTTTATATTCTCTTTTTCACTTTTCATATTCCCACGTAATCACCTCCTACCGCATGAGACAGTTACGAAAAGGCTCCAACTACAGCTTTGCTCCCTATTATAATCGCTTTTTCACTATTATTCAATCACAAAACTGAATATTCATATTTATGATTTCAAAAAGTGAAAACGAGATATCACACACTACGCGTGCAATATCTCATTAAAAATCAAAATCCCCGGACAATACCCTTTTCAGAGTATCTGTCCGAGGACTTTCTATACTACTTTATTTATTGCTTTACAGAGCCTATGTTTCTCTTTAAATTCTTCTTTCTTCTTCATGCCGAAAAGCAATCGCTCCGGAGAGAGAGTAAACTGCCGTGAAGACCATAGCAAGTGGTTTTGCCCTCATCCACAACTCCTGTCGGAAATGGGATCTTTTCACATTTCTAAACTGAAAAGAACTTGCTGAACCATCCGCATTTCTTCCCAATAGTTTTTCTTGGTGAGCAGAGCCCTGAGCATCGGTTGCTTGTTCTAAAGAAACATAACCGGTGCTTACCGAAGGTAGATATCCGGAAGGATTCTCGCCTACCATATAGTAATAAGTCTTTGGCAATAAAGAATTCTATAGCCTGATTATGCTTCAAAGTTAAAAACTGATGGTTGCAGTTCCCTGGGATCAAAGCTGATAGCACTCTTTGTTGCTGCAGGAAAATCTGCTTTAATGGAATCAAAAATCACTTTGTGTAATAGGCTGATTCACTGCCTTAAAAAGCTTTTAATCGGAAGGGAAAACTTGATTTTATCTGCCATTTCTCCACTTACCTGCTTTTCAATTCGAAGAATCTGTCTATCCTCCCGTTCATAGGTATTCTGAACATTGATTTGTTTTGTTTCATTCTTACCCATGCTCACGGTAGCAATTTCATAGTTTCCGGAAGTGACTGTGCTAACGTCTCCGGCAGTAGTGCCATTTTCTTAAAATGAAGCTGTGATCCTCCCAATGACAGGATTCTGTCCGGAAGCACTAATTAATTCTTCCACCTGATACTTTTCTGCCGGGAATAGAGACCGTTAATGCTTAAGACATACTGTTTCTTTCACCCTGCATTGTTGCTTGTAAAGTTCCTGCACCTGCAGGATTTTTCCGAGTGTTAAATTTTTACCGGTTCCGGACAATTTAGTTCCATTTAACTCTTCTGAAACAAGATATCCCAAAGCAGAACTGGTAGCTGACTTTGTCATTGTAAAAGCGCTTTACTTCTCGATAATTGGTACTTCCGAGAATCTCTCCTTCAAAGATGAAAAAAGTATTCTTTAAAAAGCTCCAACTCTTCGGAAGAACTGGTCGTTCCCACGAAAGACTTTACAATTCTAAGAGTGCCGGTTCAATCTGAATAACAGGTTTTTGGTATTTATTCTGTGGTGTGTCGTTATTATCTTTTCCCCTTAAACCGGCGATATTGAAGAAAAGCGCACCTTCGTTAGAATAAAAAGCCGTCTTTTGGGAGGATGTATGGAAAGTTTCCTCCGGTGTCATTTTGATAAAGATACCACTGGTCTGTTCTTAGGTCTCCCAGCTTTACAGTTGAAGTACTATCCGAGTCCTTGTACCCGGAGATATTCGAACCATTGACATTATCCAGGTAACCAATATCATTTGTTCCGGCTTTAATCTGCCTTTCCGTCTCCTTATCAAAGTAGTCCATAAAGTTCTTCTGGTACTTCTCATGAGGCCTTAACAGTGAGGCTTAACATTAACCGTTAATCGGATTTCATAGCCTGCCGGGAAACTGAAAGTTCTCTGTACCAATCTTTTAAGCTAAGAGTCTCAGTCCCCTGCATCATAAACAGGTCCCACTTCTAAAAATTTATTAGATCTGTATTCCAGTATCCAAAGCCCAAAAATCCGGAGAAACCTTTTTCACTTTTCGGTTTTCTACCTTGATATCGGCTTTCCTTGTGCATCTACTTTCCAAACCTCAGCACGAAGTTTTTGATTCTTATCCGCCTGATTACTTGGATCAAAATTCACCTCCACATTCTCACTAAGCTGATCCCAGATATGCATTTCCGTAATTCGAATAGAGCCACAAATCCTCGAATCCTATCCTTTTCTTTTATTTACAGCCGATTCTATTCCGGGTTAGCTGTAGCCTGCTGCTACGGCGATGGAAAAATTCTCCTGTTCAATATCGTCTGCAAGAGGGTCTTTTCTGAAAGGTGTTTTGCAAATCATCCACCGTACACTCTTTCCGGTCAAATCGTTTAAATGGCTATAATTTATCTTCGGTCCAAAAACCTAGTGTATAAAAAGCATCAACATTGTTTAGATTCGTAGGTTCTGCTCTGGCCTGAGTCAAAAGCCGCTTCTTCATAGCCACGACCACTACCATAGGAATATCCCGCTTGATAATCTGCTGTAAACTCATAAATACCTTCCGGGAAGACGAAGTACCTCCTCCAATGTTGGCCTTGTCTACAACCTTTCCAGGGAACATTTCCATAACCGATTAAGTGTCCGGCTGCATTATGCTTCTCTGCCTTTTGTAAGAAATAAAACGGATGATTTCCATCTGCATTGTATTTCGGAAAATAAGAAAGTTTGGATCATCAGGCTGTTATGAAAAATGACCACTCGTCTGGCATCTTGTCTTATGCTCTGGGTATGAGCTCCTGCCGTTGCTCCATTTTGGAAATTCACATCCCTAATTCCTGCTGCATAGTTTAGTCCCATTACCGGTTTCACCTTCCAGGGTAATTCCATTTACTGTTTGCTGGAATAAAGATACATCCTTTGTAAATCCAAGTACTTTTCTGCATCATTATAGGGAGTATCGGATAAAGATTTAACTCCTTTTAAACTGTCCTCCAGGTACATCATAAGTTATATCTCTGGTTCCTCCCATGGTAACCAGTGCGAAATTGAGCATCGTAGGCAGGGGCTTTTTAGATAAGTCCTCTACCAAATCATTGACAAATTTTTACCATAATAATGCCTTGTACCATACTTTACCAGTCGAATCAATTTTATCATACGCTCGGTCTTGTCTTATCTTTCTTTACCTCTTCATTGTAAAGGGAATCCCATATACATGGACTTATCATAAACAAAGATAACATCCAGCTTGATTCTTTTGTCCTCCTTCCACAACCAGTCTGGCCGTTAAGGTGAGTCATAGGAGCCGTCCACCCTTTTTGGTAATATACTTCTCCTGTTTGCATCTCAAGATTATGCTTAGGATAGGTATGGGTATAGCTTTTGGTATCCAGCTATAGAAGAAATAGTAGTAAGGATAACAAACCTTTCGATCCGGATAATTAGGAAGGCTCTGGCCCACTATCCCAGAGTGGTCATATTCAGTAATCATCCCAGAAGTCTACCTTCCGTTGCATTTCGATAAACATAATCGTCATACACAAACTTTGGAAACCATGTGCTTGGTGGACATATAATACACTTCATCTCCCCATGCCATAAGGTTATTTCTATTATATTCTCGATTCGTGTTTGCATTCATCCATGTAATATCATAATAGCCCGGATAAACCCGATCATGTCTGGTATAGCCGGAAGATCCTGATATGCGTAGCTGTCTCTACCCATATTGATTATAAGGACATATCTGATACTTTGGTATAAAAGCTGTTCATGGGTAAACTGGGACATATCCACACTGATGCTGGGTCCAACTTGACGAAAATCCCCATCAACATAATAGAACTTCGCTCGTAGTATTTCTCGCAGCATTTGGGACCTTGAGACCAGGTCAATGTATAGATAGAAGCTTTTTACATTGAAACTCTCGACAATCTCAAAGCACTCTTATCTGTAATACTGTTCTTATCCTCTTCCTTAGCTCTTCTGTTCCTTGTTGATTATTTCTTTCTCTTCTGTTTTTCCTCCTAAGCCTTCATTTTTGTGCCAATTCTTCCGCTTCCTTTGGCATTTTCCTCTACTAAATTCTTTTTTCTTCTTTTCCGTGTCGAAACGGTTTCTACATAGGCAATCTTATCGTTGCCTTCAGATTCTACCAGTGATGAATAGCAATATTTTCCGGCTTAGCTTCTTCCGGTAAAATATCTTTTGGAAATACTAAGCGTGACCGCTACCGGAAGAAGGTTCTACTTCTTCGCCCTCTGCATTCTGCAAAAGTGAATATCAATGGAACGAGAATCTTCATATAAACCTCTTGCCTTTAATGCATCTACCTGTGCGCACTAAGCTCTTCCTCCTTGCATGCCTCTCGGTTTTCACTCTCTTGCCCTACCTGAAGGCTTACTGCCTCATGAAGGCTTCCTTATCATAAAGACCTCTACAACACCAAAATCATCAAGTTCTTTATGTTGGCTCTTTCGTCCTAACTCATTCAAGCTATAGATTTGATATTTTTGCGGGTATACAGTTCAGAAAAGGAATGGAGTAATATCTTCCTTCATTTCCTGATAAAGGGCTAGAACAGGATCTTCCTGACTGTTTTTGCCTTTTCCTTCTTATTCTCCCCTTCTGCCTTCACCTCTGTAATGACCACAGAGCTTTGCTCTTGACTCTCTCCGACTGAAGCAGAAGCCTCAGTGCTGACTTTCTTCCTGTTGCAGTGCTGTCTCAGAACTTTGTCCCACTTCCAGAAGCAGTTGTAGAGTTCGCTAGATTGACTTTCTTCAGAAGATGCCAGATTTTCATTACTTTGCTGCTGTAGATGGAAGAGCTTCCGTATTCTGCTTTACTTCTTGTTCTTCTCTTCCTTTTCGCATTACTCTTTTTGATTTTTATCCTCTAAGTTTTTAAATCTTCAGAATAGATTTTGCAGCTTTGCTTTGCTTTGAACCTTCACACTGGGATAGCTGTTACTATCTACAAAAAGCTGAAAACGTAAATCCTGTTCTCCGTGGTTTTCATAGAGAAATGAATCAGCTCAGTTCCCTGTACCTTGTATTCATATTACTTGAATCAGAGTTGATAAAGTCCGGTTTCACAGCTGCATTCTTCTCTTCCTCAGTCATTTCCTGACCGGCGGATTCAGAACTTGCTTCCTGTGTAGCTTCAGAACTCTCCTTCATGGGTTCAGCATTTTCCTCTTGAGACTGAGCAGCCTTCTCCTCTTTCGCCTTGTCTGCTTCGCTCTTCTCCAAAGCAGGTCTTTCTTTCTCTCTCCGGGCCAATGCTTCCTCATACCAATCAGAGTTTCCCTGCTCCATTAATTTGCCAAAAGAGGAATCCTTGCGAAAAATCCCAAGGCATCTTTTTCCTGTTTTTCGATTTCTCGGTACGCTCAGTAGGATCGATTTCCACAATAAGCTCTTACCTTTAGCCCCGGTTTTCCTGATAAAACCGCCTCTGTTCCATTTACAAAAATTATCCAGAGAGATTTCGTAAAGTTCCTTTCCTTCTGCAAAGCTATCTCTAGTAAAGCTGCAAAAAGCTCAGGGTCTTTACTATAGCTTAAGCTTTCTGTGATGGAAAAATTTGACACCTTCATAAATAGCCACTTGCCCGCAGCTGACAAATCATCCCCTTTGAAAATGGAGCTTAACATTGTCTCCCTCTACTTTTCAATTCTGTTTGGAGAACCTCCCTGTTCTTCCTGTGCATCTGCCGATAGCACGAGTCCATGAGAACCTGTTAAAAACAAGGCAAAAGTACCATAAGCATGGAAAGCTTGGCTCAATTCTTTAGCCCCTTATTCCTTTCTTTTTGCAGTACTCTCATTGTCATCCTCTTTCTCTATTCTCTCCGGCTTCACAGGATTTTTCCGAAATTTCTTCCATGGGCGCATTGCCGTCTGAGAAAGTACTAAATAAATACCCTTTTCTCTCACACTACAATATCGGCCTTTTTGAAAAATTATAACAGAAAGTTTTTCGCAAAAATGCATTTTTATTTTTAATTTTGTTTTTAGAAAAGCATGCAAAAGGAATCCTTTCTTCTCGATTAGTCATTCCTCCACAGTGCCCTATTCTTATTAAGTAGAAATTTTTCAACAGAGTATTTCGACAAAAAGAGGATAGTATTAATTTTTAATAACGCATCCCTCTTTTATCCTTTTTGCACACTGTTTATCTATAAATAAGCAAGTTACAAAGCCATACTTTTCTCTTATCTCTTCTAGTACTTCATTTGCAGATGTAGTTCAGATTTATAAAGCCAAACTCCAAGAGCAAAAAGATTGTAGATACTCTGATCTGTTGAAGATTTCTTAATATCATCAATTCTACCATGTTCTGTAACAGTCCCATTAATTGTATTACCCTTTTTGTTTAGCTATAATTTCTTCTTCCCTACCTTTTTCTATTCCTTTTTCTATTCCTCTTTTAGTGCTTTTTCCTGTAATTCTCTAATAAAACATTCATTTCTTTTGCCTCCTCTCATTGGGCTTTTGCATTTTTAGTAGTGCAACTCTCCTTGATAATATACCCAATTCATTTGCTTTGTTTCTGTTGCATGTAAATCTTCAGCTAATTTTCCCTAAGGGACTATTATCACATAGGACGTATTAAAATAAATAATAGAGAGTACATCCCAAAACGAGCTTTCCAGTTCTTGTATTGTTCTTTCTATGATAAATCTGACGTTCCCCATAAAGCACATCATTTGCCTGTAATAAATATAACATAGGATTTGGGTAATTGCGAAAAATGATTTCCTTTTTAGATTTTTAGATAGTGCATATCCATTAGACCGGCATGATAGCGTGCTCGCTTAGGATCAGCTCTGAACTGCTATTTTGAATTTCGATATTGTAAATATTATTATTCCCATCTTCACAGAGGCAGTCTAAAACCAAAGAATGTCCATGGAGATTTGATAAATTCTTTTGAAGGCTTTTGTCTTTTCAGCTTTAATGTAGAATCGCCCATGATGGTTTGCAGAAATATATTCTGTACATTCCTTATCTTTGCAAAACCACTTTCATAAATAAATCATCCATGAGCGTCAAGAGAAGAAATGATTTTTGCTTTTCCACAATATCATTTTCAACTTTAGATTTAGGCATGAGTTCCCTCCTTGTAGTGAAAAGAAATATTAGATTAAGAGAATACTATGAATAGAAACATGAACTTTTATCCTGGTATACGACCTTCATTTCAAAATCACCTATACTCCACATTCGGATAATATCCGTAAATGGAGTAGGTTTTTTGACATGGGACAAAGCCATAAATGGCGTAGTTATACCATTTATGGGCTTCTTTATCTTAATCTAATGTTATGAATGAAATTATGAAAAAGCAGAAAAATCTCAAATCACCGCCTTATCCAAGAGGAAAGTCAATCAGATTGATATACAAAACACCATAGTCATCGTACCAACGTTTTTCTCGCTTCTTTCCATACCAGATTTTTGGGAAAAAGATCCTTGGTCAGAAAAAACGGTCTAAGCTCTATCTCCGTCTTTTCTTCTGTAGGCACTAGCATAGGCGGATTGAATATAGCTTCTCTTGCTCTCGGAATTTTACCACAAAAGTCAATCTCACGAGCCCGTCCGAACGGAATTTCTTTGTTTCATTCTTTCTCTGGCTACTACTACTCCCCACATCCACGGAGGCTGTCTTACCATCAATTCGTTATAGAGAATATTTATCCAGTGATATGAGTCATCTCCTGCTGCCGAAAACCGATTCTGGCATTTCGTAAACCGATATCCTCACAGTAATATTTGTTGGGGAGTCAAAGTAGGCTTTTCCTTCACATCATAGTGTTTACTTTCCGAGGAGAAAGGCATCCTCCAAGTGTCCGATATACGCTCCGAATGGTGTTCGAGAGACGGAAATGCCTTGCTTGGATTTGAAAGGTGTGGCCAGCTTGCCCGGATTCGTAAGAGAACCGATGGAAGAACAGACAGATCCAAAAATCCTGCTCCAGAATATCCTGTCTTTCGATTTTCTTTCGCTCCACGATATCCTTGATATACACCTCTGAAAGAAAGAAGTTTTAGGTAGTTACATCTTTGCAAGTTCATTTGGTCTGGATAAGATTAAGGGCATTCCCCCATAAAAAGCATAGTCGTCAAAGGCTTCATTTTTATCCCCTCCCTACTGCAGAATAGTACTCGCAGCTTAGGGATGGACTCGAATTTCATCACTTCTCCCCGAAACTCCGTAGAATATCACTGGAAAGCATCTTGGAATTGCTTCCGTCACATATACATCCAGATTCGGAATGGAGCGTAAATCATTTCAAAGGCATCATAGAAGCTAATCTTCTTCCCTCAGGGTTTGTGAGGGATTCGGAACTTCATCCGACATCTGGTTTCATCAATAAAAAGATAGTGTTCCTCTGTTGTTCCGAGCTTCTCTCTTATATAGGAACTTAAATGAAGTGGATCTCTAAATTGAATATCTTTTGCCAAAGTCCAGCTCAATACTGATAATCTGCTCTTCCTTCACATGCTGATTAAGCAAATAGTCTTTTATATAGCTTCTTCAACAAAATAGGACTTTCCCATCGTCTAGATTCCGGTAATCACTTTAACAAGACCGTCAAAGCGATAGGATATAGCTGTTTAAATAGCTATCTCTTTGGTTCCATAAGCCGTCTCCTTCATTGAATTTTCTATTGCCTCAGCTTTTATATTCACATAATAACTTCTATTCGACTCTTAGCAGAGATACTTTCTGCCAACCTGCTAGGGAATATTCTACTGACTTCTCGGAACATATCTTGCTTTCCTCCCTATAGAACTTCTTACTTTTTCTTCCTGAAAGCCATTGCCCCGCCTTCTCTTCCGTGTTACACTTACACAGGCTTATGCGAGTTTTTGCGCACAAAAATTCGAAGAAAGGAAGGAAAATGCAAATGAAAAGCAGCGACGACACGGATCCTAGTACTTATGATATTTCCATGGGGCGAGGGATTTGTGAATTTCTATCAATCCTTCCTTCTGATCGGATAAATCGTGAAAAATATCATAAGTTCTTTTCCTAGTGTCCATAGTGGAAGGAGCTTACATGAACGAAGAAGAGAGTTTTACAGGATTACCAGCAGGAAATTCTGGATATTTTTGCAGGGCAGGATGATCCACGGTGGAAGAAGACGTTTGGAGACTACCGTGCCAATGATATGACCTCCGTCTTCCGGAACTGACAAAAGAAGAACGGAGAGTTTTCTATTCCTTATTGGATATGGAAGCCTTGCGGAAATGATGGAATACGCGAGGATGCAGGGGCAATATCTGGAGAAATGGATGCGCAAAAAGGCTGCCGACATTCTGGTAGATGGAGCCGGATGATGCGGTTGACTTTTAAAGGAGACCGAACCGGATATCAAGAAGGCTTGGTTCTCGCATGCGCTTTGGAGAATCGAAAAGAATTGCAGTCCTGGCATCCTATAGCGAGGACTTGATCGGTTCCCGTATGACCACTAATTTCGTTTCCCTGAAAGCAACCTGAACATTCGGGAAGTCTATGCGTTCCTTGATCGATCAGGCTGCAGAGCATGACAATATTTCCACCCTTTATGTGGTGGATGAAAATGAATCCTATTACGGTGCTGTGGATTTAAAGGATATCATTATCGCCAGAAGGATACCAAGCTTGAAGACATTACCGAAACTGCCTACCCCTTTGTCTATGCGGATGAACGGATTGAGGATTGCTTGGAAAGATTAAGGCCTATTCCGAAAAACTCTATTCCGGTACTGGGAGAGTACAAGGAAATTCTCAGTGTTATCACTGCTCAGGATATCTTAGAGGTTTCCGATGACGAGATGGCGGAAGACTACGCTAAGTTGGGAGGTCTTTCTGCAGAAGAGGATTTAAATGAACCTGTTGTGGATAGTGTGAAGAAACGTCTTCCCTGGTTGATTATGCTTCTGTTCCTGGGACTTTTGGTTTCCCACCGTTGTGGGACTTTTTCGAAACTGTGGTGGCGCAGCTCACCATCGTCATAGCCTTCAATCCCTGATTTTTGGATATGGCGGGAAATGTAGGAACTCAGTCACTTGCGGTAACCATCCGTGTCTTAATGGACGAGCAATTAAAGGCGGAGACAAGCTGAGCTATCTTGTAAAGGAAATGAGTATCGGCGGCATTAACGGATTGGTCTTGGGATTTTTCTCCTTAGTGGGAATCAGCTCATATCTATTTCTTTAAGCATATGCCCCTCCATGTCTCCATCGGAATTGCCTTCTGCATCGGTATTTCCTATTACTGGCTATGGTCATCTCCTCCTTTGTGGGAACCATCGTCCCCATCTTCTTTAAGAAAATCGGCGTGACCCAGCGGCAGCCTCCGGCCCATTGATTACCACCATCAATGACCTGGTAGGAGTGGTAAGCTACTATGGACTGACATGGCTATTAATTTTTGGAAATCATGCAGATTAGGTTACATATCGAAAATAAAAAGAAGAATAGAGATTAAAAGATATATTTCTGCTTTCTGCAGTATAGCTGTACACAGGGCACGCTCCGCTAACTTTCGCCTTCGTAGAGGTACTCAAGCTCAGCTTCGTTTCACTCGCTTTCAGCTAAAGCACCCACGGCTCAGATTACCCCGTATCACAGCTATACTGCAGAAAGTTTATAAGACAACTTCTCTTAATCTCATTCTTCTTTTTATTTTTCTCCAGAGAGAGACAAACCAAAAAGCAAAGAATAAAAACAATATCTGCGATGATGACAGCGCAAATCAAAAGATGCACCTTGATTCTGCACGAGTCTTGTTGATTTACTGCGAATCATCTTACTTTTGATAGTAATAAGAATAGACCTCCCTTCCGGAAAGTCTTTTTCCGGTCCATAGCGGAAGGACTCGCCCCTTGATAAAAAGAGCATGGGTAAGCTGTCCATATAAGATAATCCCTGCTCCTTTGCCTGCTCGTAAAGCTTCGTTTCAAGGGATGGTAAATGCACCTGCCACAAATAGTCCTTATGAAGCCAGCGACTATCCTCTACCAGGGAACGCTCTCTTTCATACTCTACGGAGCTGGCATTCACCAGGATATCACTGCTCTCCAGGCTTCTTCCAAATCCCTTTCCAGACTTTTTAAAGAAATATTTCTTCCGGATTCTTTTCGCATCGTTCTACAAAGTCTTCGTACTTTCCCTTACTTGCTTCTCGAACCAATACTTCTATTTCCGAAAGCTCTGTTCCGATGCTAGCTAAGGATGGCCTTTTCCAGCACTCTCCTAATCCTAAAAGACTGAGCTCTTTCTTTTTTAAAAGCAAGTCCTTTCTTCCAAAGCCTGAAAGAAGCCTTTGCCGTCGGTACTGTGCCCCTCAATCTCTCCATTATCCCGGAAGACCAAGGTATTTACCGAATGGGCAAGTCTTGCTTCCTTGGAAATGCTGTCCAAAGGGGAATCACCGTCTCTTTTTAAGGGCATGGTGGGGTTACAGCCTTGCAGCTTCATTTTTCCGAAAAACGGGTAATGCGCCCGGTAAATCCTCCTTTGTAAATCAAAGGCAAGATAGCGGGCATTGATTTCAACAAGCGGAAGGCTTCGTTATGCATGGCAGGAGAAAGGTTATGCTCCACCGGACTGCCCAAAAGGCCGAAAAGTCCGGTTCTTCCGTCAATTTCCCAACATTTTTTCTTCTCTACAAGCGCTCATTGGCTCTACTTTCTTTTCCTTCCTCTTCATTCTATCTTTTTGTACTTCCTTTATCTTCTATCTTCTTTTATCTCGTTTTATATCTTGCTTTATCTTGCTTTATCTTCTTCTGTTCGTCCTTTATCTTTTAGCTCTTCTTTTTATCTACCTTTGTTCTTCCTTTAGCTTTTGCTCTCTTCATAGCTTTTATTGTCCAAATGTAGCTTGACCCAGAGAAAGAGATGCAATATCGTCATTCCAAAAAAATGCAGTAAGTCCGAAAAACCTTTGACAAAGCACCGCCACAAAACACCGGAGTCGAAGGCAAGAATCATCAGGCCGTGTCTCTTCGCAAGGCGTGCGGATTCTTCATTTTGAAAAACAAGGCTTTGGGTAAGATGACTTCCCATTTGTCGGATATGGTTGGTGCAGAAGGTGGTGGCCATGGGAATTCCCTCCGCTTTTCGGAAAATATTGAACTGTATGGCACAGATAAAGCTTAAGCTTAGTGACATAACTCGATCAGCCAACTCGTCGGCATCAGCCCTGTAAGGAAGCAAACCAGCGATTCAAAGAGGAGAATCTCTCTTCAAAATCTCTTCTTTAGATTTTTATGGTTTTGCCAATATACTCCGATAAAATCACGCCTAGCATATAGGCGGTAAAGGAGCCAAAGAATACAGGGCTCTCCCCATTTTTCCCTTTCCCAAAGACAACATCATGATGACAAGATTGGCCGTCTGGGCATTGGCAAAGTACCCTGTCCTCTAAGACTGTAAGTGTATCCTACCATAAAAGCCTGAAAATATCAGGAGGGCAAAAACCAAAAGCTTTTCATGAATTTTCAGCTTGCCTTAACTTTATCCATTTTTGCAACAGCCTCTGTCTTACAATTTCATAAGCCAAAAACACCACAGGCCACGGAAGCATTGAGGAATCCAGCTCTCCCTTTCATGGGAATGGAGGCCTGCATATCACAAGTTTCCTTTACCAGACGAGAAACCCTTCCTTCATTTCCCAGTACCAATCCAATTGAACCGGTCAGGTTCAGCTTATACATGCTTTCCCCACGCATGTCTCCGCAGACAAACCACATCCCTTCTTTTCTTCAGCTCTTCCATGGTCTGCACCAGATTGGTCACCTTACAAAACCTTGGTATAATTCAGGGCTCCGGCGCTGGTTCTGGCTACGGTTGCGGTTAGGCCTACCGCTCTTCTTTTCGGAATAATCACCCCATGGGCTCCCGCAAGATTTGCGGTACGAATCATCGCCCCAGGTTATGGGGATCCTCGATTCCATCCAACAGGAAGAAAAAGGCGCTTTCTCCCTTATCCTTCGCCACCTGTAATAAATCCTCCAAGGGCGCATATTCATAGAGCGGAAAGATAGGCACTAACGCCCTGGTGCGTTTCTCCGGAGGACATCCTCATCCAAACGGGATTTCTTCACAAAATCAATCACCAAATCCTGCTTCTTCGCCTCTCGAAGAATGCTTAAAAATAGGGACTGTCCTTTAAACCATCCTGAATAAACAGGCGGTCAATGGTCTTTCCGGCACGAAAGGCTCTCCAGCACCAGGTTTCTGCCGATTAGGGTATATCCCTCTTCTCTCATCCTCTTCCTACTACTTCCTATTTCTATGCTCTAGACACTTTTATAAGTACTTTTCTATATAGCTTTCTTTTTAGCTTTTTTATAGCTTTCTTTATAGCTTTCTTTATAGCTTTTACTTATAGCCTTCTTTTATAGCTTTACTTATTCCTTGGCTTCATTCTCTGCCAGTAAATGCTCCAAGCCCTTCTCCACCAGGCTAATCAGTCTGGAAATCTTTCCCGCATAATAAAGATAGCCTAAAAATGCCTCTCAAATCCGGTGGCTCTACGATAATCCGTAATGCTGAGTTTTTGGAGTGACTTTGGGACTTATGGTTTCTGGCTCTTCGATAAACGGAAAGCTCCTCTTCCGTTAAAAAGCTTTTCTTCTATTAAATATCCCATCAAATCCGACTGAGCCTTTGGCACAAACCAACTTGGTCTTTCTGCTATTTACCCCGATTCAGGTTTTTCCTGATATCTTCTGCAAAGGTAATCTCGCACTGAAAATCATAGATGGAGTCCCCACGTAGGCTAAAGCTGAGGGATAAGTTCGGAGCTTCATCGTTAATAACTTGTTGCTCGATGGATAATGTATTCTGCAAAAGTTCCGCTGTCATAGCACATTCGGTTTGTATCCCTGAAGAGCCTTGCTCATAACGCTTCGACTCTCCATTTCGCTCTCCTGAAAGCTTAGATTCTCTAAACTTTCTAGCCATTAAATCTTCTGCCATTCCACTCGTTTCTTGTATCCTTCAACTGAATACCCATGGCCAAAAGCTCGTCACGAATCTGATCCGCTTTAGCAAAATCCTTGTTCTTTCTGGCATCCTGTCTTTGCTGAATCAAAGCCCACCCTGCGCCAAGCTCTCTTCTTTCTTCTCGGTACGAATACCAAGAACTCCCATTAAGGTTTCCAGCTTCTGTAGTAGAGCTTCGCCGTAAGCCTTGGAGGAATGTCCTCCACAGTGGCATTGGCAAGACGTACCAGCTCGATAAATCTGTAATGCATCCGCTGTATTTAAGTCGTCTTCCATCTTCTCGGAGAAAATTGTTTCATAGCTTTTCGGCAGTTTTCACATTTTCCTCTTCTTCCTTGGAAAATGTCTTCCTCTCAAACGGGGAATCAAATCCTGCAAACGCCAAATCGCGGTAAGAATTCTTCCCAAAGAAGTCTTTAGCATCTCCATTAAATCCTTGGAGAAATTCAGTGGACTACAGATAATGGGCGGAAAGCATATAGAAACGAAGCACTCATAGGATCGAAACTGGGATGTAACATCTCTTACGGTAAAAGAAATTCCCCAGGGACTTGACATCTTCTTATTGTCAATGTTGATAAAAGCATTGTGCATCAGTAGCGAGCAAATTGCTCGCCGTGAGCCGCCTCGTACTGGGCAACTCTCATTTTTCATGGTGGGGAAAACAAGATCCTCACTCGCCGGCATGGATATCTAAAAGCTCCTCCAGCAATGCTTGGGAGCCATAACACAGCACTCGGTATGCCAGCTGGGACGCCCCTCACTCCAGGGAGAATTCAATAGGGCTCTCCCATCTTCTTGAGGCTTCCAAAGTACAGAAATCCGTGGGGCTTTTCTTCTTCCTCTTCTCCGGAGACTTTCAGTTCGCGAAGACCGGAACGAAAGATCTTCCATATTCTTATGAGACAACTTTCCATAGGGAAAGGCAGTGGTGTCATAGTACACCGTACCGTCCACCGGATAAGCAAAGCCCTTCTTTACCAACACATCAGCCAGATTCACCATTCCTGAATTTCTTCTGTTGCCCTGGGATGGGCGGTAGCCTCCATAATATTCAGATCCAGACATGTCCTTTTCCACTTCGGAGATGTAGCGCTCGGTGATGGAAGAGCAATCTGTACCTTCGTCCATGGCAGTCTTAATAGTCTTGTCGTCCACATCCGTGTAGTTGGAGACATAGCAAACCTTATAGCCCTTTATATTCCATAAAACGACGGAAGGTGTCGAATACAATCATAGGACAGGCATTTCCGATATGAATTAAATTATAAAACCGTGGGGCCGCAGACATACATCCGAATCTTCCCTCTTCAATGGGGACAAACTCTTCTTTTTGCTTCGACATGGTATTATAAATTTTCATAGTTTTGCTTCCTTTCTCCGAAGACAATCTTCTCATAAATGAGGACAAATATGGTTTTAGTGTATAGTTTTTCCCACAGTTCGTCAAGAAATGCAGGGGAATAATCAGGAAAATGCAAGGGATATGTAACTATTCTATCCAAGTCTGTCATTCACAATTTCAACAAAAAACATGATTTCATACTTAAGCTTTTCCGCGCTATTGCTGTTTTATTTTTGCTTATATTCTTTTACCACTCTTTCTACCTGTTCTGCCAGCTGTTCCTTTGTCAGGAATATATAATGTTATTTAGATGCAAATATTTGGTTTGATAAATTACAGTGCATATTCTGCCTGGTATGCTATCCTTACTTGCACAAAGAATAATCCCAATAGGTTCATTATCCATTTCATCATTAACTTCAGCTTTATAGTAATTAAGATACATATTGAGCTGTCCAACTGCCTCCGGCATAAGCTTAGCTGTTTTTAGTTCAATGAGCACATAGCTTCTTAGAATTTTTATTATAAAATACCATATCAACATAATAGTGGATATTTCCAAGTGTTATTCTTTGTTGCGATCCACATACAAAAACCTTTGCCAAGTTCCAGTAAAAGTTTTCTATATGTGTTATAAGTGCTTTTTCTAAATCACTTTTCCATAATGGGCTTTTTCATCAGGTATCCCCAAAAATTCAAACACATACGATCTTTTTATTACATCAATAGGATCGGTTATTTCATTCCCTTTTAGTGCTAAATCTAATAGTTTCTTTTTATTATCATCGCCACTGGATAACAATAATCTCTCAAATAAAGAAGTATTTATTTGACGTTTTAGTTCTCTTACAGACCAATTAGCATTCTCTGTTTCTTTCTCATAAAAAGCTACGCTTGTCATTATCTTCTATAGATAAAAGTTCTAAATAATGTGATTGTTAATTTTTCCAGACAGCGTCTGGAAAATTGGATATGCCAAATAAAAACTCCTCATATAGAACAGGTTTGATTTTTGAAAATCCCTTACCGTATTCTTTTTGTAAGTTTCTTAGATAAATCTGCTATTAAACGTTTTTCCATATTCAGCTCTGTTCACATGCCTCTGCTCATCTACTATGATAATCCTTCCTATTTCCCAATATGTTTTTTACCAATATATTGTTAACTTTCTTTGCTACATCATGTCTTGCTTGCTCCATCAGCCTTTTGATATTTGCATAAACATCTATATGATTATTTTTCAACAAACTGATTCATACGTTTACTCCTCGTATTATTAGGTTGTAGCTTTTCTTTACCTGTTCTTGGTAATCAGCTACTATTGTTATCTGATGCTGTGGATTGGTTTTTATCTCCTACCGCGCGACGGTTTGATTAAGGCTCCAACCACAGCCTCTTTGTTACATTGTTGATTAGTTAGATACCGCATGACGGTTTATGTAGAACGAGGATACAATCAGCAAAGAGCTCTGTGGATCGATAACAGCATCAAACACTTTTTACAGGAGGATTTACTAAATGATTTACGTTGGAATTGATGTTGCTAAGGATAAGCATGACTGTTGTATCCTTGGCCCAGATACCGAAGAACTTTTCCAAGTCTTTACGATACGGAACAATAGCGATGGCTGTGGAGAACTATTCCACAAGATTGAGTCAGTCTCAAAGGACAAATCTCAGATAAAAATAGGACTCGAGGCTACCGGTCACTATTCCTACAACATCCTGGGATCACTTCTTGACCATGGCTACCACACCTTTGTCATCAATCCGTTACATACAAATCTTTACAGAAAAGGTCAAAGCCTTTAGAAAGACGAAAACGGATAAAGTCGATGCCCTGCTCCATTGCTGAAATGCTTTGTGACTGATAAGACACTCAAGCCCCTATACAGGTACATCCTACCACAGCGAGGAGCTGAAGTCATTAACTCGTTATCGTTTTGAGTTTGTCAAAGAACGTGCGAAACTGAAAACTTCAGTATCTAGGCTTGTAAACATCCTGTTCCCCGGAACTTGAGTCTCTTGTTCCGACTCTGCACATGAACTCAGTATACCGTCTTCTTCAGGAACTGCCGGGAGCATATTTTATCGCAAGTTCCAATCTTACCCACCTGAAAGCTCTACTTGCTGATGCTTCAAAAGGGCACTATGGTCGTGAAAAGGCCATCGTAATCAGAGACTGCAAAGATCTTCTATCTGATCACTTATGCTCTAGCTAAATCAATGGAACTCAGGCAGACAATCCGCCGAATTGACACACTGACTCGATATTAAAGAAGTCGAGCAGTCCATTCAGAAAATCATGGATGAGTGTGGTTCTCCAATCACAACTATTCCCGGCATCAAGTATCGTATGGGTGCAATGATTCTAGCAGAGATTGGAGACTTTACACGCTTTAGCAATGCGATCAGGTTCTTGCTTATGCAGGACTATCTCCGTCTACGTACCAGTCCGACAGCTAATATCTTCTTATGCTCGCATGGAAAAACGTGGCTCTAAGTGCATCTGCGTTACGCACTTTTCAATGCTGCCATATATGCTTCTGTATGGGACGAGCGATTCAGGCTCTATCTGTCAAAAAGCGGGCAGAGGGCAAACATTACTATGTCGCAATAAGCCATGTGGTTAAAAGCTTTGTCAGAACCATCTTTCGGATGGAAATAACCCATACGTCATATCAGCCTTTATAAGTTAAATTAGCTCATAATCTTTTTCTTTTTCTGAGAGCATCATCGCTGATGCTCTATTCGTCATACAGTTTTCAATGTACTAATCTATCTAAAATACATTTCCGTATTTTTATTCTGAAAAATCTTAATTTTATGCTTTGACCATTACTAGTTAGTCTTAATTAATTATATTGTTTTCTTAATTATAGCATGAATATTGAGGAAATATTATTTTTAGCCTTTCTTTAGATGTACCAAATATTCTCCTTTAAAAAGATTCACGCTATTTATACTCTACTTTTCATCTTTGGACTTCTCTTCTACAGCAAGCTTGATGTTCACAATCCCAGTTCTTTTGTATAATGCGTATTTTCCAATATCCGGTAGTCTTGTTAGAATAGAAGCCGCCCCTATTTTTCACAGCCATATCCCTAGCACCTCCTTAATCTTTTTCTCAACTCGTAGAAGCTTTCGCTATTTCATTAACCTTGCTTCATTTTGAGGATTCGTTAACATACCGATGAATAGCTGTATTGAAAATTTCTGCATCCAACTTATTACGGTGAAACAATACATCGCAAATTGTTCGTTCTTTATCATATATTTGCATAATTGTTCCATCTATCTCTACTTCAGCTATTCCCAAGATTATAGCGATTCGTTCTAATAAAAATGTGGTTTAACTATGGGATAATCTATATAAAATCTTGTTCGACTGCTCTTACTGTCCACCGCCAAATGCCATGCAGAAGGCGTTTTATCTGTATATCCATAGTAGTCTAATGCCGATTCCATCACAGGACTCCATCGAAATAACGCTTTTTAAAATAGGAATCTCTGAAAAAGCTGCTTTCTTTGTATGTACTGATAATAGCCTCTTCTAATTTGCTCTATCTTATCTTGCTCCAAAAGATTTTGAATTCTTTTGTAATAAATTCCTGCTTCTCTAAGTTCCGAAGTCTTCATTACTCCACCATATTGTCCGAATAATTCTTTCAATTCCTCGCTCATTGATATATCCTCATATTGTTTTTTGTACAATTTATTATGTACAGTTGTATAGTTTAGTAATTAAAGTATATCTCTAAATAGGAAAGTCAAGAAAAAGGGCTGTAAAATCAAAAATAGATTTTTACAGTCCCTTTCACAATTAATTTCTAACTGTCCTTCGATATGTAATTTTCTTCCGATTATCCGAAAGCTTATCCTTATCTACTAAACTTTATCTCTTGTACTCGTTAAAGAAATCCTGGAACTGCTTATAAAAATCCTCTTCTTCCTTGGATCTTCTCTGATTTCCCTTGGATTTTCCTTCTTGCTCCTTGGATGGTGCGGAGCTTTCCCCATTGTCCCCGGAATTTCCTTCCGGTGCATTGCCCTGCGGAGCCTCTCCCTGAGAATTACCGCCTTGCTGTTGCTCTCCGGATGATGCTGAACCGTTAGATGTTCCGTAATCTGTTGCGTTGGCTTTTCCAAGGGTAACGTGTACCTGCACTTCGTTGTACTTACCGCTGCCATCCTGACGCATTACGGTTAAAGTAACATCTTCTCCGATACGGTACTTGGACAGAAGAGACTTCAAATCTGCGGTAGTGGCAATGCCCTGTCCGTCCAGCTTGGTAATAATATCTCTTTCCTGGAGCTCACTGTTCTGTGCTCCGGTGTCCTCTAGGATCTTAAAGATATATACACCCCTTAGGCATTGCAAAGCTTTCTGCGGTCTGGGCATCAATATTCTTCACCTGAACGCCCAATACTCCCTGTTCCTCCTTGGGAACGTCCTCTCTGATGGCCAGAGTGGAGAGGGATTTCAAAATGCTCTCTGCTTTGGAGGATGGGATGGAATAGCCCATACCCTCTACATCCGTGTCGGAGTACTTGGCCACATTGATACCGATTAATTCTCCCTGCATATTCAGGAGGCTCCGCCGGAAGTTACCGGGGTTGATAGCCGCATCCGTCTGTAATAATCCCTCTGCAGTTCCGTCTTCCGTCTCCACATCTCTATCCTTTGCGGAAATGATTCCCTTGGTTACGGATTGACCATAGCCCAAAGCATTTCCGATGGCTACTACCTGGTCTCCCACCTCCATATCATCGGAGGATCCGATTTCAATCACTTTAATCTTGTCTCTGGTTTCCTGAGATAAGTCTGAAAGCTTTCACGGAAACAAGAGCTAAATCCACCGTGGCGTCGGTTCCCTTCACCTGTGCCTTGGCGGTACTGTCGTCAATGAAGCTTACGGTTAGGAATTGAGTCCTGAATCACGTGATTATTGGTAGCAATCAAAAGTTCCGTTTCATTCTTTTCCAACAATGACACCGGAACCACTGGCAGGATACTCGGTTTCTCTCTGGATATCGCCGAAGATGGAAAAACCGTTTTCCTGATAACGCATCATATTGGTAATAGCTACAACGGAAGGCACAGCCTCCTTAGCCACCTGACTGACGGAGCCGGAATCCGCTCTGCACCACCGTCTTTTTCCTTCTCTCACATCAGGAGCGCTGGTCTTTTTCTCCTGCTTTCTCTTTCCTTGGATTCCTGCGTGCTGTCTTGCTCGTATTCGCCTCGTTATCCTGAGAAAGCTCTCCCTCCGCCAGGATATGATAAATCCCATTGGATTGGGCAAGATAATTGATGCCCACCATACAAGCTCCAGCAATCACTCCAAAAAGCAAAGCCGAAAAGATTATCCCAATAAAACGTTTCATCTCTTCTCCCCTTAAAACATTTTTCTCGTTAAAAATATTGCAGAAAAACACTGTCTCCCGCCCTACTGAAGCATTATCTTATATAAAAATATCTCTTTATTCTAAAGAGATATTGTGTTCAATTTGTGACAATGCATAAAACTTCGAAGAACTTTTCCTTTTCGGAATTTCTCTTCATTTTACCATAGTTTTAACGGTTTTCCAAAGGACAATGGCCTTCGCCGCAATCCCCTCGCCCCTTCCGGTAAAGCCCAAGCCTTCCTCCGTTGTGGCTTTCACGGAAATCTGTCCTCTTTCACAATGAAGCGCCCTGGCGATGCATTCTTCCATCTCCGAATATAATTCTTGATTTTCGGTCTTTCCAGTAGGATACAAATGTCTGCATTTCCCAGAGTATAGCCCTTCTCCTGTACCAAAGCATAGGCCTTTTTCCAAAAAGCAGGACGGAAGAAATTCCTTATAGCGTTCCTCCGTATCCGGAAAATGTCTTCCGATATCTCCAAGAGCAGCTGCCCCCAGGATGGCATCGGTTAAAAGCGTGCAGCACCACATCCGCGTCGGAATGTCCCTAAAAAGTCCCTTTTCATGAGGAATCTTTACCCCGGCAAGAATCAAGTCTCTTCCTTCCACCAGCCTGTGTACGTCATAGCCCAGCCCAACTCTCATTTTCCCTTTCCTTTCCTAAGACCTTTTCATTTCTGCTAAAGCTTTTTATCTCTGCTAAACCCTTTCCAGAAACCTCAAGAAACAGTCTTTTATGTCTATCTTCTTCCCATCTATTTTAAATTTTGCAGCCGCAATCTTCCAGGGCATACAGGAAATGGAGAGATCCTTTTGTTTTTCCCCAAGATTCTCCATCCACATGGAAGCCACCTCCTGCTCCAAATGAATCTCCATCTTCTTAAACCGGTAGCAATGCACCCCAGGAAGACTTTTTATGCTTTCCGAAAAGTGCCGCAAACATAATGTAAAAGCAATCAAAGCTTTTTCTTGGTGCTGACCAAGCATAAATCCAGGACGCCATCTTCTCCGGAAGCTCCACATCCCAAGGCATAGCCGGATTCATAGGGGATGATTATGAATGGACAAAAAGAGGATATGCTGGAATTCCATCCTTTCTTCTCCATCTAGAAGAATACTTCCTTTTGATTTTTCTTTGCCCGTTTTAATTCTTTCACAAAAGCATAAAAATAAGAAAGGGCCTTGGAACGAATCCTCTGTTTTTCTTTGGGGCAAATGCTGCACCCCATACTGAGCAGCTCCTGCAGGATAGCTGCCTCAAAGCCCAGTCCCACACTGACCACAAAACGCCGATGTCCTCTTTTCACCCTCTACAATGCCGTAATCTACCTTTCGCTCTTCCTTGGCAAAAAGGGAAGAAAGACTTTCCGGAATCTTATAGCCCTTTTGCAGGGCTCTGGCAAAGTCGTTGTCCCTATGCACCGGCAAAAAGGAAATCGGGAAGGAATTGTTGTCCAGCATAGCCCCGTCAATCACTTCATTTAAGGTGCCCGGTTCCGCCAATGACGCAAATCCTATCCTCTATAGAGACAGCTTTTGCTTCTCTGTTCCTTTCTCCGGAATAACTCTCTATGAAGCTCTTTTTGGGATTTTCTTTATGATTTTTCTCCGCTAATTTCTTTATGAATTTCTTTTATGTACGTCACTATGATTTTCTTTATTGATCTCTCTGGTGATTTCTCTGGCAAAGAGTCTGGCATCTCCCTGTTTTTTTCCCGTAAAAGAAAACGGGAAAAAGCCTTCTTCTCCCAACAAAGACTTTCCCTCTTCCTTCATTTTTCTCCCAAAGTCGTAACCCCATTCCCTGTCCCGCTCGGGGATTAACGATAAAAATACCATGCCTCACCATCCATTACTGTTCATCTTCTGATGAACTGAGTATATCATGGGCTGTTTTTATCGTGTATAAAATTAATATAAAGACTCTCTGCTGCTTTTCTTAATTGCAGGTCTTTTGTTCTGTCCCGAAGATAAGTGAATTGATCCGCCTCCGGCATTTCCACCGTAAGATCCGGCGTGATTCCCTTCTTGTGGATGTTTCGCCCGGCCGGCGTAAAGTAGTAATGGGTGGTAAACTCCACCGCAGATCCGTCCGGGAAGCTTCGTACCGTCTGCACAATACCCTTTCCGTAAGACAGGGTTCCGAAAAACCCAGGCTCTGTCATAATCCTGCATGGTTCCTGCAAAAAAAGCTCCGAAGCGGAGGCGGAGTTTTGATTCATTAAAATGATGATGGGCAGGTCCACTTCGTGTCCGTCCTTGGCATACCAGTCCTTTCCCTTTCCCCACTTGTCTTCCGTATAAAGAAGAAGGGTCTTATCCTTTTCAAATTGACGATTGGGATTGGGAGTGACTTCCAAGACGGATGCGGAAGCTCTTTCGCCACCGTACTGTGTGTTACTCCCTTCTGTACCGGTAGCCTGCGCATTGCTTGTTTCAAGACTGTTCTCTTGCGTTTGTGAAGGCTGGCTGGCCTTTCTCTTCGGCTTCTGCATGATCCGGCAGAAAATAGTCCAAACAGCTTTGGTTGCTGCTTCCACGTCCCTCCCGGATTTCCTCGTAAATCGATAATCAAAGCCTTCTTTTTTCCGTCAATGTCAGATTCATACTGGGAAATGAAGGAATCCACCGCCTCCATATAGAAGCCCTCGTAAGGAAAGATAGCTGATATCTCCGGGCTTTAGTTTGCTAAGACGCCCTGTGCCGGCATCAGTCTGCTTTTTCGTCCTCCATTCTGTGACGTTGCTTCGTTTTGCTGTTTCTGCTCCGCCTAAGCTTCAACATCTCTGCCACATCCCCGACTTCCGAGCCGGGAATGACCACCTCACCTCTGGTAATCCGCAGAGTGACTTCCTCACCGTTTCGATTTACCACCATTTCCAAAGAGCTTCCCTGCCAAACCCTGAATCAAATTCTCCACAATATAGTTTTAAGCTGAGACTTTCCACGGAAATGCCGTCCACCTTCAGCACAACGTCTCCCGCCAGAAGTCCCTGCCTTTTTCCGCAGGAGATCCGGGATAAACATACTCTACCAGGACCGCCTTCCTTTTCGGAGACCGCTGCACCGATTCCTTTGTATATTCCCTTTTGACGATTTCTGGTCTCTCTATCTCTTCCTTAGTATAGTAAGCAGCGTAGGGATCCTCTTGCAGAAGGCTTGTCAAAAGCCCTTGTAAATCATCTCCTCCGCATCTTTTCCATTTTTCCTGATAAAAGGTAGCTGTCCGTCAGCAAATCCTGAATCTTCCTAAGCTTCTCCGTAACTCTTGGAAGGTTAATGGACTCCAAGTTCTCCAGATTGGAGTCGGAAAGGGTGGAAGAACTGGCTCGTTCCATTATGAATGGCCTGATTTTCTTGTCTTTTCGAAATCCGAAGAAATAAAAATAGCACAAAAAGCGCACCCAAGAACAAAGGAAAGGGTAAAGCACAGGAAGAAAAATACCACTCCTTCCAAAGCCCTTTTATATTCTGTTCCGCCCGGCTTTCTGCACTTCCTCCGTTTCCATCATCGATGTCTCTATCCGCACTTCCTACCGTCTCCGGCCACGATGTCTCTATCCGCACTTCCTCCGTCTCCGACACCCGATGCTCTATCCGCACTTCTTCAGTCCCAACTCCCGATGCTTCTTTCTCAGGTTCCTGCCTTGATTCCTCTTCCCTCAAATGCTTCTCCTCATTTGCGTCCATCTATTTCTCCTAACTGCCCTTTTCACTCCATTTCAGAAACGAGATATCGCACACTACGCGTGCGATACTCGTTAAGAATAAACGCCAAAAGCTATTCAGCTCTTGGCGTTCTTGGGAAAAATCTGCTTTAAAAATCAAGAGTTTCCATATACTTCATATATTTTACAACCATGAGGGCAATCTTGAAGGTAGTAGCGTCATCAAAGACTCTTAAATCCAGTCCTGTGGAACGATCCAGCTTATCCAAACCGATACACTAAGGTATTTCTATGGATATACAGCTGTCTGGAAGTCTCGGACACATTCAGATTGTTCTCGAAAGAACTTGTTGATGGTGGACAGAGTTTCCTCATCGAAAATCGTCCGGAGAAACGTCTCAAAGATTTCCTTTGATAAACATCTTACAAAGAGGAATCGGCAACTGATAAATCAAACGACCGATACCAAGGGCATTGTAAGCAATAATCTCCTTGTCCACAAAGAAAATCTTGCCCACCTCCAGAGCCATCTTTAGCTTCCTTATAGGAACGGAAACTTCCCTTAATCTCGTTCACAATGGTACCGTAAGAAATCTTTGCTGAAAGCATAAGCTCGGAAGACAGCATATCCATCATGCTCTCCGCAACCTTCTGCACCTGCTTATAATCATCCTCCGAGCAAGCTCCTTCACCACGATAATGTTCTTCTCATCTACCGCGGTCACAAAATCCTTGGGCTCGGAAGAGAAGAAGCTCTTTAAAGCCTCCTGTGCGGAACCGTCCAGGTTGTCCTTAGCCTCTACCATATACACTACACGACGAACGCCCACTTCGATATGAAGCTTCTTCGCCCGGTTATAAATATCTACCAGAAGCAAGTTGTCCAAAAGAAGGTTCTTAATAAAATTGTCCTTATCAAACTTCTCACGGTAAGCCACCAAAAGAGTCTGAATCTGTAATACGGCAAGCTTTCCTACCATATATACATCATCCGTATCTCCGTGGGCAATCAGAACATATTCCAGCTGGTGCTCATCAAAAATCTTAAAAAACTGGAAGCCTCCCTGCTGCCTGGGAATCCCGCCTGAGAGGCCGCAAAAGAGACGACCATCTCGGATACATCCCTATCCTCTTGGAAAGTTGTGGCTAATACTTTTCCGTCAATGTCTGCAATGGCAATATCCAGTCTGGCGATTCCCTTTAAGGAATCAATTGTACTTTGCAAAACTTGATTTGAAATCATCTCTACTCCATTCTTTCATGAACTACACTGGGGGAAGAATGCAGTCTTTTCAATCACGTCTCAACCTAATCTCTTCTCCCCAACCTTATCGTTTTTTCCCCATTACTATAATCAGTTTATTTCCAATTTTCAAGCATTTTAAAAAGACAGGGAAAAGAAAAGTTCTTTTTCCTGTCTTTTTACTCAGTTTTTCAGAAAATCTTTTATTGCTTTTCTACAAAGCCAAATTTCTCTTAGTTGGTAATAGTCTGCTCTGTTTCCTTATCGAAAATATGAATCTTGTTCTCATCCAAAAGCAAAGCGAACGGTATCTCCTGTTCTTGCCTTGGTCTTGGGATTCACTCTTGCAGTCCAGGAAGCATCTCCGATATCGAAGTAGAGTAAGGTCTCCGCTCCCGAGCATCTCGTATACACGGATTTCTGCGGAAATCACGGACTGTCCATGCTGGAGAAAGATAATCTTCCTCGTCATGTAAATCTTCAGGACGAATTCCTAAATGTGACAGTCTTTCCGATATAGCCCTTTATCCTTTAAAGCAGCTGCCTTTCTTTTCATTTAAGGTGATGGTGTTTCCTGCAAAAAGCTTAACTTTACAGCGCCGCCCCTCTTCGGAACACTCCGCATCAATCATATTCATCTGGGAGAACCGATAAATCCTACATGAACTTGTTGCAGGGGTATCATAAAAGATTCTCCCGAGGTATCTACCTGCTGGATATACCGTCCTTCAAAACTACGATTCTGGTTCCCAGTGTCATAGCCTCGGTCTGGTCATGGGTTACATAGATGATGGTAGTCTCTAAGGACTTGTGGAGCTTGCAATCTCTACGCGCATCTGTGCCCTTAACTTTGCATCCAGGTTGGAAAGAGGTTCATCCATCAGGAATACCTTCGGACGACGAACGATGGCACGTCCCATAGCCACACGCTGTCTCTGTCCTCCGGAAAGCGCCTTGGGCTTTCTGTCCAGCAAGTGCTCAAGATCCAGATTCTTGCAGCTTCATGCACCTTCTTGTCGATTTCATCCTTTGGTACTTTTCTAAGCTTCAGTCCGAAAGGCCATGTTATCGTATACAGTCATATGAGGATATAATGCATAGTTCTGGAAAACCATGGCAATGTCTCTATCCTTCGGTTCTACATCATTCATTCTCTTTCCATCGATGAAAAGGTCTCCGGAGCTGATGTCTTCCAGTCCCTGCCACCATACGAAGGGTGGTGGACTTACCGCATCCTGAAGGTCCCTACGAAAATGATGAAATTCCTTATCTTCAATCTCTAAATTAAAATCTTTAACTGCCACAAAACCGTTGGGGTATTTCTTTACCACATTTTTGAGCTGCACACTTGCCATGCTGTTTCTCCTTCTATAAATATGATTTATGCTTTCTTTTTCAGCAGAAAAACCGGTGTCTTAATTCCTGGATTTTTCGCATACTTATGCTAAGAATATTCTATCTACTTTTCCTCTTTCTGGCTATAGACTAAGTTTTCGAAAAATGGACTCAATTTTGTACAAGATAGAGTTCCTGTGTATTAAAATAAATGTCAATCTGCCCTAAAAAGAGAGGGATTTTAGCTAGAATCCCCTCTCTTTGTTGCTAATCCCTGATAAATTTTTAAAAATTGCCGTTCTGGTGATTTTAATCTTTTTCCTTTAAAAGCTTGCCAATGGCCTTTTTAAAGGCGGCTTTTGACACGCCGAAGTCCTTTTCACCTGCTCCGGATGCACGGTCTTATCCGTATAAGGATATGTCCCTCAAACTTCTCCTCAATCAGCCGTTCAATCTGCTCTCCCAGCTTCTCATATCAGAGAAGCATTCATTTCCTCCTGCGTCAAATGCTTGGCATCCTCTCTCTTGGTATACATAGTACCTGCCAAACAGCTCAGTCTTGTCCACATAGAGGTAAATCTCCACCTCCATGTCCTTCTAAGCGCATAACGCGCTCTCTGTGGGGCACCAAAATATCCTTCTCAAGACCGATATCCACAAAGGCGCCGATGGTATTGACATCACTGACCCAGCAGCTTCCGATTTCTCCTACTTCAAGATAAGGTTTTTGGTGGTGGCAATTAACCTGTCCTGAATCCTTATACAAAAATACGAGACCTCATCTACATGGTCTTCCTTTGGGAACCTGACGGATGGGAAGAAGCACGCTGTCTCCTCCTTCCTCTCCCTGAAAACACCAAAAATCCTTTTCCCTAAGAATCTTAAGCGTCTGGATTTTTCCTAATTTCAACATGGCAGCATAACTCCTTATTCTGATTATAAAAGGCTACAACCGTTCTATCCTCTTCTATTGCTACCTTGGGAAAATACTGTCCCCTAAAGTATAGGCCTTCACATATTCCACTTGAATGGAATAAAATTCTCTCTTAGAATCTGGCTCTCTTCTCCTTCGGTGAAAAGAGATCGCCAGTTTTTCCTGTACGTTGAAAATAACTTCCCTCCGCCAAAGCAATGTACTGGCGTTGTTCATGTGGTGGTTGGTGTCCAGAAAATCCTGCACAACGGAATGGGCTCTCCCTCTGATAGCTTTCCGGAAAAGCAATTTTTCTTTGCAGGGAGGCCGATGTAACACATCCTCCCGTTCCTTAAAGGTGCAATCAATTTCCTCCGTAATCTTTCCGGGACGTCCCTTAGCTCCAAATCAAAGCTAAACCACTCGCTGTCTGCTTTCACATAGAACTCTCTTGCTTCATTTTGAATCCAGAAATTCCTATAGGCGAAAAATCCCCGGAAATTGTAGGGGAGACGTTCCGATGGAAAAGCTTCTCATAGAGCTTAGGTAGGGCATATAGCTCAATATTCCAAGCACTCAAGAGCCATGCTCTATGCTTTTTCTGTAAAACTTTCAATGGACATTTCCCACATCGCGAGAATGAAAGGTGGAACAATCCTGCAAAAGATTCACCACGGAAAACAGGCTCACTCCCCTTCTCCGGTACCTCCGGAATAACGAACTCTCTCTTGAATCTCATCCCTTTGCACACACCCTTTCTTGATTTTCCTCAAAACCTACTCTATCTCACTGAATCAGAATCCCGTTTCCTCGCTATTTCTTTGGGTCCAAAATCTTTTCTTCGTTTTATAAGCTCTGAATTCTTTCTGCCCTATTCTCTATATTCTGCATACCGTTTCCTATCTCCACAAAAGAAGAGGTTTCCTCTTCTTCCCTGTATTCTTAAACGGACTCTGCGTATCCTGCCAACTTGGATGTGCAATGAGGACAACGAGTTGCCGCAATAGAATCATAGTCTTGCAGTACTCACACTCTTTCTCTGTAGGTGCTGCCTGGCTCAGCCTTCTTTGCTTGTTCATCTGTTTAACGAGATAAATACCACTAAAGCCATAATCAGGAAATTGATTACCGCAGTGATGAAGGAACCGTATGCCAATACCGCACCCTGCTCAACGGCCTCAGTGTATACCTTGGTGGTCTGTCCTGCTAAAGGAATGAACATGTTTTCAAAGTCAATCTTTCCTGTAATCAAGGAAATCAATGGCATAATCAGGTCAGATACCAGCTTGTTCACCAATGCGTGTAAAAGCAGCACCGATAATCATACCGACTGCCAGGTCAATCATGTTTTCCCTTTCAAAGCAAATTCTTTAAACTCTTTTCAAAAACCCTTCATTTGTCTCTCCTTAAAAATATAGAATCTCCTTTTTAGAACTTCTTTCCTGTCCTAAAAATCCTTCGCTACTCTAGTATAGAAGAGAGCTTTTGGCAAGTTCTATTTTCGAAAGTAACAATGTTTATTGTATTTTTATTTTTTATCTCATATTAAGTCATTGTTTCTGTTTACCGACGTGCAATTGCTCAGTTTTTCTTCTTTTTGAGAAGAACCACCGCCCGATAGCTCCTAGCTTTGCTAGCCTCTCTAGTTTCCATATCCAAAAACACCAGGACCAGGAGAGGAACTGTAATAAAAAGATACAAAAGAAAAGATTCAAAAATCAATCTCAACGGATTCAAAGCGGTCAGAGGAGAAAAATTCAAGCTTCCCTGTTTTTGTATATATAAAAGATGGGTATAGAAAACCAATCCCTATCTGATTTCTATATCAGAAAAAGGCATAAAATAAGAGCAAGATTTCCAAGAAAAAGCCAGACTCAAAGTGCTCTTAACACTGTCTGTCAGCCATGGCTTTTTGATTTTCTGTATTCATATTTTCCTCCTCCAATCCTCTAAAACAGAGATATCCCGCTTTTGCAAGGATACTTGTTATGAATTATCAATAAGCTATTTTAACTATAGAATTGGAAGGAGATTTCGTCAAATGCTATTCCTCTTACATTTTTCTTTTGCATTTTTAGTAATTTTATTCATTCCCAATCTTGCTGTTGTATAGGATCAAATAATCTCTCTCCGGCCTGATAAACGGCCTTCTGTTTTAAGTCCTTATCCACAATCAGATAATCCGCCTGCTTTCCTACCGTAATACTGCTGTAGTCCTCTCAACAAGGATCGGGCAGGGTTTGAGCTGGCTGCTGTAATAGCCTTTCTAGAGGAATCTTCATTTCCCTTTTACTGCCGTGCAAAAGGCAGATCATAAACATTGGACACAGGAGCCCGCCAATGCTCCGTTGGATGTCAGGGTACAGTCTTTCCTTCTTCTCCCTTCCCTGCCCCAAGGTCATAAGCCCGTCCGGCATTCCGGTGGAACGAAGGCTGTCACTGATAAGAATGACTTATCCTCACCCAATGCCTCGATACAAACGCACCATGGCAGGATGCACATGAATGCCGTCGTAATCAACTCTGCAATACTTCTTCCTCGATGGTCGTCCCCAACTCCCGGTTTCTAGTGATGCAGACCGAGTCATGGCATTGAAAGGGTGTACCCGCATGACTGGCTCCTGCCTGGTAGGCTTTCAAGGCCGTGGGAAATCCACGCATTGGTATGGGCAGGGAAATCTTCACCCTCCCCCTCACTGGAATAAAACGCTGAAATGAGATTCTCCTCCGGCGCATAGCCTGCATCTTTACCAGGCCTCCGAGCAGTGTGAAGCGCTCCGCAAGCTTTTTCATCCCATTTCAAAATGTAATTGGGATTCTGCGCTTCTTCACCGGGCTGATGAGGCCTCCATATGATGCCAGGAGTCTGGCCTCCAATCTTTAAGCCTTCCTCATGGTATTCCTTCGCTTCAAAGGAAGGACCTTTTTCAAATCTTCCACAGCCGAGGTCAGGGTTGCTGGACAAATGACAGTAATGCCGTGCTCCGCCTCATACTTTGCTAAAGTCTGCAGAGGCCTTTCTGGTACCGTCACAAAAATCCTCTCCCAAACAGCCATGAAATGAATGTCAATCAGTCCCGGCAGGAGAGAAGTCCTCCGGACAGGAAAAAGCCTCCTCTTGGAAAAGCTCCCTCTATATGCGGAATGAGCGCCCGTCCTCACTATGCAGGCTAAAGTGAACTTTTTTCTGTAAAGATACAATATTTTTCCACCCACATCAACCTCAAACTGCTTTTCTTTCATCTAAACATGCACTATTTTTAAGAGTTTGATAGCTTCCTATGGGGAATAAGCTTTGACTCTTTTTAAGCTTTTGATGATTAAACTAATGATTTTTAGACTTTGGGTTTTAGGCTTTTGAGTTTTTAGGCTTTTGAGTTTTAAACTACCCCTTCTGCCTGTTATGAAAATGCACGTAAGCCCCCAGCAATCCTGCCCTATTTCCAGGCTGGCCAGCCAGCAAGCCGGGTGTTCTCCGCCACAATGGGCAACCAAAATGCTCCTGTAGTGTCCCCCAAATCTTAGAAGCAGGATATCCTTCTGTCTCATAATGCCTCCCCAACTACAAGTAGCATTCGGGTTAAAAGCACTAACACAGATTACTTGGTCAATGGACAGAGCATGCTGCCTATCAACTCTTCCAGATAGATTTTTATCTTCCTTTCACTTCCTCAACATCCGCTTTCCGTTCCAAAAGCTCTTCCGGCTCTCCCCTTTCGCTGGCTTCTCCTTCCCTATAAGCAGAAGTAGAGCCATACCTTGAACATCCCACCGGAATCTGCATATAGCCGATTTCCATGGCGGGCATGGAAGTGCGGCATATCTCTCTCCGTTTGGATAAAGCTGCCAGCCGATACCGGTGCCTAGTGGTAAGGCAAAAGCATGAACTTTTCCCCTTACGCCACCAAAGGAATATTCTCCAGGAACCAGCGCACTTTACATCATTTTCCACCTCACGTGATGCGGTTTCTTCTTCCTTCCTTTGTTCCTTTGTACTCCGGAATCTGGGCCTGCATGAGATAATCTCTCCTATCATCCACCATTCCTGCGGTGGAAATACAGATACCGGATAGAAGTGGCTCTGTTTTGGCTTCTGTTGTCGCTCAGCTTTTGCATCTCCTTTGTATCTGCTTGTGCCCCCTCCGGCGGATTTCGCTAATTCCGCTAATACTCTATAGTTCTCCTTTTACATTTTTCCAGAATAAAAGGAACCGCCTTTTTGGGCCTCTGTCTTTTCATAAGTAGAAAAGGATTTCTCCCTTTTTCTCCCAAAACGAGATATTTTGTTTTGGTGCCTCCGATGTCAGGGCAAATACTCAGCTTTTCCATACCACTACTCTACTCTCGCTTCCTGAAAAATAATCAGAGATCCACTGTGCCAGATGCTCACATAAAGCTTATGGGCTTCAGGCTCAAAATGCACATAATAGTCGTAGGGTAATTTTCCACTCCCCGGAATATCGCAGCGGAAAAGGTGAGGCACAGCCGGTACGCTTTCACCACCTCCTCATACAGAGAGAATAATGGCCTGGACTTTCACAGCAGTCTTTTCCCATTTCTATCTCCTACAATAGTATCCTATATTCCGGATCGATGGGATAGGGAGTGATAATCAGATTTTTCAGCTTTCTTCTGTAAAAAGGCTTCCTGTACGGATTGAGGCTTTTCGGATTCGACGTTCCAGCCTCTGGAAATATTTTCCCGCAGTAGCGGACGCTCCCTTCACATCATTGGTCTAACACGATAATCAAAGGAAACCGGCTCATGGGTAAGAAGGATGGGACGACATACTCACGCTGGAAAGACCCTCGTAGGGATCTTCAAACAGTGGTACGGCCTGATAAGCCTTCCTCCCGTATCGATACTCCTCCCCTATACTAATTCCTGTACAGACCATGGGCCACGCATGCTCGCCTAAAACGCTCTGTTTTGTTATTATAACGATGGGTATTGGAATCTCAAAACATGGTCTTCCCCAGCCATATTTCCTCCTTTAATTGCTTTCCTTCTCATGCTGTTTATCTATAAGCTGCTCCCGGAGCAACCCCTGAAAAGCATTTTGAGCCTGCTCTGTAAAGTTTCAGGAAACCACAAAGCAGACAAATCTTTATAACAAGCCTACTGTCTCATCGATGACCCTGGCAGTCTTCTTTGCAATCTCAAATCTTCCCTGTTGGGACTTAACGGACTTGCTTCAGAGCCCATTTAAGCCTTGCGAAGCTGCACTTCTTAATCTTAGCGCACATGTGCCGCGGCCGCTGCACAAAGCAGGCAGTGATTTCATTTACCAAACTGGATCTTTCTCGCTTCTTCCATCGATTTTCCTTTAAAAAGAGCATTCATCTTTAAGAAAAGCTCCTCATAGCCCCGATAGGTTCCGCTGATTCCGGCACAGGCTCCATAGTTCTTCCTCAGATCAACTGCTCATCCCGCCGTTGAAAACACGAAGTCCTCTCCGCCCCAGGCCTTAGTTCTGAATATCCTGAACAGGCTGGAGGAGTTCTACTCCGGTGACTCTGGGATTCTTCTCTGTCCAGTGAATAAATCCTTGTGAGGCTTAGCTCCTGCAAGCTGTGGGGATATTGTAAAGTGATGAAGTCAGTGTTAGGTGCTCGCGCACTGGTGTGCCGAAATACTGCCATGCTGTAGCGCAGACGAGGTAAATGGGAGATGGATGCAGTAGCATCTACCCCTAAGCTTTTCCACATGCTTCGCCAGCTCCACGGAATCGCTTGGTGTTGTTGCAAGCCACTGAGGCGGATGCGAAGCTTTCCATGAGCTTCCGCCATTACCGCTTCAAAATCTGCTTTCTGTCCTCTACGGAAGGTAAATGCACCTCGGAAGAGCCGTTGACATATAAGCCCCACCAGCTTCATTGAAATAACGAACCGCCTTGGTTCTTTCTGAACACTTCTCCGATATCCTCATAGCAGGCATAAAAGGCCAGTAAAATTCCTTGAAATTTCTCTACATTTGTCATATCTATCTCCTTTTGCGGGCTAATACAAAGCCTCTTGATATTTCAGTCGGCGCAATAAACAGGATACTGTAAGAATCACCGGCTTACATTTACATTTTGTCCTTAACGGCTCCATGGCAATACCCTGGGTAAAATATCTTTGGAACATCACAGAATACGATCAAATCAGGATTGCCGCCACCGCTGCTCCTGCCATGATGATACCGAAGTCTGTGGCATTTCTCCGCCCTGTAGCTGGCGATTCCCAAAAGAAATGGTTAAACTCTCCGTACTGCTCAAAGCATAATCAACTGCATGAAATAGTCGTTTCCAGCTGTTGATAGAGGTAGATTGCCAAGCACCGATCCCGGCTTAATCATGGGAAGCACAATCTGGCTAAAAGATTCTGGCCTGGAGGCTCCGTCATGCGGGGCTTCCAGCATTTCCCCAGGTACCCCCTCGGAGAACTGCTTCATTAAGAACACGCCGAAGGCCAACCCACAGTGGGGAAGATGACTGCAGCTGTTGTAAAAGTCTTTTAAAAGGACATTTCCCGAATCAGAGGAATCAAAATAACCTGCTTTGGGAAGAGCCATAGCGCAAACAATCAGGAGTAAATACAAAGAGTTCTTCCCTCTGAAAACGTTTGCTCATGAGGCGTGAGCTCTGCGTTATGGAGGCGGTTACACAGGTAGTTGATCTATCGCTGCATACAGGACATGAACACCGCTGTGTAAAAGCCAGCGTACTGCACCCGGTACTGTAAGGGCCTGCTTCATCAGCACAATATCCTTCCTGTTCGGAAAAGGGGTCGTCTAATTAAAGGGTATACTCGAAGGTAAAAGAGGCGGTGGGCTGACGGGAAAAGAGCTTTTGGTAATCCATATCAGGTACCTCTCTCTTTTTCGGGAACCAGTCCAGGCTTGTGCCGTTACTTGGATCGGGCGTTTTCAAGGATCCCTAATTATCCAGCATATGGGAAAAAGAAGAGAAAAGCCAGGAGAATTAGCAGGAACAGGCTAAGTAAGCTATAAAGAGATGTCTTATGCATAAATTCCTCCTATGCTTTTGCCAACTGGAACTGTAATGCAGAGAGTATGGGCAATGATCATCAGCCAAAATCACACCCTTAGCACTGCCATGTTATGTAACGATAAAGCTTAAAAGGCACGTGCTAATAGATATAATACATTATCCTGCATCTCAGTCGGTGTCCCGAGTCCACGGAGGTCAAGAGCTGAATCTGTACTGTGCCGACTGAGCTGCAGTGCTGGTGGTAATATGACCAAAATCGTCAAAAGGGTGGTGAGGTGTACAATGTAGCCATAAATCTCTTCCAGAAAAGCTTTGGAAGATCGAGTGCTTCGTCGCGGAAGCTGCCTCTGCCAGGAGTCATCCACATTTCCAAGAGGCGGAAACATAGAGAACAATAGGCTGTCCCACGGAGGTGGTAAATCAAAATCAGAATAATACCAGGAGCAGGAGGCCGAGCGGGCATCTCAGCCAGTTGATATTCTTCTCCAACACGCCGGTATGGGTTCCCACATGAGTTGAATACGCCATAGTAATTGGCGGAACATCCATTTCGCTACCACGGTAACTGCTTACGGAACCTGTTACCACAGGTAGATAGAGATACGGCGGAAGGCGGAAAGTACCGGTCCCTTCATCTCTATAAATGGCGGATGCACCACTACGAGGATCGCTACCGTTGGAACAGACGCAGCGATGATTAAAGCGTGCTTTTTCGATGCGCTTTTTGCGATGCTGTTCCGAAAAGCTCTGTGCAGTTTTCCAAACGAGTAAACTGGTCTGCCGCCATTTCTACGTGGTGGCATCAAAGAAAACCGGTATAGACGCACAAAAATCATGGGAAAATCACAGAAGCCCAGGAACGAACACAAGGCTTGGCAGTAAAAACAAACTAGGCAGGAGCGAGTTTCTCTTTGGGCTATTATTTTCCTTGCTTGGATTGCTTTTGTACGCTAGTCGTTTTCTCTCCTCTTCCCTCTTGGATAGAATCAAACGTTAATCCCAGGTAATCCATTGCGAAAAGGGATTTTTCCTGCTCAAAGAGTGCCTTCATTAAAAAGCTCCGGAGGCCTTCCCGTCAAAGTGCGGAGCTCTTCCTGAGCTGAGTTCTTCTTCACAAATGTTTCGAACGATTCTCAAATTTCAGTGTCTCTACAAAACATTTTCTATAAGCTTGCATGCTGGATGGCTACTTCTAGTTTCATGCCTGCTCTGCTGCGTGCCGCTGCGTATGCATTGGTCTGGAAAGCAGTTAATTCTGCTTCAACGTCTCCTCTGACCGATTCTCTGGAGCATGTTCCACCGCTGCAGTTTCTGGCGGTCGCTCGCCCAGCCCGGAGTTACCTGATAGTGGTCTCCGGCTGAAGGCATGGAACTTCTCCTGTGAAGAGCTTCATGGTCTCCGCATTCTCCGTTCCCTCATAAACATCCTGGTAAATCCTTGTACCGGGAAGAGTCCATCAGTCTGTACGGAAAGCTTGCCTGCTCTGCATCGTTCGCCATGAAACGGATAAATGCCTTTTGCAGCCTTCACCTTGTTCTCATCGTACCGTTGGTCGAAGATCCGCAGCAGATTCCTCCGCAAAGTCTCTGCCTTTCCTGTCCTTTGCAGGGAAAAGCATAGGAATGATTTCATCGCCGTTGACGGTCTTGCCTCGCCTATCGCCGTTGTCCTTGTTGTTCTGCGAGTTCAACAAAGAGCATTACAGGGTTCCGTTTCTGAAAGGGTAATCTCATCTCCTCCAGAGCCAGGTTTGGTTCTCTGCCTTCGTTGGGTTTCAAACCTGTATTCTCGGAGAATCCAGCATACTTCGTATGTTCTTTGTTTGTAAACTTTTCGCTGCTGCGGTTTTGTTTGAATAAAGTTGGTTCCTTGTCTCTGTTCTGTCGCCGCAGTGAGCGTTGCATTTTTCCTGTCTTATCATGCAGAGCCTTCACAGCCTTGAAGAAATTCTGGTCAGGTGTGGTTTTCTAAGTCAGATGCTGTCCATCTGCATTTTCGAAGGCGGTCTTGTTGATAGCCATGGGTGTGCAATCATAGCCAGGGTTCTGTATGCTTTCCTTCGGAGGACTTTTGCCTCTTCGTTGGATAGACCATCTTAGCAATACGTAACTTCC
>BNJU01005410.1_pt1 | contig 39034 bp, 60 predicted proteins | sample 8539281 | NCBI WGS metagenome assembly BNJU01 (sample SAMD00202456, study PRJDB9452) | human saliva metagenome | isolation source: human saliva | place: Japan
AGAATTTGACTGTGAGGAGGAATTGAGAGAAGTTAAGGGTGTTTCGTTTGAAATCCGTGAAGTGGAGTCTTTGGGAATAGGCTGGAGTACAGGAAATGGACGAGACTGAACTTATTGAGAGACTGGCAGGACTTTGCAAAAGTTGATAGCGGAACATATTTTATAGATAATGATGGAAATTGCGGAGAAACAAAGACGCCAAAACTTATTAAGGAAAGGGACTCCCACATACCTGAAGACAGACACAAAGGGCGACTATTGATGATTTTACAGTGGAAGAAAATATGGCCTTGGGACTTCAGAACAGTATTCTAAAGAATGTGCTAGATTATGAGTGAGATTGAGACAATGAATATATAGAAAAATATGATATGGGCCAACAGATGGGAGAAAATCAAGTTTGGCGAGCATGTCTGGTGGAAATCGAGCCAGAAAGTCGTAGTAGAAAGGGAACTGGAACAGTGAAAATAAATTTATTATTGCAGCCTGACCTACAAGGAGTCGATATTGGTGCGATTGAGATGATTCATAATACGATTTTAAATGAAAAACTGAGAAAAAGGCTATAATAGCTTGTTTCAGGCGGGAGTTATCGGAAATAATGGCATTAAGTGATAGAATTGCGAGTGATGTATTCAGGAGAAGTGTAGGAATTTTGGATGAAAAGATGCAACAACAGAAAAATTAGGAATATTAATGGCAGGAGGGAAAATAGATGATTAAAAATAAGATAAAAGGATTTTCTAGCATCTATAATTGCAGTATTAATCGCATTAATTATTGGTGGAGTAATAATGATGACAAAGGGTGTAAATCCGTTTCACAGCCTACATTGATATGATGCGGGCGGCTTTTTATCAGCCCTTATCCAAGATCTCCATTATTTGAGTGGACTTGCAAATCACATTATTTATCGCAACTCCGTTAATATTTTCTGCACTTGCAACAATGGTAGTACCTAAAGCAGGATTATTTAATATAGGAATGCAAGGACAGATGATTGCTGGAGGATTAGCGGCAACTTTTGGGCAATTACATTTAAAAATTATGTTTTTGGAAATGTGCTTGTTGTAATAATCGTGGCTGTAATTCTTTGGATTTTTGTGGGCTGGAATAGCAGGATTTTTACAGTGCAAAAATTTGGAGTAAGTGAAGTAATCAGTACAATTATGTTAAACTATATTATGCTAGAATTACAAAATTTCCTATTAAATGGGCCTTTAAAGGATCCGAACTACAAAACACACAATCTCCACGTGTTTTTGAAGGGCAAGATTACCGTTACTTTTTGCAAAATATTACAAGACAAAAACTTAAATTTTGGTTTTTATAATCGCAATTCTTTTGACAATAGGGATATTTTTCTTTTTCAAATATTTCAAAAAGGATATGAAATAAAAGCAGTCGGACAAAAGTGACACAGTTGCTGAAAATGCAGGAATTAATCCAAAATATATCATGTTTTTAGCAATAGGGAATCGCTGAGCTGTGTTGGACTTGGTGAGCTGAACGTGTTTAGGAGGAGGCTTCAGAATATTCACACTGAACTTATAATGGGAGATTACGGATTTACAGGACTTGCGGTAGCACTTCTTGGAAAAATAATCCATTTGGAATATTAGTTGCGGCAATATTTTATGCGGCACTTGAAGTTGGGGGACAAATGTTGCGAGCAAAGATATCAGATTGATAAAGGAAATTGTATTTATTATACAAGCATTAATCATCATTTTTGTAGCATCAGAAAAATTTATTTAAATTTGTGCTTAATAAAAAGAAAGCAGTGTAAATTGGTTTATCAAATAATATTAAGTCAGAAAAGGAAAATTAAAATGATTATAAAAGCAAATATTCGATTTAATACAGACAAACAATAGTAATAGCACCTCAATTCTTATAACGCCGTAGGAGCGTGTATTTCTGAAAAAGTGGAGTCATTAATATTGGGCTAGAAGGAATTATGCTAAGTTCAGCGTTTGCAACGGCAGTTGTCAATATTGCCACAGGAAATCCATATTTGGGGATAATTTTTTGGAGTAATAGTAGGGAATCTTAATTTCACTAATTCACGCAGTAATCAGTATTAACCTGAAAAGGAAATCAAATTATAAGCGGAGTTGCAATTAATCTATTCATGGCAGCAACAACATCATACCCTAATAAAAAGCCATTTACAAAACAGCTGGAAATACTCCATTAGCAAAATCATTGGCAAACCGTCCATTAATGATAATCGTAATCTACGGAATCGCAATCGCAATGTATTTCTTCTTATACAAAACAGTTTTAGGTTTAAGAATCCGTTCAGTTGGAGAACATCCGCTAGCAGACCGACACGGTAGGAATAAGCGTTTACAAAACAAGATATATAAGCGTACTTATATCAGGAGCATTGGGAGGACTAGGAGGAGCTACCTACAGCAGTCCTGCTTCCAGCCTTTTTCAAACAACATGTCAGCAGGACGTGGATATATCGCAATGGCTGCAATGATCTTTGGGAAATGGAATCCGCTAGGAGCAATCTTGGCAAGCCTGTTATTCGCTTTCGGACAAGCATTTGCCGATGTTTCCAAAACAATAGGACTTCCAATATCTCAGCAATTTTTGACAATGATACCATATATTTTGACATTGTTGGCATTGGTTGGATTTGTAGGGAAAATCAAGAGCACCAAAAAGCGTCAGGATTGCCGTATGAAAAATAAAACTCGATAAGGGGAAATTATGAGAAAAATAATTTTTTTATATTTATGGTATTTTTCTTTAGTTTCTTTTTCAAATTCAGAATTTCCAGGCATTAGATTATTAGTAAATTTTAATCAATGTGACAAAATGATAGAGAACATTTAGAAACATTGAAAAATGAAAATCAAAAAAATGATTGAAATATACAATAAACTAATTCAAAAATTTGATAAAAGGTGGAGAAAGTTACTATAAATTAAAACAAAAAAATTAGTTAGTTCACAAGAAAACTGGTTAAAAAAACTTTTTATGAAGGATTGAAAGATTTGACAAAAGATGTTTATTTTGTTAATTTATGTGCAGCTGAACAATTTCGAGTGAGCTCAGAGGTTAGTTTTTATACAACAAAGAATATTAGAATTAACTGATGAATATAAAAATATTTAGATTAAAATAATAATTGAAAAAAATCTGTTTCATAGATTGTAAAAAAATTTATGAAACAGGCTTTTTTTGTGTAAAAAAATTTTCTATGGAAGGGAATATAAAAAAATGGTAATATTAGATAATAAAGAATATGATAAAGTCTGGGATATAGTTTATGATAGATTTAATTTTAATCCTAGTGTTGATAAAAAAAGAAATAGCGTTTTGAATTTAAAGAACCGTATATAGTTTATGATATTAGTTATCATTATGAAAATCTAGAGGAAATTGAAGGGTTTGTAGATTGGGGATTTAAAAAAAGAAATTCGGGATAAAATAACGGAAATTTTTTTGAAATGTACTAAGGAAAATAGGGAATTGTATGCATTGGATTGGCAACATTCTTGTTTTAGATATAATCCTCGTATTAAAGATGAGCCTAAAATTATAGAAGTTAAAGATGAACGCTACTGGGGTGGCGGGATATACTGCATATTTTTCCAACATATTTGTCCAAATGGGGATTATTATTTTTATCGATGTTAATTTTCATTTTGGATATTTAGGACATCCTTGGCAAACAAAAAGGTTTGGATATATGGAAAAAAATTGATTGAAGAATTTAAAAAGCTGATTTAGAGGGATTTAAGTTAATTGAGGAGAAAAAAATTAGAGAGGAACATTGAAGATAAATGAAAGACAACAAAATAAAGATTACTGGAGCTAGAGAGCATAATTTACAAAATATTGATATTGAGATTCCAAAGAATGAGCTGGTTGTAATTACTGGGGTTTCTGGGGATGGGAAGTCTTCGCTTGCGTTTGATACGATTTATTCAGAAGGGCAGAGAAGGTATGTTGAGAGCTTTGTCGGCTTATGCGAGAATGTTTATTGGGCAGATGAAGAAACCTGAATTAGATAGTATTGAAGGGCTTTCTCCTGCGATTTCGATTGAACAGAAAAGTGTGTCAAAAAATCCTCGTTCGACTGTTGGGACTACGACAGAAATTTATGACTATATGCGGCTTTTGTGGGCACATATTGGGGAGGCACATTGTCCGATTTGTCATAGAAAAGTGGAAAAACAGTCGATTCAGGAAATTGTCGATAATTTGATGAGTTCTAGGAAAAGAAAAGGATAAAATGATAATTTTGTCGCCAGTTGTGATTGATAAAAAGGGACTCATAAAAATTTGTTTTTGAATTTGCAGAAAAGAGGGTTTCAAAGAGTTCGAGTGAATGGCGATATTCTTGACTTGAGTGATGAAATTGTTTTGGATAAGAATAAAAGGCATCATATTGAAGTTGTTGTTGATAGAGTTGTGTTTAAGGCGGATAATAAGGAGTTTTTGAGTCGATTGACAGAGGCGATTGAAACTGCAGTGAGAACTTTCTGATGGAAAAATAATTGTGAAGTATTAATGGAGAAGATAACAAATTTAGTGAAAATTTTTCTTGTCCAGACCATCCAGATGTTGTATTTCCAGATGTTGTGCCAAGACTTTTTTCATTTAATGCACCTTATGGAGACATGAAGTTTGTAATGGACTTGGTTCAAAGGGGTTGGAAGTGGATGAAAATAAATTAATTGTGATGAGAAATTTATCAATTAATGAAGGTGGGATAGTTTTTCCAGGAGCGACTACTAAAAGGGATGGAACTGGGGATTTATTCATGGCGATGGCTAAAAGGCACATAAAATCAACTTGGATAAAAAGGTTTCTAAATTGACTCGAAAAAGAAAAAGATGTGATTTTTATGGAGTGATAAGCAATTTAAATTTTCTTGGAGCGGAGACAGTTTTAGTATAATGGAAAACGAGGATTTGAAGGGATTGTGCATGGAATTGAACGAAGATACAGGAAACTGCTTCTGAATCGGCAAAGAGAAGAGATGGAAGCAAAATATATGACAGAGAGAACTTGTAAAACTTGTCACGGGAAAAACGACTTAAAAGATGTTGTATTGGCAATAACGGTTAATGATAAGAGCATTATTGACTTGACTGAAGTGAGTGTTGTTGATGCACTTGATTTTTTATGAAAAATTCAGTTTACGGAAAAACAAATGCAGATTGCAGTTGAAATTTTGAAGGAAATAAAAGAACAGCTAAAATTTATGATAAATGTTGGGAGCTTGATTACTTTGAGTCTTGCTAGAATGACGAAAACAGCTGTCTGGTGGAGAATCGCAAAAGAATTAGGGCTTGCAACTCAAATTGAAGTAGGCTTTACTGGCGTGATTTATGTGCTTGACGAACCGGTATTGGGCTTCATCAAAGGGATAATGACAAGTTACTTGCGACTTTGAAGGATTTGCGTGATATTGGGAATAGTTTGATTGTTGTAGAGCATGATGAGGATACGATGAGAGAAGCGGATTATCTGATTGACATAGGTCCAGGTGCTGGAATTAATGGAGGAAAGGTTGTAGCACAAGGAACGCCAAAACAAGTTATGAGAAACAAAAATCATTGACAGCACAATATTTGAACGGAAAAATTAAAATTGAAGTGCCTGAAAAAAGAAGAAAAGCGAGTAAAAGAAATTGTTTTGAAAAATGCAAAAAGGAAATAATTTGAAAAATGTGACTGCACATATTCCTCTTGAAGTTTTTGACAGTGGTGACAGGAGTTTCAGGAAGTGGGAAGTCGACATTGATTAATCGAACATTGTTTCCAGAGCTTCACAACAGGCTAAATAAAGGAAAAATTATATCCGCTTGAAAATGGTGGAATAGATGGGATTGAAAACTTGGAAAAAGTGATCGATATTGACCAGTCGCCGATTGGAAGAACACCGAGATCAAATACTGCGACATATACGAAAATTTTTGATGATATTCGTGATTTATTTGCACAGACAAACAATGCGAAAAGTGCGTGGATACGAAAGGAAGATTTTTCATTTAATGTAAAAGGTGGACGATGTGAAGCGATGTAGCGGTGCTTTGGAATTAATAAAATTGAAAATGAATTTCTTGCCAGATGTCTATGTGGAATGTGAAGTTTGTAAAGGAAAACGATACAATCGAGAAACATTGGAAGTTCAGTACAAAGGAAAAAGTATTGCAGATGTGCTAGAAATGACAGTTGAAGAAGCATATGAATTTTTCAAAAATATTCCGGCACTTGAGAGAAAATTGCAAACATTGATGGATGTAGGAATGAATTACATTCAATTAGGACAACCTGCAACAACTCTTTCAGGGAGGAGAAGGCTCAACGGATAAAACTTGCAACTGAATTATCAAAAATGTCAAGAGGAAAAACCATTTACATTTTGGACGAACCTACGACAGGACTTCACTTTGAAGATATCAGAAAAATTATTAGAAGTGTTAAAACAGATTGGTTGATAAAGGGAATACAGTCTTGGTGATTGAGCATAATTTGGATGTAATTAAGGTTGCGGATCACATTATTGATATAGGGCCTGAAGGTGGTTACAAAGGTGGACAGATTATTGCAGAAGGACTCCTGAAGAAATTGCAGAGAATGAAGGATCTTGGACAGGAAAATTTTTGAAGAAGTATTTGAAAAAGATTCTTGATTTAATGGAATTTTTGTAGCAAGTGATAAGAGCAAATTTTTAGCAAATAGTCAGTGAATAAAATAAAATTTTTGGAGTTAAAAGATAAAACTAATTTGAAAAATATGAAATAATAAATAATATTTTGTATGATTAACTAGAATAGTTTTTAGTCATAAAAGTTTAAAAATATTATTTTTAAGACTATATTATAAAAAAAGAAAAGGAGAATGGGAATTGGTTATGAAAAAGAAATTTGTTTTTTAAAATGGCATTAGTTATGATTATAACGGTATTTGGAATAATTTCTTGCGATTTTTGGCAAATAAAACATTGAGAGTGCCAGATTCTATGATTACAAAGGAATTGAACAAGAAATTTCCGATTGAAAAAGAATTTTTCTCTTTGGGGAAAGTTGGACTTAAAAAGTCCTGTGATGAGTTTTGCAGGGAGATAGACTTTACTTTGCAGTGATTATGATGTTTCACTTTTGGCAGGAAAAGCGAAAGGGAAAGTATTTTTGAATAGTCAAGTGAAATTTGATCCGAAAAACAAATAAGGTATATTTAGTGGATTTGGATGTTACTAAAGTTACTGATGAAAAGGGTAATAAAATAGATGATTCGGTTATGGCAAAATCATTAAAAAGCGCTTATTTCAAATTATTTGGAAACTAATGAAGTCTATACTTATGATGATGACAAAAAGTTAAAGTAAAAATATGTTTATAAAAGATGGAAAATTATTTGTTCAAACTTAATAAAATATTTTTAAATTACGGCAAAGTTTTCAGTTTTGCCGTGATTGAAAAACGAAAATTCTTTGGTAAGATAATATTTAGTGTGAATTGAGAATATTTTTTTGAAAGGAAAAGTAAAAGTTGGAAGGAATATTTGACAGATTGAGAAAAATTAACTGCTTTGTCTATTGTGAATAGGGGAGTTGAGTATTTTAATAAGCAAAAAGTAAAATTAATCTGTTTATGAAAAAGATGATAAAAATAGTGGTGGAATCACAAGTTGATGGAAATTATAGAAATGCCTACAATGTTAATATAACTTATTTTTATGAAGATGGAAAGCCAGATAACAGAATTATATATAGTTGTGACTGTCCTAACTTTAAAGAGACAAAAAGCCTTGCAAAGCATATTATTGCAACTGGGATGGTGCGGATGATGAAGTTAAAGGTGGAAATATTTATTTTAAGGAAAAATAGGAATTTAAAAGAGAAAAAGAAGGTAAGAATAGCAGTAATCATATAAAAAAATTGCAGAAGATGGAGTGTATGATGAAATTCTTAGAGAAGATGAAAAAATTTTAGGAAAAAGAAGAAAAATACTTATGAGAAGATTGAAGGAAAAAGAAATTAAAGAGTTTAGGGAAAAACTGGAAAAATTAAAAAGAATTGATAAAACTAAGATTTCATATTCAGAAAAACGAGTATAAGCTGGCACTTGAAATAGAGCAATTATCATCTACAGTATCAACGTTGAGAGTAAAGGCAGGAGAAAAAGTTTAAATTATATAAAAGGATTTAGAGATCTTTTGTTTATTCAGTAGAAAATGAGCAGTTTTATGAAATTACTCAAAAATATTTATAATCCAGATTTGCATTATTTTTAATGAAATAGATAAAAAGTGATAAAAATCTTGGCAACTATTTTAAGATGAATTTGGAATGAATTTTATAATAATAATAATTATTATTATGGAAAGCCACAAGGTGAAATAATGGATCAATCTTTGGCAGAACAGATATTTTCAGACCATGAAAATAAAAGACAATAAGATCTGGCAGTAAGACAATTTATGTGACTGGAGAATACGAGCCAATATTTGCATTTCAAAAAGATGAGAATGGAAATAAAAATAATTATAGAAATTTTACAGTTTTATCAGCAACAAGTCGTTATTTTACTTTTAAAAATGGTGTGTCAAATATTGAAAAATTTTATAAAATGAGTGATGCAGAGTGGAAATAATGAATACTCTTACAGATGGAACTAGAAAAGGGACAGAATATCTGAATGAAATATCAGGAAAAGCATTTGATGAAATAAAGGAAGTGCTATCAAAAATATGAAATTCCAATTGCTAAGGTTACGGAAAATTATGGAACAGTAAATATTTTTGTAGAGGAAGGCAATGGGAAAAATAAACTTTCAAGTAACGATTTCCTGCCTTGAGGAAAAGTATTAGGGACAGATGATGGCTATTTTATTCCTAAAAAAATAAAAACTTCAAAGGGAAATTTCTGAAGATTTTTCAAAAATATGCAGATGCTCAGATTATTGAGTTAGAGTATGAGAATGTATGTTGGATTTAGGGCAAAAGCAGTTAAAAGTCGGATGACATTGTACTAGTGATTGATAGAAATGAATTTTAGCAATGGCTGATATTATTGATGAAAAATATTCAGAAAAGGTGAATATTAATGAGTGATAAAAATAAAAAAGTTCGTAAAATTGGTGTGGATATTAATATAAGATCTGTTGAAAATGAACTTTTTAGTGTAAATTTCAATATTGAGGGAATTGATGAGAAGGATGTTGAAAACAGTTCTGGGATCAGTAAGAAATGAAAGAGAAATTTGTGACATTGTCAAGCGGTGAACTTATAAAAATTGCCAATAGGAGCACTGAAGAAATGGTTGGAATCGTTGATGCAATGAACGATTTGAGAATCGGTGAAAATAAAATTTCTAAAATAAAGGCATTGCAGCTGGCACAGGTTTCTAGCAGTATTAACAAGGAATTGGATGAAATTGAGGATTTAGCACTTTTCAGAAAATAAAAACGTGAAAAATAAAGAGCCATCAAACATAAAGGTAAAAACTATTTCCATATCGACAAATTGGGTTTAATTGGCTTAAAAAATATGTATGATATTGGATTTGGCGGAATTTTGGCGGATGATATGGGACTTGGGAAAACTTTGCAGGCGATTTCGACTTATTTCGGAAATTCATTTGGAAAATGAGGGTTTTGCTTGGAATAATTATTGTTCCGACTTCGCTTTTACATAACTGGAAGGAGGAGTTTTATAAATTTTCGGATATAAAGCCGATTCTTGTAGAAGGAAATGCTGAAACAAGGAAAGAATTGATTGAAAAAACTGAAAGAGGAATTTTGATAACGACTTATCAAACTTTTAGAAATGATGTGAAAAATTATAACGATAAGAAATTTGATGTGGCGATATTGGATGAAAGCACAAAATATAAAAATGTATCTTCTCTTGTAAAAAGCGACAAGTGAAGTTAAAAAGCACTGTAAACTTTGCTTTGACAGGTACTCAATTGAAAAACGACATTTATGGAACTTTGGTCGATTTTTGACTTTATTTTGCCTGGTTATCTTGATAATATAACAAAATTTAGAAAAAATATAAAATTCCTTAAATAATCCAGATTCATATTTAATTTGAAAAATATCGTTTCTCCATTTATTCTGCGAAGAACAAAAATGAAGTCTTGACAGAATTACCTGAAAAAGTTGAAAATAATATGATTGTAGAATTGAGCAAAGAAACAGAAAAAGTTTATATGGCTATGTTAAAAGGGCGAAAAAGGAGGCTAGGGGATTTAACAAGGAGGAAAATAACAATCTAAAAGTTCTGGCAATTTTGACAAAAATTACGGCAGTTGCAATTCTCCATGATTGTTGATGAGAATTATACTGGTGGAGTTGCTAAAATTGGATTATTGAGGGAAATGATGCCAGATATTTTAGAAAATGGTCATGAGAATGATTATTTTTTTCACAATTTTTAGGAACATTGGAGGAAATAAAGGAGGGAATTGAAAAAGGAAAACGTAGAATATTTTTACATTGATGGAAGCGTAAAAGTCCAAAGAACGAGATGGAAATTTCTAAAGAAATTCAATTCAGGCGAAGAGCAAGTTGTCTTAATTTCATGCTTAAAAATTTCGGAGGAACAGGACTGAAATTTAGTGGAGCAGATGTCGTAATTCACTGCATGATCCATGGTGGAATTTTCTTCTGTGGAAAAATCAGGCAAGCGATAGAGCCTACAGAATTGGTCAGAAAAAGAGTGTTCAAGTTATTAAAACATAACTGGAAGGAACAATTGAGGAAAAATAATAAAAATTCAGGAGAATAAGCGGGCTTTGAGTGAAAATATCTTAGGGAAAGATAGCGGAAATAATAAGGATTAAAAGAGATTTTTGAGATGGATGAGAAGGAATTGATGGAGACTTTTGAGTTTTGAAAAATAATTTGTTTAATAAAATATAATTTCTTATAATGTTGACAATTCTGAGAAAAAGTGATATACTAGTTAAGTCATACTAGCCGGGGAGTTAGCGGTGCCCTGTATCTACAACCCCGCTTTAGTAGAGGTGATGTCAAATTTGAGGAAGTTTTAGTGTCAACGTCTTATTTCAAGTGTTGAAAAATAGTCCCATATTGTAGAAGTTAGCAGAAAGCATGTCAGGTCAGGAACAAGCGGCACTAAGATTAATTTCTTTGGGTTTATGGGGTAGATTTGTTTTTGAAACTCGACAAGAAACGGATGGTAGAACCTTTTTCGAGGAGTTTGACGTATGACTTTATAACTACAGACGGAGGTTTCAATGAAAGTAGTCAGTGTGGGATAAAAAGGGAATATTGGTAATATTTTTAATAGACATATTGAGGCAGATCAAAATTTTCTTTTAATAAGAAAAAGGAAGATATATTTTTATGCAATAATGAAGATTTATACAGTTATGCAGTTCTTAGTTTTAGGTAATATTGCGGAACTGATATTTATTTTACCAGAAATTGAGAAATAATGGATATGGGACGTTTTTGAAAACATATGATTAATTGACTTACAAATAGAAATTTTTTGATTCACTAATCGTAACTAATCATAAAAATGAATAATTTTTCTTGAAAAAGCGACGGTTTATAAGAACACAAGACGGATATATCTTGAATAATTTAAGAGAAGGAAAAAGCAGGAAAAATATGCTTTTCTATTTCAAAATTTGCAATTTATTGTAAATATTATTTTTAGGCTTTTTAAAAATTGCAATTTGGAAAGATTTTTCGACATGTCGCTACTTCAGACGGGTTAAATTCATTTTCAGATTTGATTACAAAATATTTTTTAGTTATTGTGGGATTAAAGTTGGAAGCAATCCTGAAGATAAAGAGCATCCTTTTGGGCATGGAAAGATAGAGGTCAGTTTTAGTGTGATAATTGGGACATTTATAATGATAGCAATGAGTGATAAAGGATAATTTTCAAAAGTTGACATCTCTTAGCAGTGAAAAGTAATTTGAAGATTACAGTTATTCCAATAATTGTAACAATTTAGCGATATTAATAAAAATATTTCAATTGTCTTTTTATGAAAAAAGGGTAAAAATATAATAATTCATTAATAAATTCGTTAGCTTACAGATTATAATTCAGATATTGTAATTTCTGTTTCTGTTTTAGCCGGACTGTTTTTATCAAGGATTCATCCTGTATTTGACACAATTGTAGGGATTTATCGTGTCAATCTATATTATAAAAAGCAGTATAATGTAATAAAGGAAAAATTCATTAATATTCTGGATTCACAAGATGATGAATTAATCGAAAAATACGTTCTGAAATATTGCGGTTTAAAGAAATTGAAAATGCACATGACTTTAGAATGACTACTTCTGGGAAGGATATTTATGTGTTTGCAGATGTAGAATGGATAAAAATAAGACTAATGAAGAGGCACATGAGAAGTTACAAATAGGATTTCAAAAAATTAAGCATAAATATAAAAATGTAAAGAGGTCTTGATTCATATTGAGCCTATGTACGAAGATGATTAAGTTTGTTGGAATAAAAACTGTACTTATCGTATTTTTAGACTTTACAAATGACTATAATATAAAAATATAAAGGAGATATAGTAAAAATGATAGAAAAATAAAACATGAGAAATACAAGATTTTTAAAAAGAAATATTATTGAAGATTCTGATTTTTACAAAAGAAACAATGTTTATTCTGACTTGTGCAATGATTATAGCGTCAATAGGGTTAAATACAAACTCTGTTGCAGTAATTATTAGAGCAATGTTGATTTCACCACTAATGTCACCAATTCAGTCGCTAGGATTGGGATTATCAAATGGAAATTTAAAAAGAGTTTATGAATCACTTTTTAGATTGAGAATTTTTATATTAATAAGTGTAGTAAGTTCCACTTTTTATTTTTAGTAAGCCTATAAATGATGCAACACCACAGATACTATAGCAAGAACTTATCCTACTTTATGGGACGATTTTAATCGCAATTTTTTGGTGGAATTGCAGGAGTAGTGGAAAAACAAAAGAAGATGGTGGAAATGTAGTTCCCTGGAGTAGGTATTGCATGACATTAATGCTGCCTTTGTATGCTAGTAGGATTTGGGATTGCTCATGGAAATCCGAAAATTTTTCTTGGAGCAGGATGTTTGTTTTATAATAAATGTATTTTTATAATGATAGCAACGATAGTTGGCTTGATAGTTTATTCTGGAAATATTTTTGAGCAAAAATAAAATTTCAATACAAATAATATTTTTATATAGGAAGTTTAATCTAATTATTCCAGAGTATATATCAGACAACAACTTTAGTTCAAGATACAGAGAGAAAATTCATTAAAAAAATTTATTTCAAAGGAATTAAATAATCATTATGTTTTTGATAATTCTGTTAATAAAAAGATAAAACTGTTACTTTAAAAAATTGTAGGAGGGCTTTTTAAAAACAGGATATTGAAAAATTAGACTGGAAAAATATAAATTGAAAAACTACAAATTAAAAATACTGACAGTTATCAAATGAAAAATATTTGAGCTACAGGACTTATCAAAATATTTAAATGAAGAAAAACAAAAGAAAATACAAGCGTTGCATTACCAAGTAAAAATGAAGATCAGGCAATTTTGGAAAGTGATTTAAAAACTGTTGAAAACGTTTTGTATAAAAATTTTTCAAATAGCATTAGTGGAGTTAAAATTAGGAAACAGTAGATACAAATAATAATGAAAAACTTTGTTGTTTTAGTTATTGGAAATGAAACAATGACAGATGAAATCAGCTGAAAAATAAAAATCTTGGGTTTAATACTGAGGAAAAATATATGAAAGTATTATTGAAAAGAAATAAGCAAGAGAAAGTTAATGCAATATCTAAAGAAAATCAAAAATAAATTTTTGAAAAAAGTGAAAATAATAGAAATTCAATAAAAGTTAGAAAAATAATAAAAATCTTGTGAATAAATGGAAAAATAGATTAAAAGCCTTGACAAATAGACTTTTAGATTTATTATAATAGTTTGTATAATGTAAAAATTATAAGTTTTATAATTCTTTTTACAATGTTAGATTGAAGTATTAATGATATAAAATTTGAAAAAGGTCGATAAATAATGGCAGTACCTAGAAAAGAACTACTAAAAGCAAAAGAAATATGAGAAGATCACATGATTCAATTAAAAGCTCCAAATATTATTATGAAAGTCGACGGATCAATTAGAAGACACACAGATTAAACTTAGAAACAGGGTTTACAGAGGTAGACAAAGTAAGTAGTAATGAAGGCTACGGAAGGTGAATAGTTTTTCAAAAGCAGGATTTATGTCTTGCTTTTTTGATTTTTAATTTGATAATTTTTTCGTTTTGCAGTTGTATTTTTAAGTTTTTGTGATAGACTTTTGAGTAGAATAATTTTAAATTTGAAAAATATAAATGGGAATAAAAATAAATCTGAGGTGAGGATATGAAAGTTGGGATTTTAGGAACAGGATCTTATGTGCCTGAAAAGATGAAATGACAAATGATGATTTGGCAAGGATTGTGGATACAAATGATGAATGGATAACAGTTAGAACTGGTATCAAGGAAAGAAAGAATTGCAGATGAAAAATGATTTACATCTGATTTGGCATTTAAAATTTCTTGAAAAACAATTGAAGATGCGGGAATAGATAAAAATAAGATTGACTTAGTTATTGTTGCAACAATGACTCCAGATTAGGACACCATCAACTGCGGCATTAGTTCAGGATAAATTGGAATAAATCTTTGCGCATTTGATTTAGGTCTGCTGTACAGAGTTGTTTATGCCTAATTGTGGACATAGAGCTTTATTGCAGGCTGGACTTTATAAAAAGTGCTTGTTATTAGGGGCAGAAACAATGTCAAGAGTAGTTGACTGGACAGACAGGGGAACTTGTATCCTGTTTGGAGATGTGGGAGGCATTGTGCTTGGAGAAGTGAAAATGGAGGATATTTGGCAAGCCATCTTGTGGTGACGGTTCTGGAACAAGTGAACTTTTAGTGCCTCTTGGTGGAACTAAAGAGCCTGTATCAAAGGAAAAATTGAAAAGCAAGGATATTTACTTGAAAATGAATGGAAGAGAGATATTTAAATTTGCAGTAAAGAGTATTTCCAGAAACAGTTGAAAATGTCTTTGGAGACAGGCTAAAATTACTGCAGATGATGTTATTTTGATTTATTCACATCAAACAAATATTAAATTATTGAGTCGATTGCAAAACGATTTAAGCGACCGCTAGATAAGTTTTTGTAAATTTGAATAAATATGAAATACTTCAGCGGGATCAATTCCGATAAAGCTCTTGATGAGGCGATAAAGGAAGGAAAACTTAAAAAGAGATAAGTTTGTTGCTACTGGATTTGGTGGAGGACTGACTTATGGTTCGATTATGGTTGAAATTTCAAAATAATAATTTATAAATATATGATTATTGTTAAAACTTGTAATTTTTAAAAATTTCAGAGTATAATGTAATAGAGAATATTTAAAACTAGATTTATTAGGTTTACTTTATAAATTTAGAAATATAATAAAATATTATAAGTTAAAAATTTTAAATTTTATAAAAATAAAAGTAATAAAATTCGAGTAATTTATTATTCTGAAATTATAAATGGTAACAAATAGAAATTTCTGAATGTAAAAATAAAAATTTTTAAATATTAAGGAGGAAAAGTTATGAATTCAAAAATATTTTGGGATTAGTAATTGTAGTTTTAAGTTTATTTAAGTTTATACCCGAAGATATTATGAAGTACGTATTGTAAATTATCAGGTAGTAATGATTCTTGTGGGGCTTATTTCTTGGTTAAAAAGAAAAACATGGATGGATTTTTCTTTGTATAGGTGCTATTTGTACATCACTCAACTATGTATGGGAAAAGAAATTTACGCTATTTATGGTTCCAGTGATTTTTAGGATTAGTTGTTGATTGGATTTGGTGTAAAAGAACTTGTTGACAGAATCGGTGACTAAGTTCAGTAATAAAAATGCTAAAGAATCAAGGAAGAAAGTAGTTGAAGCAGAAGAAGATAGTTTTTCAATTAAAATTTTTGAGTATTAAAACTAGAAAATTGAAGGAGAGTCTATATGGCAAAAATTGCTTTTTGTATTTTCCAGGACAAGGGACACAGTATCTTTGGAATGGGTAAAAGAGTTATATGATGAAGTAAATGATGAAGATAAAAATAATTGATAAGATTTTTGAAAATAATGAGGATGTGAAAAAGGTTATTTTTGAAGGGACAGATGAAGAAATAAAAATACAAAATATACACGACCTGCAATTGCGCTATTTTCAGTTGTCTTAACAAAATTATTAAAGGAAAAGGGAATAAATGCAGATTTTGTAGGCTGGACACAGTTTAGGAGAATACAGTTCATTATATCTTTCTTTGGAGTTTTGAATGAAATTGATACATTAAAATTAATTTCAAAAAGGAAATCATGAGCAATGCTAATATTAGTGGTGGAATGATGCGAAATATTGGGACTTAGTGCAACAGATGTTGAAAATATCTGTAATGAAATTGATGGGACTGTGGAAGCAGTAAATTATAACAGACAAAAGCAGACTGTTATCGTTGGAGAAAAAGTAATTGATCTTGACTTATTTAAGGAAAAAGGTGCAAGAAGAGCATTGCCGCTAGCGGTTTTCAGAGTCTTTCCATTCATCATTAATGAGAACCTGTTGCCGAAAATTTTTGAAAAAGGAATTTGAAAATTATACTTGGAGCGATCCAGCAACTCAATTATTGCAAATACTACTGACAAAATATTTGACAGCATTTCGAAGATATTAAGAATGAATTGTACAACCAAACATTTGGTCCAGTAAAATGGGTTGACACAATAAATAAACTGGTGAAAAATGGAGTTACAAAGATTTATGAAAATTGGACCTGGAAAAAGTATTGGAGGATTGATTAAGAAAATTAATAAGGAAAGTGGAAGTTATTAATATTGAAAATGTTGAGAAATTTATCAAACTTAGTTGACTAATAAATACTTTTTCTTTTTAGAAAAAGCTTTGTTTTATAAATATAAAAATGAAAATCTTAAAAATACAAAAGTATGAAAAAGACTGACTTAGAAGTGAATTTCTGGGTTCAGTCTGTTATAGGAAATTAAGTTCATATTTTTATATAAAAACTAGAATTTATAAAAAGATTTATTTAAAAATATTTTAATTTTTAATATTGACTTTTTATTAAAAAAATATAGTATAAATTTATTAAATAAAAATTAATTAAAAGGAGATTAATTATGGGTGAGGTTATAAAAAGGAAAAAGTAAAAATTGAAAAAGATGAAAAGAAGAGAGGCAAGTAGAAAATTAAAGGAAAGAAAAAAGGGTTTACACTTGTGGAAGTGATTTTAGTAGTGGCGATCATTACGATAATATCGGCGATTGCAGTGCCACAGGTTGGGAAGTATTTGAATAAAAAGCCCAATAGAAGCAAGGTGATCAGGGGCGGTTGCAGAAACTTATGTCGACAACTCTTGGAGTATTGATCATGGAGAGATACGCCTAAAAACTTGCAAGATATTTTGACAGAGCATGGAAATCTAAATAAACTTAGGATTGAAATTTGGATAGCAATGGAAAATTTAAAAATTGGAAAATATTGAAGGAAATATAGTTTTATCAGGATGGAGAGGTTTTGCTAAGGTTCGTTTGCGGGAAGTAAAAGGCAGTTGCAGGGAAGAAATTAGGAAGTGATGAATTTGGAAATAGTAAATAGCGTAATTGAAGTTGTAAAAATATTGTATTTTTGCAGAATACTGGGTTGATGTAAAAAGAATAATTCCTGAAAGAAAGTGCCGTTATTTTACTTATTTTAGGACTAATATGACAGTTCAAAATGACAATTTGGAAAAAGTATTATTTGAGAATTTGTGCCTATTCAGTACCGATGATTGTACTTTATATTTTAGAGGATTATTTTTGGAGAAAATGTTAATCGACTTGGAGATATAAAAAGGCGATGATGGGGATTGGAGGGCTTCTAGGATATTTTGAAATAGAAAAAGTGTTAAATTTTTATATGATTTTTGTATATTTTTCAGGGATTATTGCTTTTTATTTTATTTTTGAATGGAAAAATATGAGTATATTCCATTTGCACCGTTTATTGTTATAAGTTATATTATTTTTAAATTTTATAAGTAAAAATGTGAGTGAAAATATCGAAGAAAAATAAGGAGAAACGTTAATTGAGATCTTATTTCAATGTAGTTACAGTTGCAATTATTCAGTTTCAAATTTATTTTTGAAAACATTTCAGACAGATGTGAAGGTGGATGATTTGAATAAAAATGTAAGCATAGAAAATATGACTTGAAATAATAAAGGGAAAAATATGGAAATATTGAATTTTAGGAAAATAGCAAATTTCAAAAAGCAGATGATTTTTATAATAGATTTGCAGTTGAAAAAGTATCAGATTTTAAAATTTTTGAACAAAAAGAAAGATAAAAGGAAAAATTCAAGAGGATAAGATAAATGCATGGAAATAAAGAGGACAGATGGGTATTTTATAAAGTGAAACTGGGAAAGAGATATATTTTTGAAATAAATGTTGATAAAATAAAGGATTATTACTTTCCTGATTTTGATAAAAATAGTTAATTATAAAATATAAGGGGATAATGATTGGAAAATAAAAATATGGGTATTCTTTCGGTGGAAATATTAATAAAGCATGTTATATTTTCTGTGCTTGTAGTTTGTGATTTCTGTATTTCTGAAGCCGGATGGTTATTATGGAAAAGGCTAAGAAGGACAGTAGAAAATATACATGATAAAAATATGTATTTTTCGATGGATAAAATTGTTTTGGATATAAAGAAATAGAGATATTCAGAAGTTTTTCTTATGAAGGGAAAATAATAATATTTTTGTCAAGGAAAAATTTCATAATTTTTGATTGAATGAAATTTTTATAAGATTGAATATGATAAAGAAAGACTTTTTGTTTCAGATCTTTGAAAAATAACGGAAGAATTTGGAATACAAGGTGGAAGTAGGGAAAGTTGAGTGAAGCAAAGTTTGAAAGGTGGGAAGTCTGATTATTCGAGTTAAAGGAAAATAATAGAAGATGTCAGATCGTAAAAATTTGGTATAAATTGAGGTTTTTGGATAATGAAAAATATGATATTTTTAACGAGGATGAAGTAGAAAATTGGATAGGGGAAAATTAAACTTAAATAGAAATAAAGGGGCAAGTTTGGTTTATGTTTAGTAATTTTATCAATAATTTCGGCATTTTCAATTAATTTTTGTCTATTATATTTCGACAGAAGAAGGATATGGTATTTTTGAAATAGCATCAGGAAAGCAGGGTAGAGAAAAAGTTTTGAGTTCAGAAGGAAAATCAGAATGTGGAAAGAATTTTTGGAAAGAGTGGGATTGGCTTTTGATGGAAATTTAATTTTCTGCTGGAAGAAGAAACGGTATTTTTGACAGTGTTTTGAAAGATGGACAAAATATTGAATTGAAAAACTTGATATTTTTGGGAAAGAATATTGAAAGTATTGGATTACAGGATTAAGTCTATAAGTGATGAAAGTGATAATGAATATTCGTTGCCGCTTGAGGAAAATAGGGTTTATAGTGATTTGAATTATTTTTTGGAGGAAAAATTTTAGGAGAAGAACTTATTTTGTGAAAAAGTTGGGTTTAAGAGAGTGAGCCCCGGAGTGGAGATGGGAGTTCTGGATCAGAATTTTATAAATGATTAAAGCTAGTAAAAGGGGAGTGATGGAAGAAAATAAAAATATATATGAAATAAAAATAAAATTACTATATTTTTAATGATGAAAATATATGAAAATCGTGAAATGCAGCTGGAGTCGTTTTTGAGAAAAATAACGTTGAAAATGTAAAACTGGCATGTAATTTTTGCATTATTCGTATTTTTGTTTGATAATTTTGATGGAAATGTGGAAGAAACTGGTAAAAGGAAAATCATATTGAAGATTCAGGACTGTAAAATTTGAAAATATTTCGAAATTTTAAAGCAAAAATTAATTTTGTAAAAGGAAAATGGTTATAAATCATTTTGGAGAAAATCAGTTTTAGATATTTATTTGGATAAAAAGAAATTGTTAGGATAAAAACTGCTTGAAAAAGTATTCAGCAGTAATTTCAGAATTAAAGAGTGGATTTTGATAAGTTTTATAATTGTATAAGGATGGAAATTTTGAGTAAGTCAGAATAATGATTTGAGAATGAAAAAGTTTCTGAAAATGAAGAAAAATTTTCAGGATGTTCATGAAAATGCTGAAGAGATTCAAAAATGGAAATTTTTGGAAATGAAGATCTTTCGATGAAACTCAAGAAATAGAAATTATTGAAATACGGATAGCAATAGAAATTTTGGCGAGATGGAGGAAATTGATGTAAATGAGGAGTCTTTGGAAAATAGTAATTATTTAGAGAATGAAAATGGTAAAATTAGAATTTGTAAATTTTGGGAAGAAAATGATCTTAGAATTTTTGATTGAGGATGGGAAAATTATTGAGATTGAAAAATTGAATTGAAGAAATTGAAGATGTAGATGATGTTGAAAATTTTTGATTTTGGAGATATGACAGTTGTTAGAGATGGAGAAAACGATGTAGAGAGTTATATTGCAGGGGCAGAACTTTCAGATAGCCTTATGATTTTGTGAAGAAACAGGCTATTTTTGATAGGGAGAGTGTGAAAATATAAAAATTTTTGAGATGTTGTTATTGTCGGATTCTTATATTTGCATATTTCTTGAGTTATAATTCAATTCCGCTTCAGAAAAAGAAACTGTGGAAAATCGAGTTCATTCGGAGGGAGATCAGTCGTCTGGAGAAGGGATTACTTGAGAAAAGAAAAGCTGAGAAAGTTCCTGATTATTCAAAGGAACTTGCGACTCTTCGTGGGATTGATGGCAGGGTATAAAGGCGGGAGTATTATTCAGTTATAAAATTTTTAGTTGAAAATAGCAAAAATGGGATTGATTATGCGAAAATTAATTATGAAAAAGGCAAAATGGATTGCAGGGGAAATGGAAAATTTTAACAATTTTGAGAGACTTGAGAATAATATTTTTAAGAAGGTATCCAAATTCTGAGCTGGGATATTTGAAGGATAATGACACAGCAACGGTTTTTGAATATGTGATTGAGCCATTTCAAAATTAAAATAATAGGAAGAGAAAAATGATAAAATTAAATTTTAAGATAATATGTTTATAGTTGGAATTGTTTTTATCTTTGATGAGTATTAATAAAAGTATGGGAGTATAAGGAAATTTTGAGATAATGGAAAAATTTTAAGTTGAAAATAAAAGGGATCTGGAAGTAAAATTGTGGATGTGGTGGAAGCAAAAGTGCCGAAAGAGTAAAATTATGGGAGATATAACGAGATAGCAAGCAATTACAGAGAAATTATCGTTTTACATCCATAAAATGAATCAGAGTTAAGAGATGATTTATGTATTTTTCACATGATGGCGGACTGAAAATGAAGGAAATTTCAAAGTCTGAGGAATGTGGGAAAGAAAACTGGGTATAGACTTAAATATATTCATTTTCACAGTATATGGAAGTTTGAATGAGTTTCAGGAAATTTGTTGTTGTGAATAAAAAGCAGAAAATATATTGATACGTCTAAAATGTTTATGGAACTTACTAGTGATGGGTTCAAAATCTCAGTCGGGATTTATAGAGAAAGTTGAAGTAGAAGTAAATTAGTATTTAATGGCAATTTTATTGCAAAAATGTGAAAGTTGGATTAATGAAAAGGAACAATTTATTGAAAAATTATAAAAGAATAAAAAGGATCAAAATTGAAAAAGAGGGATAGCATTTTGATGGAAAAAGAAATTTAAGTTTATGACCAGCTTTAATTTTGTTTTTATTTTTCAGGAAAAATAATATTTTTGGGGCAAAAGTGGTGACTATGTTAATAAAAGCGATGTGGAAAATGCTAAAATATTTATTTATGAAGTTCCAAAGAGTGCAGACTGATAATAAAAAGACAAATGATGGGAATAAAAGCCAAAAATAATATGTAAGCAAGGTAGTAAAAATAGTCAGGATGGGCATAAAAATAATAATTCTGTCAATAAAAAGGAAGAAGATAAAAATAAAGGGAATAGTGAGAATCAAAGCCAAAATCAGGTGGTGAAAGACTGTAAAAGGAAATAAAGAAAAACTGGGGAGATTGATTTGAGAATATAGAAATGGGAAGGATATTACGGAAGCACTTAATGGATTCTTTGGTTTAGTGATTGGAATTGACTACTAGGTTATTTTTAGTGGGGATGAGAATAAAATTGAGGAGATGAAAAAGATTATAAAAGTCGACTAGATAAGGAGAAAAAGGAGCAGGTTATAATAAAAGGGACTATAATTGATACAAGTTCTAATTTATTTGAGAAGGCTTGAGAATTGATTGGAGCATAAATAGTGATAATGCAGTGCGAATAAAGAGTAATTTGGTGGCAAAAGTTTTCTTTGAATGGAGGTTTCGATTGCATCAATCTAAAAGGCTGAAATTTTTTGGGAATAGATTTTTAATTTACTGAAGGAAAATGGGGATATAGGATTGAGGCTATGCCGACACTTATGATTATGGAAAACGAAGAGGGAGAATTGAAGGTTACAGAAGAGGTCCTTGTTGGAGAAAAGAAAACTACGAAGAGATGATACTGAATATGTGAGCCGATTTTTCTGAGGCGGGGATTGTTTTAAAATAAATCCTGAAATTAGGAGAATTAATGGAGTGAAAGAAAATTTTGCTTAAAGTGTGATGCGGAAATAAAGCAATTTTAGATTGACTTCAAGTTATAATGCTTCTTCTGGCGCTAAGCAGAAAAATCAGACTAGACAACGATTACACTGAATAATGGCAGTTCAACTTTTATTGGAGGATTAAAGCAGGATGTAAGCAAGAGCGATAAGAAGAGTTCCAGTTTTTGTCAAAAATTCTATAATTGGTCATTGTTTAAAATATCACTAGAAATAATAGGGAGTAAGGGATATTTATATTGAAATTGAAAGCAATTATACAGGATAAAACAATGGATAAAAATAATTTTTAGATTTTTAATACCTATAAAAATTTACAAATTGTACTGAAATTTCAAAAATGTAGTATAATATTAGTAAAGGCCAGAATAAAAATAATTTTAAAATATTTTTAGTTAGGAAAGGAAAAAGATGGTTTCAATTCAAAAGGATTGAAGAGATAATAAAAAGTTTAGCAGTGTTAAAATAAATGTCATTGGCGATATGATGCTAGATGAGTATTTGATTGGAAAAAGTAAATAAATTTACTTGAAGCGCCTGTTCGATTGTAAATATAGAAAAGGAAAGATTTGTATTAGGAGGAGACTGAATGTGGCAAAATAATTTAACTTCGCTTGAGAGGAAAGTTTTTGTTTATGGAGTTATTGAAAATGATGCGAACGGAGAAAAGGTTTGTTAAGGAGAGCTTGGAGAATAAAGATGTAGATTCTGATGGAATTGTGAAGGATGGAACACGTCCAACAATCATTAAAAGTGAGAGTTTTTATCTCAGGACATGACGGTTGCTTAGATTAGATTGGGGAAAAAGATACTGATGTTTCAGAGAAATTCAAAAATCGAACTTTTGGAAAGATTTTTGAAAAATATCGAAAATATTGATGCAGTGCTTGTCAGATTATAATAAAAGGATTGCTTACGAACGTTTATCTAAAAAGTAATGGTAATATTTAAAAACATACATGAAAAAGGATAATGGATTGATCCAAAACCAAAAATTTTAAAGTATGTTGGAGCAACTTCAATGACTCAAATAGAAAGAAATTTTTAGATTATTTTTGGAATGAAAAAGGTTTACAAGTGAAGAGCAGATTGCTTTGAAAAATGGCACAGTTAAAAGATGAACTTAAATTAGAAACGGCGTTGTGCTTACTCGAAGTGAAGAGGGAGTTTCGTTATTTAAGACTAAACATAAAGAGAATACCAACTGTGGCATCGGAAGTTTATGATGTAACAGGAGCTGGAGATACCCTTTATATCAACGTTCTTACTTTCAATATGTCTTTGGAGCGGATTTATATGAGGGCTGGGGTAATTGCAAATATGGCATCTGGATTGTAGTGGCAAAAATAGGAACAAAGTACTGCAACATAAGATGATATTGGAATTTTACAAGGATAATGACAATATTTTGATATAAAAATTGTTTATTATTATTAAAATAAAAATACAAATAGATAAAAATATAAAAAGAGAAAGGAGTGAAATTATGGCAGTTATTTGAAGCAGTTGGATACGGAGGAACAAAAAGTTTATATATGGATTGGGGACTGAAGATGGGAAAAATTATTGACAGGTAAAGTATTCCAACTACAACACCTGAAGAAACTATGCGCTCAAGTCATTGAATATTTTTAAAGATAAGGAATTTGATGTAATGGGAGTTGGAAGTTTTTGGACCGATTGATCCTGACAAAGGTTCTAAAACTTATGGGTATATTACAAAAACTCCAAAACCTACTGAGTGATTATAATTTGAGTCGGAGAATTGATATTATGATGTTCCGATGGAATTTGATACAGATGTAAATGAGTGCGAGCTCTTTGCAGAGTGCGGGTGAGTCTTTGAGAAAAATCTTAAAAATATTATGTACATTACAGTAGGAACTGGAATTGGGTCTGGAGCAGTTGTTGATGGGGAAAAATGCTTCAGGATTGACTCGTACTGAAATGGGACATATATTTTTGAAAAGACATAAGGATGATAAATTTGAAGGAGATGTCCTTTCCATAAAGATTGTGATGGAAGGAATGGCGGCAGGTCACGCGAGTAGAAGACAGATGGGGAATAAGGATTTGATCTTTGGCTGAGAGATGAAGTTTGGGATATGGAGGGCATATTATTTGGCTCAGAGCGTGGTAAACTATATTCTGATTTTACTCAGCACAAAAAGGTAATTATAGGGTGGAGGAGTTGTGAAACAAAAGCATGTGCTTCCACTAATTAGAAAATATGTATCAGGAATTTTTAAACGGCTATGTTCAAAAGAAGAAATTTTGGGAAAAATTGATGATTTTATTGTTTATCAGGGCTTGGAGATGAAGCAGGGATTCGTTGGTTCGATTGCATTAGGAAAAGTTGCATTGAAAACGCGACATAATAATTGAATTATAATTAATCAAAGGGGATTAATTAAAATGAAAGAATATTATAAAAGAATAAGGAAAGTAAAATAAGTGAAAAAGACTTGGCATCTTTTACTAAAAAGTGTGTATTATTTGTTAAATGGCAAGATTTCACTAATTGATGCTACTTGGATTATCGCACTAGAATTATGATGGAGATTTGAAAAGCAGGATAATTCATTACAAAAACGTAAATTGAAAAGGGAGTTTCGCTTTGCACAGGGCTTTTTCTAAGATTACTGCAAATAGAATTTATGGAAATGGTTAAAATTGGGAAGGACAGGAAACTTGGAAATAGTTTTTAAGAATTTGTATGAAAAGTATGAGATTTAATCAGAAAATAAAGGATATAAAAAGTTTGAGCATTTATCCAGTAACAGTTATAATTCTGACGTGGTTATTGTATACTGTTGGAAAATTTGTTAATGCCTAAATTTGTCTTGATTTATTCAGATATTGGGCAGGAATTGCCAGTTTACTAGATATTATAAATTTCAGTAAAATAGGCTGATAAATATGGGATTATTTTGATTGCCATAGTTTTATTTTTGGTTTTAAAAATGGACAAAATGAGAAAAATTGAGAAAATTTAAGAATAAAAATGTGGAAAAATGTATAAAAATATTTGTATATTAAATTTTACAAGAAATATGTATTCACTTACAGATTTTAATGTTCCATTAATTCAATCTTTAAAAATGTGTACAAATTCTAAAAAGTTATGTTTTAAATGAGGAATTGATTATTTTGAAGATAGAAAAGGGTGAAAGGTATTCAAAATCGTTTTAAAAAATACAACTGATAATGAATATATAGAGTTTTCTGACAATTGGAGAAAAAGCTGGAGAAATGAAAAATATCATTTTCATCTGAATGATTTGTTACGAAAAGATTAGTGAAAAAGATAAAAGTGAAAGACTTTGAAAATGTTTGAACCATTTTTCGATTATTTTCTATTGAGTGATTATTGGAATGATTGGCTATTTTCAGTTATCTGCCTATTTTTAAAATGGGAGAAATCGTAAATATTAAAATTGAAAATTTAATTTTTGAAATTTTAAAATAGTAGTGATAATAAAAATAAGCGACTAAAATTAAAAAGAAAAAGGATAATTTATGATAGAAAAATTTTATAGAGATCATCAAATATGCACTGAAAATTTGTTTAAAATTCAAAAAATGAAATTATACAAAATATGAAGGATGAGGTCTGGCGGCGGAAAATGTGCCGATTATTACAGATGAAGTGCTTTGAATTATATGATTTTTACAGCTAAAATATGAAGGTCGAGAATATTTTGGAGAATTGGAACAGCAACAGGATGATTCTGGGCTATTTTTGGCACAGGGTTGCTAATGAAAAATGGCGTTTTGACAACGATGGAAATTGATGAAAAACGTTATGGAAAAAGATGTGAGAAAATTTTTAAGAAATTGGGATTGTTTGAGAAGAATAGAATGATTTTTAGTGATGACTGGAGGAAATTCCAAGGCTTGTATGAGGGTATAAAATATGATTTTATTTTTATTGATGCATCGAAGGGGAACGTGTTGGAAGTTTTTGAGATGAGTTATAGAACTTCTCAATGAAAATGGAATTATTTTTATTGATAATCTGATGTTTCGTGGGCTTGTAGCAGTAAAAAAGAAGAAATTCCAAAAGGTATAAACACTATTGTAAAAAGGTTAAAAAGAATTTATAGAAAAAGTTAAATGAAAGAATATAATTTTTGTACTGCTTTACGTTTGGAGATGGAGTTAGGGATAGTAAAAATAAGTTTTGCTTTGACCTGTTTGGCAACTGTAAATATGATTAGATTTATTGTTTTGAGAAATTAAGGTTTCTTGTAAAATGAAAATATTAGTTACTGGAATATATTTATTTGATGTTAAAACAAAGTTTGAAATATAGAATTTTTATGAAGAGGCAGGAAGAGAGTGAGAGAGATGAAATTTTCTTTTGTATAATATTCGATATGGAACTGGAAATATTTGAAGTCTGACCATTTTAAGCATATACAGGATGTTGGGACATTCTGTAAAGCCATGTTATCGGATTGGGAGATTTGTTAATGGGTATAAAGCCTGATATTGTGGGGCTTGTGGAAGTGGATCTTGGATCATTTCCGGATGTATGATAGAAATCAGGCTACGCTTCTTGGGAGATATGAGAAAGTAATAATGTTTATCAGTATAAATGAGGAAAGATTCACAGTATGATGAAATTTCAATGGTTAGAAAAACAGGAAATGCTGCTTACTTTCAAAAATCCAATTTTTAAGGGAGGAATTTCATTATTTGGATATTGGAATGAAAAATTGATTATTGACAGTGAAACAGAGGATGTGATTGTGTTTCTTGTACATTTGGCACTAGGTGGAAAAACACGGCAAAAAGCAGATTATACGAACTATGGATCTTGTAAAAGTGCACCAGTTATTGTGAGTAGTGATTTTAATGTCTTTTGGGATGAGGAGGAAAATTGAGATGTTTTCTACAGGCTCGGCTTGACATAATACGAAAGGATCCAACTTTCCGATTTGGGATCGAAGCGGGAGACGATTTTATACTTTACCCAAAGGAAATAAAAGTTAATAGTTAGAGTGATACAAAACTCAGCTTTCGGATCATCTGCCGATGATTAGGTGATTTTTGATGTGTTCATAATCATTCATGAAAATCAAATCATTAATTTTGATAATGAAACTATAAAAACTTATATATTTAACATATTGATTTTTATAATGTTATAATAGATTTATCAAAGATAAAATAAAAATAATCAGGAGGAAATGTATGAGAAATGATAAGAAGGATAAGGGATAATGAAGATAGTTGTACAATTTAATTATAAGCCCTTGTCTTAGGTATATAATCATTTTATAATGGATTTCTGTTTTAATAAAAATAATTTTGCCACTGACTTTTGGGTTGTTGGCTCTATATGAAAAATATAATTTATTTAGATGCCTTTTAGAAGGCTCTATATTAAAAGATATTTTTAGGAGATGATTTTATATGATAAAAAGGTATTATTGGAGCAACAGGATATACTTGAGGGCAGATTGGTTTTGGATAAATAATCATAAGGAAGTGGAACTGAATTTATTTCATCACATTTCAAATACTGGGGAAAGATATGGAAATGTGATGCAAAATTATAAAAATATTTAAGAAAAGAATTAATTTCTTTGGAAGCAAGAAAAATTTTAAAAATATTGATGCATTATTTTTGGCATTGCCACATGGATTATCTGAAAAATAACAAAAGGCACTGAAAATGATGTGGAAAGTTTTTGGTTTAGAGACGGATTTTAGATTAGATGATTCTAAATTATGATGAAAAAATGATATAAAGTGAAACATAATTATCCAGAAATCAATAAAATGCGGTTTACGGGCTTCAGAAAATTCACAAAGAAGAAAATTAAAAATACGAAAGTTGTGCTTCACCTGGATGTTATCCCACTTCTGCTATTTTAGGCGTGGCACCATTACTATGGGCTTGTTGATACGATGTATTGTTGATTCAGAGTCAGGAGTTTCAGGAAATTTTGGAAGAAGTGCTAAATTGGATTTAATTTATCTTGAGAGTTAATAGAGAAATTTTTACTAGGCAATATTTTGAAACATAGACACCACCTGAAATAAAAGCAGAGATGGATAAATTATCAGATGGGATATTAATTGGTGTACTCCGCATTTGTTGTGGCGATAAATGAGGTTTATTTCGACAATTTATTTGGATGTGGAAAGATGTAAATTTAAAGAAAGTTTGACGGAAGAAAAATTTATGAAATTTATAATGGTTTTATAAAAATGAGATTTGTGAGTTACTGAAAATTTGTGAGAGATCAAAAATGAAAATAGTGCTGTTGAGATTGGTGTTCGATATGACAGAGATTTGGGAACATTGTTGTCGTGTCGGCGATTGATCAATTTGATAAAAGGTCTGCCGGTGGACGGGCGGTTCAGAGTATGAACATTTTATTTGGATTGATGAAAATGAAGGATTGGAATTTTTGTCAATGTATTTATAAAAATATTTTGTTAGTAAGATTTTATTAATAAATTTACAGATAAAAAGAAAGGAGCGTGTGATTCATAATTTTTATAAAATAATCAAAATTATTTATCATACAAAAGAGTTATATGAAAATAGTAGAAAATGGAACAATTACTGATGTTAAAAGGATTAAAGCGACTGGAATGTCGATAAAAATTGAGTGGAGATGTGGCTTTGATTTATAGGTGAGGAAAAGGCGGTTTAACTTTTGCAGTTTTACAAAAATTTGGCAAAATTGCATCAATTATTTTGGATATTGAGCATGTAAAAATAATAGAATACACGAGCGATTAATATGTAAATAGTGGGAATGCAAATTCTTGTACGGAGATACTGGACTTGCAAATGCTAAAAAGATGACTGAGATGGTTGCGAATAAATTGGGATTGAGTCTTGAGAGTTTTGGTTCAGTCGACTGGAATTATTTGGGGTTCAACTGAGTATGGAAAAATCGAGATGGGATTGAAAAGTTGTGGAAAATTTATCAGAAGACGGCGGAATTGATGCGGCTACTGCGATTATGTCTACTGACACCTTTGTTAACCGATTTGCTTAGACATTGAGTGCTTGGGGGAGCGAAAAGTGGTCGGAATGTGTGAAAGGTTCTGGAATGATTCATCCGAATATGGCGACAATGTTTCATTTACCTTAACTGATGTGAATATTGAGAAAAATCACTGTTGCAAAAATGTTTTTCTGAAATTAGCGACAACACTTTCAATATGATTTCGAGTTGACGAGAGATACAAACAAACGATGTGAGCTTTGTGTTTTGGCGAACGGACTTGCAGGAATGATTGATTGATGAAAATTCGGTTGGATATGAAGAGTTTAAAAAGCGTTATATAAAGTGAATGAGGAATTGGCTAAATTAATTGCAAAAATGGAGAAGAGATAGAAATTGATTTAAGATTACAACAAATGGAGCAAAAACGTCTGGAAAGATGCGAAAAAGGTTTCAAAATCAGTTATCACTTCACAGAGTCTTTTAAAAGCGGCAGTTTTTGGTGTTGACCAAAGTGGGAAAGAGATTTTGTGTGCAGTTGGATATTCAGAGGCGATTTGATGATTGATAAAGTTAATATTTTCTTAAAAATTTGAAATGATATGGTTCAAGTTGCGAAAATGGTATGCACAGGGATTTTGATGTTCCAAAAAGCGAGAAAAATTTTGAAGATGAAAACCGTTGAAATAATTGTGAGTTAAATGATGGGGAGTTTGAAGCCACTGCTTGGGGATGTGACTTGAGTTATGATTATGTGAAAATTAATGCGGAGTATCACTGTATTAATTTTAAAATAAAATTTATGATTTTAAGATTATTTATTAGTAGATATAAGATAAATTTTGAAAAAAATTATTTTTTAAAAATTAAAAATAGAAAAGAAATTTTAATAATGAAGAAAGGGAAAATATGATTTTCAAATTTAGTAAAACAGAAAATTTTAGTAAAAGGCATTGCCGTTTATAAAAATATCGATGAATAAAACGATTGTTGCATTAAAAATGATAGCGGAAGTGCGATGGTTAATCCTGTTGCTCGGGAACAGTTCATTCAAGATGTGGTTCTTATGAAAATATGTTGGGATAAATCCTATGATTGTGCATGGTGGAGGCCTGAGGATAAACGAGATGCTTCAAAAATTGGAAAGCAAACGAAATTGTGCAGGAAATCGTGTGACTGATGAGGAAACGATGGAAATTGTGGAAATGGTGCTTTCTGGGAAAGTTAATAAAAGGAATTGTGTCAGACATCAATAAATATGGCGGAAAAATTTCGTTGGTCTTAGTGGAAAAAGACGGAAATATGAGGTTTGTCGAGAAAAAGATTTGTTGAAGTTGATGGAGAAAAAGATTGATATGGTGTTTGTCGGAGATTAAAAGAAAATTAATACGGAGTTATAAAATTGTGTCGGGTAGATAATACAATTCCTGTGATTTCTCAATTGAGTTGACAAAAATGGTCAGACATACAATAATGCGGATTATGTGGCAGGGTGCAATTCTTGGAAAGAATTACAAGGCGATGAGACTTATATTTTTGACAGATGTTGATGGAATTTTTCACTTGACTACAACAATAAACAGACCTTATTGATGAAAGTGACGTGGAAAAAGTGAACGAGTTTAATCGAGCGTGGAATTATCAGTGGCGGAATGTTACCAAAAGTTAACTTGCTTGGAACGCAATTGAAAAATGAGTGTGGAAAATGTTGTTGATACTAAATGGTAAATTGGAACATTCTGTGATTCTTGAGTTGTTTACAGTCGAGAAGGGTTGGAACATTGATTAAGAAAGATGCAAATTGGGGATTAAAATTATTTGAAAAGAAAATATCTTAAAAGTAAAAATATTTTGTAAAAGATTTTGAGAGTTAAAAACTAGAAAAATTGTCGAATATTTTCTAATTAAGAAAAGAAGTGATTTAATGTTATTAAATGTATATAGCGTTATAATAAAATTTTTGAAAAAGGAAAAGGAACATATATTTACGATAATGAGAGGAATGAATATTTGGATTTTGTATCGGAATTTCAGTAAATTGTTTGGGACATGCAAGTCCTGTGATTACTAGGAGGCTTTAACGGAGCAAAGTCAGAAATTGGTGCATATTTCAAATTTAGTAGTACAGTCGACCACAATTGGATTTGGCGAATAAACTACTGAAAATAGTGAAATGGAAAGCGTATTTTTACAAATAGTGGAACTGAAGCAGATTGAGTTGGCTGAAAAATTGCTCGAAAATATGAGAATAATTTGTCATATGATGAAAATGGAAATCAAAATTACTGATAAAACAGAAATAGTCATATGAAAAATTCATTTTCATGGAAGAGTACTGGAGCGTTAGCAGTCACTGGTCAGTCGAAATATCAAAAACCGTTTGAGCCATTGATGAAAAATGTTACAGAATGTAATTTTAACGATGTCAAAGATTTAAAAGCAAAAAGTAAGTGAAAAACTCGTTGCTATTATTTTTGAGCCAATTCAAGGAGAAAGTGGACTTTGAGAGTGCTACTTCTGAGTTTATGGGCTATAAAAGAATTGAGTGAAAAATATAATACACTTGTGATTTTTGTGACGAAATTCAATGCGAATGGGAAGAACTGAAAAATGTTGCCTATGAAAATTTTGATTTGAGTTCAGATATAGTTACAATTGCAAAAATCACTTGGTGGCGGGTTCCAATCGGAGACTTGTCTGACAAAAGGAAAGCAAAAGCGACGTGCTAGTTCCTGGCGACCACGGTTCAACTTACGGAGGAAATCCTTTGGTTTGTGCCGTTGCAAATGCTGTTTTACATGAATTAATTGACAACAAATTAATTGATGTTGTGGAAAAAGGTCAGTATTCTGTGGAAAAATTGAAAAAACTAAAGGAAAAATTTGATTTTATCGAAGAAATTCGTGGAAAAGGACTTCTTTTAGGAATAAAATTTGATGAGAAAAAAGTTTTGGCAAAAGATGTTGTTTCAAAAGCGTTGGAAAATGGGTTATTGCTAGTCGGAGATGGAAATAATGTTGTGAGATTTTTCCACCATTTAATGTAACAAACGATGAAATTGATAAAAGCTGTTTTGATTTTGGAAAAGTTTTTGAAAAATTTCTTTTTAGTAATTGAAAATTATAATTGTAAATTAAAAATTATTAAGGTAAAATTATACTGAAAGAATGAAAAATTTAGAGTTAAAGGGAGATTTTTATGAAAACCTTTAGAAAAATTGCGATACTTTTTCTTTTGGTAAGTTTGATGAATTTTGGTGCGTCGAATATCGAAGGAAAAATTGCTCAGATTAGGAAAGATTTTGCAAGTACTAATGCTGTGAGAAAAAATTATGTTATTAAGGAAGTTGAAGATTCAGAGCAAAAGTACAGATGGTGGCATTGTGAAATATTTTTCGCAAAATGGAATTGTTAAAAAGTGTAGTTGAACATTTTTGGAGAAAGTTGGAATAGTTTGACAGAATATTATGTAAAAATGGAAAAAGTTTATTTTTATTTTTGATAAGTCTGAAAAATATAATGTGCCATATTATGTGGATTCTAAGTGGTATAAAGAAAATAAAGCTAAAAATGGAAGTTTTTGATAAAAGAAAATCAGAAATTTTCTGAACAACGGTACTATTTTGATGAAAATGAAAAATTGATTCGGTATATAGGTGAGAATAAAGGTTGTTGAGAATGGACAAAAATTGAAGGAAATTGAGAAAGATATATTGAATGAATATTATAGAATAGTAATATATAGTTATAAATAAAAATTGGCAAAAAATTAAATAATAACAAGGACAGAATCTTTTGTTATGATATGATAAAAATAAAAATTAAGGAGAAATTATGTTCAAAAGGAAAAATCATTTTTAAAATTATTAGATTTTTACGACGGAGGAATTTAGTATTTATTGAATTTGGCTAAAAAATTGAAGATAGATAAGAAAAATGGGACTGAGAAGAAAACGATGGTTGGGAAAAATATTGCTTTGATCTTTTGAAAAAACTTCTACTAGAACGAGATGTGCGTTTGAAGTGGGAGCTTATGACCAAGGGGCGAATGTCACTTACATTGGGCCTTCTGCATCACAAATTGGAGATAAGGATCTATGGAAGATACTGCGAAAAGTTTTGGGAAGATTTTATGATGGAATCGAATATCGAGGATACGGTCAAGAATTGGTCGAAACTTTGGCTGAACATTCGGGAGTGCCTGTTTGGAATGGACTTACAACCGAGTTTCATCCGACACAGATTTTAGCGGATTTTTTGACAATTACAGAGAAAAAAGGTAAATTGAAAGGAATAAAATTCGCATTTTTAGGCGATGGAAAAAATAATATGGCAAACTCTTTAATGATTGGTGCTGCCAAATTTGGAATGGATTTTAGAATTGTTTGTCCGAAAGAATATTTTCCTGAAGAAAAATTAGTTGAAGAAGCTAAAAAAATTGCCGAAAAAACTGGTGGAAAAATTTTGTTGACAGAAGATAAAATTGAAGGTGTGAAAGATGCCGATGTCGTTTATACTGATGTTTGGGTGTCGATGGGAGAACCAAAAGAAATTTGGAAAGAAAGAATCGACAAATTGCTTCCATACCAGGTAAATGCTGATTTAGTTAAGCATTGTTCAAACGATTACTTATTTATGCACTGTTTACCAGCATTTCATGATTTAAATACTAAAGTTGCAAAAAATATTGAAAAAGAATATGGTTTGAGAAAGAAATGGAAGTTACTGACTAAGTTTTTCAGAAGTAAAAATTCTGTTGTATTTGATGAAGCGGAAAATCAGTATGCATACGATAAAAAGCTGTGATGGTGGCGACTTTGGGAGAATAAAAGTAGGAGTTCTTTTTAATAGACCTTTTTCATTAAAAATAAAAATTTGAAATAAATAATTATATATGATATACTAAAAAATAAATCTGGAAATAATTTAATAGTAATAAAAATAGAAAATATATTGGGAGGGAGTTTATGGATAATAATAGAATTAGTGAACAGAAGTCAATTGCAGGGCTGAGGGCTAATGCTCGCTTTTTCTTGTAAATTTGAGTTTTTACAACAATTGGAGGGCTGATAGTTCCGATTTTTGCTTTTGATTTTGGAGGATAAAAATAGTTTTTGTGAGATCGTATGCAAAACAGACTTTCTGGCTATATCAGTTTTGTTAATTGTTTCAGGAGTCTTGAATTTTGTTATAATTGTTGGAAATATTCTGTATTTTGTAATTTTTGTCGCATTGGTTATAATGCAAATTAGTCGCAGTCTGTTTCATCAATTTTTGGAAAAGGAATTTAAAAATTCCTTATATTGAAAATTAATCATATTTTGTTTTTGCATTTGAGTATTATTATTTTTATTATTAATTAAATTTAAAAGTAAAATTTTTAGATTTGTATATCATTATAGAATATAATAAAAAGTACACCAAAAAGCATATTATTTAGGTGTATTGTATGTTGAGTTTTTACAGCAGTTCCTCAAATTATAGTAAAAATGTTATAATATCAAATGTAGATCCAAACTTATGTTTTGTTATGCTGTTATGTAGATGTCTGGTAGTGGAATTTTTAGTCAATGTATTTATAAAAAGGGAGAGAATATTGAGATATTACGTTATATAGAAAGTATCAACCGCAGAATTTGATGAAAGTGCTGGGCAGGAATTTGTGTTGAGTGATTATTAAAATTCCTTAGGGAGAACAATTTGTCACATGCGTATTGTTACAGGAGCCACGTGGTGTTGGAAAACTACTATTGCTAGGCTTATTGCTAAAGTTGCGTGAATTGCTTGAGTAGTGAAGATGTGACGGATAATCCTTGTGGAAATGTGAGAATTGCCGTGAGAATTTCTTCTGGGATTTCAATGGATATGATTGAAATTGATCAGAGCTTTCTAATCGTGGGATTGATGATTCGTGAATTAAAGGAAAGATAAGATTATCGCCGCAGTCAGAGGGAAGATATATATATAATTGATGAAGTTCTATAATGCTTACAAAGGAGGCATTTAGTGCGCTTTTAAAAACACTGGAAGAACCGCCGGCACATGTTATATTTATTCTTGCAACAACAGAAATTGATAAGATTCCAGATACGGTTATTTCCAGATGTCAACGGTATGACTTTTTGCCAATTGATAAGAAGGATATAAAAAAGCTGCTTCAAAATGTGGCACAGAAGGAGAACATTAAAATTGATGATGTAGTCTGGATTTGATATATCGGAAGTCTGAGGGAAGTGCAAGGGATAGTTTTTCTATTTTTGAGCAGGTTGTGTCAAATTTTAATAATGAGGAAATTAATCTTGAAAAAACTCAGAAGGCTCTGGGAGTAGTGCCTGATGTGATTTTGGAGGAATTCTAATTTAATAGTGACAAGGAAAGACTTGTTGATTTTATTGACAAGATTTGGGAAGATGGGCTTGTAATTGAAACTTTTTTAAAGGATTTTTCCTATTATTTGAAGGAGCAGTTTAAAAAGCAGACAGATTTATCGGTGGATTTTTTGCTGGATACAATAAGTGCGATTTTTTTTACCTTGAATGAATTTAAGTATGAAGAGGATAAAGGTTGCTTTGGATATGTGCTTGTTTTGAACTTTATAAAAATCAGAAGAAAAATTCAAATCAAAAAATAAAATTTTTAGAAACTGATGATTTTGCTTCAAAATAAAGCGGTTGTTGACAAAAATTATATTAAAGATGTTTCGGATCACATTTATGAAAAAGTTATGGAGTCAAATTTCAGAAAATTCAAAATTATAAATTCAGAGTTACAGAAAAATAAATTTGAGAACAGAAGAAGTAGTAGAGAAATTTAGAAAAGATAGAAAAAGTTGCAAAAATTATGATATTTCAATCTCAAAAACTGGAGAAAAATTTTATCTGAAATAAAGAGAGAAATGTAATGCTAGAGCATTATCGGTGGAAAGCAAGCCGGACAGAGTGGAAGAAGGAGTGCTTTTTATAAGATTTCAAGTAATCAGAAATTTCATAGCGAACAGCTCTATGATACCTGAAAAAGAAAGTGAAGGTTGAAAAAGTTATTAATCAAATCTGTAATTCGGATATTGAAATAAAAACTTTTTGAAAGCGATGATGCTAAAAATGGAGAAGATAAGTTTTGAAGGATGCAGTGAAGTTTTTTGACGAAATTTTAGAAAAATAAATATATTAAATAAATTTATTGATGATGGGTTTATTAATAGAAAGGTATAGGTAGATATGAAAATTAAAGTAATTTTTGAAGGAAAATATAAAAGGTGTAGGAGAAAAGATGAAATTGTGAAGGTAAAGGATGGATATGCAAATAACTTTTATTAAATCAAAATAAAGCGATAGCTTGCAACGCCTGAAAATATTAATAAATTAAAGGCAAGAAATGAAAAATCCAAAAACATCATGATAGAGATGTGAAAAAATGCTAAAGAATTGAAGGAAGTTTTGGCGACAAAAGGAAATTGTAGCTAAAAGTGAGGGTCGGGAAAAATAATAAGGTGTTTGGTTCAATTAGTGCGAGAGGAAATTGTGCAGGCTATAAAGGATCAGTTAAATATTGATATTGATAAGAAGAAAGTTTCTGCAGATTCTAAAGTCAAAGGAAATTGGAGTGCATAATGTGGAATTGAAACTTCATTCAGAGTAAAGGCTAACTTAAAAAGTTAGAGTTGAGGCTAAATAGCAGAATTTTGCATAAAATTTAAAACTGGAAAGTGAGAGAGATTGAAAATGGGGTTATATGACGAAGATGAGAAAAATAGCGAGCCATATGCATAGAGGGCTGAAGAGGCACTTCTTGGGTCTGTCTTTATAAATCCTAATGTTATGGGAGATGTTGTTGATATTATAACAGCTGAAGATTTTTACAAAAGTAATTATAAATTGATTTTTTCTGAAATGATTAATGCCTATAATTCTGGAAAAATAATTGATGTGCTTTTGATAATTGAGGCTTTGAAAAAAAAGGAATTAATGGATGAAGTTGGAGATGAAGAAGTTATTTATGATTTGACTGAAGTTGTGCCAACTGCTGCAAATGCTGTTAATTATGCCCAAATTATAAAGGATAAGTCTGTTCAGCGCCAGTTAATAACCATTGGGGAAAAAATTGTAAGAATGGCTACACGTGGGTATGAGGAAACAGATGCGATGCTTGATAAATCAGAAAGCATGATTTTTAAAATTGCAGAATCTAAGCAGAAAAAAGAAATTGTAAAATTATCTGAATTGGTTCAATCTAAAGTAAAACGGCTAGATGATGGTTCTGAAGCTAAAGGGAAAAATAACTGGCATTTCTTCAGGATTTAGCAGATATGACAGTATAACAAGCGGGTTTCACGGGTCTGACTTAATAATTCTTGCGGCACGTCCTGCAATGGGAAAAACTGCATTTGCATTGAATCTCGCAATAAATGTTGCAAGGCAAGGTAAAGGAGTGCTTATATACAGTTTAGAAATGGGAAATGAGCAGTTGTTTGACAGGCTTGTGGCAAGTGAGTCGAGAGTTAGGTTAAAGGGAATAAAGGATGGAACTTTGACTTCGGAAGAGCTTGTAACTTTGGGAGATGGGCTTGGGCGGCTTTCTGAGATGCCAATTTATATTTGATGACTTCCAGAGCGTGACAATCGCTGAAATAAAGGCTAATCGCAAGACGGTTAAATTTGCGAAGGGAAAGTTGGACTTCATGTTAATTGACTATTTGCAGTTAATAAGCCCTTCGACAAATTCAAGAAAGAGTCGTGAGCAGGAAATATCTGAAATTTCACGTTCACTAAAAATACTTGCAAAAGAGCTGAATATACCAATTGTGACACTTTCACAGTTATCCCGTGGAGTGGAGCAGAGAGTTGACAAAAGACCAATTTTATCAGATTTGCGGGAATCGGGAGCAATTGAGCAGGATGCGGATATGGTAATGTTTCTATATCGTGAAAGCTATTATAACAAAGATACTGCACAGAAGTGAATAATGGATGCTCCAGATAAATATGTTAAAAATCGCAGGACTTGCAAAAACTGGAGAAAAACAGGAAATGGAAAAGTTGAACTATAATCGGAAAGCACAAGTGACTGACTGGATACGATAGAATTGGGATTTTTCCCTAATTATCAGCTAATTTAGTAAATGTTGTGGACGATGAATTGAACCGTCAGTCAGAATAAATTAGATTTTTGCTTGAAAACCTATATATTTAAAATTTAATAAAACAATGTTCTGGAAGCAGATGTCTTGATCCCATATACAATAAGAAAAATTCAGAGATCTAACTAAATATAAAAGATAGGCAATTATAAAAAGAATAAAGATGA
>BNJU01002000.1_pt1 | contig 39033 bp, 45 predicted proteins | sample 8539281 | NCBI WGS metagenome assembly BNJU01 (sample SAMD00202456, study PRJDB9452) | human saliva metagenome | isolation source: human saliva | place: Japan
GGACTGGGCCGAGTCGTTGCCCGGGTTGGACTTCTGCGCGGGCGTCGTGGAGGCTGGAGAGCAGCTCGCAACCGCGAGTGCGCACGCGGACACCCGTGGGCGCATGCGACGGGGCCCGAGAGCGCTCGCAGTGAGCGTTCCCGGGCACCCGGCCTCGTGAATCAGCGAATCAGTGATTCAGAAGAGCCGCGCGTCAGCCGATCCAGATGCCGTTGGCATCGAACACGTAGGTGCGTCCATTGATAACCTGGGTGCCCGTCAGCATGGTGCCGGAGGGTGACAGGTAGTACCACGAGCCGCCGTCGGCGACCCACCCGGTCTTCATGACCTTGGAGGAGGGATCGAGGTAGTACCAGGAGCCGCCGTCGCGGACCCAGCCGCCCACGAAGGCTCCATCCTGGTCGGCGTACACCCAGTCACCGTTGGCACGCTTGAGGAAGCCGGTCACCATGTAGCCGGAGGGGCCGAACAGGTAGTCCGAGCCGTTGATCGTGAACCAGCCGTCCTTCAGGTAGCTCGTACCGTCGGTGCAGGCGTACCACCAGCCGGCTCCATCCTTCACCCAGTGGCCACCCTCGGGGCACGTGCACGCGTCGGCGGTGCCGGAGTCACCCTGGTCGGTCCACGCCTGCGCGATGTCGCTGAGCGGGATCTCAACGTGGTACACGTACCGGCCGTCCGGGACCGACGCTGCCCTCACTCTCGGTGAAAACATGACGGTAGAACCACAGGTCGTCAGCGGGATCGCGCAGGTCGATCGCGGCCAGCAGCGACGCGTCCGTAACGTCGAAGGACAGGACCATATCGGTGCCCTCGCCCTTGTACTCCAGGTTGGAGACGACAGGCGCGACCGCGCCGACGAAAGCGAGGAGGGCAGCCGGTTCCTTCGTTGACATAAGCCTTCTCCGCTATGTTGGGGGACGGAGTGCCAGTGGCACCCGGTACGTCGGTGTACCAGCCGTCTCCTCACAACATACCTCACGCGACCCCCATGACAATCACGGTATTGCCTACCGATGCATGAAGCGCAGCTGAAGTGTCTAACGCACGCCACCAAACACCCTACTGGCGGTCCGACGGCTCCAGGTTCGCACGCACGACGATGCCGATGCGCTCGACCATCTCCTCGTCCACCCACGACCCATCCAGGCCAGCCAGGCGCGGGTGAGTGGGCTCCTCATCGAAGAGCAGATCAAAGCCGAGGATCGCCCGCCACAGGGGATCAGCTCCTCGTTGTAGGGTGTGGCCGTGACCGCCGGGGAGCGGTGCCCGCGACAGGCAGGTCGGCGAGCACCTGAATGAAGGTGACGAAGCGCGTGAACTCAACGAAGGGAGACACGTCGCGGCCCGCCCGCTCACGCAGCCAATCCGGCTGGGTCCACAGGAGCTTACGGTTCCACCACCGACCGGATCGAGGCATGCTGGGCGTAGACGAAGCGCAGGAAACCCCCGGCCCCAGCTCACGCCCGTACAGGTCTGTGCGCAGGTCGGATGGCTCATTGACGAAGCGCACGCCGCCCGTTGTAGACGACAGGGGGCGACCTCAGGGGCTACCCTGTGTCGGGCGCTCGTCAGCTCGGTGTGCATCGGCGTGAGGCGGGGGTTCCCACCCACAGGGCCCCATCCACCTGGGAAAGCGCGTCCTCGACCGAGAGAAGACCGACTGCGAGGCAGCACCCGAGGATTCACCGCAGACGAAGAGCGCGGGTCGGTCGGCCTCGTCCATCGTGTCGAGCTCAGCCCGCACCGCCCGGAAGAGCGCGGCCGACGCCTCCTGCGCCGGCTCGAGGCCAGTCAGCCAGTTGAGGCCGAGGGCACGTAGGGAGTACTGGAGCGAGGCGGTGGCGCAGTTGCCGCGCGTCAGGAACTCGAGGGGCTGGACCTGCCACTCGTCGACCCAGCCGGAGCCGGTCGACGCGACGATGAGGATGACGGCTCGATCAAAGGCTCCAGTGCGGCGCAGCTCGGCCACCACCGTCGCCGCGGCCTGCTCGATGCCCGCCCCACCCGTGGGCATGCCGGAGTAGACGCGGATCGGCTCCATGGCCTCGCCGCCGCAGACCTGGGCGATGTCGAGGCGCGAGGGGCCGCGCCCCAGGAAGACGCGCCCCTGACCGCCGACGGATTCCCAGGTGACGGGCGAGGCCGGGGATGCGGAGCGCTCGGGCACGAACGGCTTGAAAATGCCGCGCGCGGTACGCATGTTCATCTGCTCGGCGCGGTGGCGGAAGAAGCCGATTCCACCGCGCAGGATCACGTTGGACGTCAGGAAAAAGACGATGGCGACCAATATCGCCACGCCCACAATGACCGCCGCCGGGTGTGGCATGTAGCCGCCGAGCGCCCCGATCAGCATGCGTCCCACGCGATTCATGCCAGCCACGATGGCGATGAGGCACCAGGCGATGACGGTCGCGCCGGCCGTGCCCAGGAGGTACTCGCCGAAGGTCTCCCCCGGCATGTTCACGAGCCTGGCGGCGACGTGGGCCCGGCGGTAGGACTGGATGACCGCGTAGAGCCACCAGATAGCAAAAAGGGCGGCGACGCAGGCACGGAAGCCGATCTCGACGGGCTCGGATGCGTGGATAGTCAGGCCGGTCATGGCGATGACGCGGGCACCCACGTTCTGGATGACCACACCCGCGACGTACCCGCAGGATACGAGGACACCCGAGGCGACCGCGTGCCACGCCCACGAGCGCGCCATCAGCGAGGGTGCCACGCTCACCGCATACATGGCGAGGGCGGCGATCACTCCCAGAAACGACACAGCCATGGCCCCATTGTGCCAGGTGCGTCCACCCCATTGAGGAGCGGCACGAGGCACGGACTGCTCCGCACTCCGAAGCTTGACACGCGAGCGCCTCCTTCGCCTCGCCCAGGCGGTCACACACCCACGCATTTGTTCGGTGTCGCCCACCGCAGCACAATCAGATGCCGTGAGCACATCACCACCGACTTCGTCACCAACGCAGACGATTCAGATACCGGCGCAACGGAGCCACGACGCGCCCCACGTAAGCCAGGAAAACCGATGACTGAGAACTACTCCGACAGGACCCGCGGACTCCTCAAGCTCCTCAACAAGCTGCCCCCAAGCCGCAGATCACCTTCCGCGGCTACGTCGATCGCACGGTGGATCGCGTACGGGTCGTCGGCTCACACGCCTCTCACAGGTGGGTGAGCCACACGAGCGTCGCGTACGGGATGGTGACCTGCTCCCCCGGCGCATACCCGAGGTGGTCGTACAGGTACCAGCGCAGGTTCTCCTGCATGCGCGCCCTCCCCGCCTCCGACGAACGGATATACGAGGAGCGGGTCGTTCCCAGGGTAAGGATCTCCTCGGGGGTCATACGGTCCTCCCACGCGACCTGAGTGAGGGTCATCGGCGCAAAGTTGCCACCGGGCGTGGGCGGCCTGTCGGGGCGGTGCACGTCGCCCGAGCGCATGATGCGCGTCAGGCGGTGCACCCACGGGATCGACACGGCCATCTGATTCCACACGATCGCGAGCGCGCCGCCGGGGGCCAGGATCCGGGCGGCCTCGACGCCCGCGCGCGCCTCGTCCACCCAATGCCAGGACTGGGCAAACACAACAATGTCGTACGCGCCGTTCGGCAACCCTGTCTCCTCCGCGAGGCCGTCGTGCCACGTCACGCCGTCAGCAGACGAGGCCTGGGCGCGCATCGCCTCGGAGGGTTCGACCGCGTCGACGAGGAGTCCGGCGCGAGCCAGGAGCTCGCTCATCTTGCCGGTGCCCGCGCCGATGTCGGCGGCGCGCAGTGGGCCGCCCTGCCCCGTCGCGTGGGCACCCCTCGCGCGCCGCGCGGCGTCGATCAACGCGGCCACGGCCTCGTCCGGGTAGGCCGGGCGCACGGAGTCGTAGGCAGCGCCCTCCCCGACGAAAGGATTCACGTCGAGCGAGGCGGACACAGTGTTCGATAACGCCAGGGAATCCCCGGCAGCAGAGCCAGCCACGGCCTCGTTGTCGGAAGCACTCACAGGAGCGAGCTCCCCAGTCGGCACACGTTGTCGACGTAGTGGACGTACCACGGCTGGCCGCGCCACTCCTCGTAGGTGAGCTCGCGAGACTTCTCGCGCGTACGGTCGTCGTTGCCGTGCAGCATCTCGACCAGGCGCGAGCTGTCGGCGACGAGCACGATCTCGTAGTTGAGGCCGAATGAGCGCACGTCCATGTTGGAGGAGCCGATGATGCAGGCTCCCATCGACAACCATGTGCTGGGTGCAGCATCCTCGGCTTGCGGTACAGGTGGATGCGCACGCCCGCCTTCAGGAGCGGCCCGTAGTAGGAGCGCTGCGCATGGCCGACCAGGAACTGGTCGAACTGCTCGGAGACGAAGAGCTCGACCTCGACGCCCGACAGCGCGGCGTTCGTCAGCGCGGTCATGAGGGCCTCGTCCGGGATGAAGTAGGGGCTCGTGATCGACACGTGCGTGCGCGCCGAAGAGATCATGTGGATGAACGCCCGCAGGTTCGGCTCGCCCTTGAACGCAGGGCCGGACGGGATGATCTGCATTGCCGAGGCCTGCTCCCCCTCGCGCTCTGCCGCAACCTCCGCGGCGGGCGGGGTGAGGACGTCGGGGGTGAGGACCTGCTTGCACGCGTAGTACCAGTCCACGGCAAAAACCGCCTGGATCTGGGCGACGACAGGGCCCGGTGACGGACACGCTCGTGTCGTCGTAGAGCAGGCCGGCCTTCGCGTACGACAGGGGTGTCGTAGTCAGGGTGCCACGAGGTTGTAGGGAACCAATGTAGGCCCTCGTGCCCATCGATAACGAGGATCTTGCGGTGGTTGCGCAGATCCGGACGGCGGATCTGGCCGCGCAGCTTCGCGAAGAGCAGCATCTCGTGCCATTCGATGCCCATCGCGTTCAGGCGGCGGCGGAAGTCCCTGTGGCCCGGGATCGTGCGCATGCCGTGGTGATCGACGAGCAGGGCGGACGGTAACGCCGCGTGCGACCCGCGCGCTCGAGGGCCTCGTAGAAGGGGCCGTGTACTCGTCCCACGAGGTCTGGTAGTACAGGGCGTTCACGTGGTGGATCGCCGCGTCGATGCTGGCGGCCATGGCCCTAAAAGGTCTCGGCGGTGTCGTTGTAGAGTCGGCCGACCCGCCCCACCGAGGCCGGGAAACCGTTCAGGTTGCCCGCCAGACGCATGATCGAGGCGGTGTCATCGTCCGTTCCTGCGGGCAGGCCGTCGGGTCCCGTGGGCACCTCGTGGGACTCAGGTTCGGGCGCGGTCGAGCCGGCCACGATGTCCTCGACCAGCTGGCTGGCCTCGGGGTCGTCGTCGAGGCGTCGGCCCATCGCCCACCAGGGAGCCAAAGATGACGTACAGGGGCACGCCCAGAGAGGCCACAGGAAGATCAGCAGCAGCCACGCGGTCGACGTCGAGGCGCGGCGATGCTTGGGCACAACCCCCAAAGCGACAACGCGGATGACGAAATCGATGGCCCCGACAAGGAGCCACGCCCACAGCGGTGGTTCAGGGTGCGGCGGCAGCATACACCTATGGTAGCGAGCGCCCCAGATCCTGCTCGGCCCACCGCTGCCAATGCGGCGCATAGGTCTGCCCGTCGCGCGCAAGCGCACGAGCACGCCGTTCGTCCTCGCCGGGGTCGGCGATCCAGATGGCGAGATCGGCCTCGGCCTCGATGGCACCGCAGCCCTCGATGATAGTCGGGACGAGGGGACGCGGATCGTCGCCCCGGTTGTGCCATTCTCCCAATCCCAGGCCTCGTACGAGGAGGCACGTCCTCCCCGCAGGTCGGCGGCGATTCGCCGCGCGATGTCGCCGCCCGCCTCGAGGCCGTCCCAGCCGGGGTACCAGTCGTCGAGGTGCAGCACCTGCCAGCCGTTCACGAGCCGAGCGAGCGCGGCGGCCAGCGTGGACTTCCCGGAGCCGGAGTAGCCGTCGATCGTGACGACCGGGACAGCGCGCTGTGCTCGCGCGCCTTCACCGTGGGACGAGGCCGGGGCCCGCTCCCCCGCCAGGGCACTCAGGCGGGGGGCGAGGTCTCAGGCGGCCTGGTCAGGGACTCATCGCGACGGGGACGGTGACCCGCAGGCCCGCTCCCCGCGCGCGTCCTCCCAGGTCAGCTCGCTCATCGGCCTACCAGGGCGAAGGTGCCCGCCCAGATGCTCGCGGCCAGAGCGATCGCGGGCAGGGACGATGGCGACAACCATGGGGACGGCGTCGGCGACGCTCAGGCGCGACACGCGCGCCCACGTGCGTCTTCCTTGCGCGCCGAAGCCCCGGGCCTCCATGGTGGTGGCCAGCTTGCCCGGAGCGACGCAGCGCGAGACCAGCAGCGAGAAGGAGCCGCGCAGGAAGGAACGGATACGCGAGGCGTCACCAACGCCTCAGGGCGCCGAGCCCGCTCGAGGGCCTTCAGTCGGCCGCCATCAGCGAGGTCATGCGTGCACCCGCGAGCGCAGCCAGGACGGGACGGGCGGGCAGGTGCAGGACCTGCGCGAGGCCGTCACCCATGTCAGTCGGATCGATGCGGTCGAGCAGGGCGATCGCGGGCATGACGATCGCGCACATGCGCAGGCCGATCCCCAGCGCCAGCCATATGGAGTGGTCCGAGATCGCTGCCGGCCCGAACTGCCAGTACACGGTTCCGCCCGGCGAGGCGTAGAGCAGCATGGACAGCGCGCCGAGCGGAGCGGCCACGAGCAGCGGCGTCGCCTTCAGGAAGAAGCTGCGCGCCGACACGCCCGACAGGGGCATGAGCGCGAGCTCGAGGGCGAGTGCTACGCCCGCGCTCACCGGGTCGATCGTGATCAGCAGCGGGGTCGTGGCGACCAGAAGCGCGAGCACCCGAGCGACGGGATTCGTAGGCGCGAGGAGGCCTCGGGCACCGGCCTGCGCGCCGCAATCGTGAGCGTTACCGGCGGAGGCGGCCCCGGCCTCGTCCGTGGGAGCAGCGGGGGTCGCGCCGCGCGTCCCGACCTGCCCGAGGTCGACGATGCGCTGGCCCATCGCGGCCACGAACGCGGGGTCGTGCGTGATTGACACCAGGGTGACGCCGCGCTCGAGGGCGGCGCGCAGGAGGCGCACGAGGCCCAGCCACGTGCCGCGGTCCTGGCCGAAGGTCGGCTCGTCGAGGATGAGCAGCTCGGGGGCGCTGATGAGCGCGGTCGCCACCGACAGGCGGCGCTTCTCGCCGCCCGACAGGGTCATGGGGTTGGCGCGCGCGAGTTTCGTCAGACCCAAGGCCTCGAGGTGTTCGTCAACGAGGGGGGCGATCTCCGCCTCGCTCATGCCGGCCGCGCGCGGTCCGATCGCGAGCTCCTCGGCGACGGTGGCAGCCAGGAACTGGTATTCGGGCTCCTGGAAGACCATGGACATGCGCCCCAGGAGTTGCTTGCTGCTCCACTCGTGGGGGTCGCCTGCCGTGCCGTCGGAGGTTTCGACCTCGACGGTGCCCTCCAGGGGTGGAAGGAGGCCTGCGAGGGTGAGCGCGAACGTCGATTTTCCGGCACCGTTAGCGCCAACGATGCAGGGTGGAGACCCCGCGCGCGATCGTCAGGTCGATGCCGCTGCGCACGGGGCATCCTGGTTATAACCAATCGTCAGGGTCGGCGACGCGGGCGATCGGGGTGGCCTCCGACGAGGCCGGGGGTGACCTCGGGGGCGGGGCCGACCTCGGCGGCGACATCGTCGCCGGGAAGCCAGATGCCGCGCTCGCGCAGGGCGTCGCCCTGCTGCGCGAGGGACCTCTCAGGGGGCCGTCGGCGGCGATCGCGCCGTCCGCAACCACGATGACGCGGTCCACGAGGGAGGCCCACACGTCGACACGGTGCTCCACGACGACCACGGTCGCGCCCGTGCGCTCGACGACGGCCTCGACGGCGGCGCGCACCTCGGCGACGCCGCTCGGGTCCAGGTTCGCGGTGGGCTCGTCCAGGAGCAGCAGGCCCGGGCCCATCGCGAGGATCGACGCGAGCGCCAGGCGCTGCTTCTGCCCGCCCGACAGCTCCGTCGTCGAGATGATCGAGGGGACGCTCAGGCCCACGGCCTCGAGCGAATTCTCCACGCGAGGCCAGATCTCCTCGCGCGCAACCCCCAAGTTCTCCATGCCGAAGGCCACGTCGTCGCCCACGCGAGCCAGGACCACCTGGGCCTCGGGGTCCTGCATGAGCAGGCCCACGCGGCCTCTGGCATCGGCCGGGGCGACGCCGTCGACGGTGAGCGTGCCGGTGGCCTCGCCCTCCTCGGCGCCGCCCAGCAGGCCAGCCAAGCCGCCCGCATGAGCGTCGACTTGCCCGACCCAGACGGGCCCCAGCACCAGCACACGCTCGCCCGGCGCGATATCGAGATCAACACCCGACAGCGCGGCGTTCTTGCGCCCGGCGTGACGCCATCCCCAGCCGCGCGCGCACACGCGCGCGCCCGCCCCCTCACCCAGCGCAACCGGGGCACCGGGCGAGGAAACAGGGCGCGGGGAGGCGGAGTGGGCCTCGTCCATGGGTCGGGAATCAGACAAGCTCACGCGCTCCACGGCCGGAGGCGAAGCGATCCAGGGCACCCGTCTTCGCGAGCGCGTTCGTCAGCGCCCACGCGAGCAGGCCCGCCAGGACGATGCCCGACGCCATGCCGCACACGAGGTAGATCGCGTTGTAGAGCGCGCCCTTCGCGAGGTGACCAGAGAGGAAGAGCTCGAGGACCCACTCGAACGCGAAGGACACGGCACCGGCAGCGCCCACGATCGTCGCGTTGAAGCGGCGGTATGCAACCAGCGCGAAGACGACCTCCGCACCGAGGCCCTGCGCGAGACCCGAGTAGATGGTCTCGACGGCCCACTGGGAGCCCAAGGCCATAGAGACGGTCGCGGCCATCAGCTCGACGAAGAACGCGGCACCGGGCTTGCGGATGACGTAGCCGCCGAGCGTACCGCCCAGCAGCCAGACGCCCGTGACCAGGCCTCCGACGCCGGGGCCGATGGTCTTGAGGAACTCGTAGCTAGCACCGCCCACTTGGTTCCAGACGACGAAAATAAGGCCACACGCGACGCCCAGGACGGCGGCGGTGACGATGTCAATGACCCTCCAGCGGAGGGACGGAGCAGTGGATGCCATGCGAGAATACTCCCTTCGTGTTGCACGGCGGCCACGAGGAAGAGCCTTCCTACGCCGGTATGATCCGGATCAGGTTCTACGGTCGGGGTGGTCCCCTCTCAGCTCGGTTCGAGCTCCCGTGGCACGTTGGTCAGCATAGTCACTAACTATGGGCTCCGCTACTCATGCAGGTGAGGACCGTTGTGCGGACCCTCGCCCGTGCCCCCGTCACCGAGGACCCCGCGCGACGCGCGACGCAGCAGAAATGACGGTTCGCGAAGGCCGCGCCCACGATGAACACGATCCAAATCGGTGAATAGAGCGAGGCCAGGGCGGGTGTCGTCCCACATCGCCAGGATGACGCCCATGCAACCCATGAAGGCCAGGACGATCAGGCGCTAATCGCGCCGCCGGGGGCCTTGAACCTGGAGCCGCATGCAACTGGGGGCGCTTGCGCAGGTACACCAGGTAGGACACGACGATGACGACCCACACGCCCGCGAACAGCGTGGCCGACACGGAGGTCACCAACGTGAACGCCGCAGAGATCGAGCCACCCATCCCCGCGATGACGATGCCCGACAGCAGGCACACGCACGACAGGAACAGGGCATTGAGAGGCACATGATGGCCGGAGAGGCGAGCGAAGACAGCGGGCGCCTGCTCCTGGCGGGCCAGGCCGTAGAGCATGCGCGACGTGGAGTAGATGCCCGAGTTCGCGCTCGAGGCGGCCGAGGAGAGGACCACCAGGTTGACGATCGTGGCGGCGGCACCGAGGCCGGTCAGCGAGAACATCGTGACAAAGGGCGATTTCTCGGGGCTCACCTGATCCCAGGGAGTCACCATCATGATGGCCGCGAGCGCCGCCACGTAGAAGATCATGATGCGAACGGGGATGGAGTTGACGGCCTTGGGCAGAGTGTTGTCCGGGTCGTCGGTCTCGGCGACCGTCGTGCCGACCATCTCGATGCCGATGAACGCGAAGAGGGCGATCTGGAAGCCACCGAGGAAGCCGGTGAATCCGGTCGGGAAGAAGCCGCCGTGGCTCCACAGGTTCGAGACCGCGGCCACGGTGCCCTCCTCGTCAACCGTGCCCATCGCGACCATGCCGAAACCCACGATGACCAGGAGATGATCGCGACGATCTTGACGAGCGCGAACCAGAACTCCGTCTCACCAAAGGCCTTGACCGTCATCGCGTTGAGGGCGAAGAGCAGCAGAGTCGTCGCGCCGATGGGGATCCACGCGGGCAGGTCCGGCCACCAGAAGTGCGTGTAGCCGGTGATCGCGATCATGTCGGCAACGCCTGTGACGACCCAGCACGCCCAGTACGTCCAGCCCGTCACAAAGCCGGCCCACGGGCCGATGAGGTCGCGAGCGATGTCCGCGAAGGTCGCGTACTTGTGGTCGGAGAGCAGCAGCTCACCGAGCGTGCGCATGAACAGGAACAGGACCGCGCCGATGATCATGTAGACCAGCAGGGATCGAGGGGCCCGGCGACGGAGATCGTCTTACCCGAGCCCATGAACAGGCCCGTACCGATCGCACCACCGATGGCGATCAGCTGAATGTGGCGGTTTTTCAGCGTGCGCTGGAGCTTTTCGCCACCCTGATGGGGCTCACCGTGTTCGACATTCTCAACTGTCATCGTAATTCCTTCCGCCTGCTCCCGCCCCACCTGGGGCGTTTTGCGCGGCCTTTGCGCGCTCTCGCGACGTGCTTGACTATCCAACGCTACCGCACGGGTGCGCTCATGACCGAATCCAGAGCTACGCGTGGCAGCCCGCAAGTATTCAGAGTTAGGTTTGCCTTATGACGCAGAATCCGACGCCCCCGACGGGTGAGACCACCACCCCTTCAACGGCCGAGGCCTCGTACCCCCTGATTTCCGTGGCCACCGTTCCCACCGAGCGGGCCGCGCGCTACGGCAAGCAGCTCGTCAGCCACATGGCACACAAGATCACGGGCTCGTGGGACGAGGAGGCGGGCAGCGGATACCTGCTGTTCGACCGCGAGGGTCCGGTCCTGGGGCGTTTCGACGTCATCGCATTGCCGTCTGATCTGCGGCTCGAGCTGCGCACGGAGCCCGAGCGCGCCGATCGCCTCAATTCATCGTCGGCATCCACCTGGCGCGCTTCGGCGCACGCGACAGCCTCGCCATTTCTTGGGAGCGCACCGACGGCAGCGAAGGCACCACACAGGGCCCCCTCACCCCCGAAGAGGTCGAGGCGCACGCCCGCGCCAAGAAGGCGGCGCGCGAGGCACGAGAGGCCGAGCAGGCGGCGAAGTAGGCGCGGCGGGGCTCGCGGCCAGGCACGCAGCGTAGGCGCGACGAGGCACGCGGCCGGACCCGGCGTCGCCGCGCGCACAGTGGAGTTAACACGTCGATCCTCACCAATTTCGCATGCAATTCCCTGGCAACCATACCTAGCAGCACCCTAAAAAAACCGCAGAATTCCAACGTTCGGGCTTCAATTGTTGAAGCACCCACAGGGAAATTGCATGCGAAATTTTAGGGGGCACACCCGGACAGGGCACTCAGCTCACCACCCCGCTACCCCACCATCGCGTTCCCACGCCACCAGCAAACCCCCGCAGCCGTGAGGCTGCTGGGGTTGCCATTCAGCTCATTGCGACGCTCAGCGACCCTCGAGGTAGTTCTTCGCCGCGACCAGGACCTGTTCCCACATGCCGATCGCATCTTCGTACGCCTGGCGGGCCTCGGCCTCGTCGTCGGAGACCGACGCCAGACCCAACTCCTCGACGTGGATCGCGACGCCGCCGCGCTCCTCGGACAGGGAGACCTCGACGCGGGTCGCGTACTCGTCCGGCAGCTCGTCGTCGGCCAGCGGGTACCAGCGGAAGGCGACGACATCCATCGGATCCTCTTCGGCCTTCTCGATCAGCCAGTCGCCAGCGTCCGGGTCGCTCACGTGATAGATGCCGTCGTCCCCGAGGCTCACCTCGTGGTCACCCAGCGGGCCGTCGTTGACCCACCAGCCCGGCTCCGACACGAGCGCCCACGCGGCCTCAATGTCGCAGTCCACGACCACGTCGGTCTCGACGCGATCCAGGTCGTCCTCAACGTCGGCGTCAGAAGTCATGTCAAAGAAGCTCATACACCAACGGTACCGGGTCAGGCGCTCCCAGGCACGCGAATGGACACCCGATCAGGTGCCCATCTTCGCGCATACGACGAGGCCGTGGCCGGCCCCGCGGGAAAGCGAGAGCCGGCCACGGCCTCGGCGTGTTAAAGAGCCTCAGGCGAGACGCGTGATGCGGTAGCGCCAATCCACGGGACCGACCTCGAGGGTCTCCACGCGGTAGTGCTGCTCGGGAGTCCTGCAGGTGCGCGAACAGCGGCTCGGGCTGGTGGGGCGCGCAGATCTGGATGTTCTCGCCGACGGGCAGGTTATCGACCGCCGCGAAGAGGACCGCGTGGCGCACGACGCGGGGAATCGAGTGGATGACCAGCTCGTCGGCGCCGGGGCGGTGGATGACGCCGGCGCCGCCAGCGTGGACGTTGCCCGCCGAGGGGGCGCCGTCGCCACAGCCGCAGCCGCCCGCGGTGGAGGTCATGGGCTCGGCGGCCATCTCGTGGGGACGCTCGGCGGGGGCGTCGTGGCCACCGCAGCCGCAACCACCCTGCTCGGCGGGAGCCTGCTCGGCGCGCGCCTTCTTTCCTTCGCCACCGCAGCCGCAACCGCAGCCGCCGTCCTCGGAGGGGACGGTGTTGGCGTCGACCAGCTTGAACATCTGACGGTCAGTCATGTCTTTTCCTTATCCTTCGGCCCGACGGGCCATTTCAGCGAACCTTACCCAGTGTAGGCATGCCTCAGCCACGCCCGCGCGTTCACTTTAATGAGGAACTCGGCCTCGACCTCGACGCTGACGTTCAGGGGCAGCGCGGCGACGCCCACGGCGCTGCGCGCGTGCTGGCTGCCGAAGATCTCGCCGAACAGCTCCGAGGCGCCGTTGATGACGCCAGCCTGCCCGTAGAAGTCGGGGCGCGAGGACACGAATCCCACGACCTTCACGACGCCCGCGAGGTTGTCGATGCCGCCCGCTGCTGCGGCGGCTGCGGCCAGGGCGTTGAGGGCGCACACGCGCGCCGCATCCTTGGCGTCCTCGGGGTCCGCGCCGTCCTCGCCGACTGCGCCGATGCACACGGGCTCGCCGTTCACGACGGGGATCTGGCCGGAGGTGCGCACGACGCCACGGTCGATGACGGCGGGCACGTACGCGGCGACGGGCGTGGCGACGGCCGGCAGTTCGAGGCCGAGCTCGGCGAGTTTTTCGGAGGGGAGCATGAAGGGTCCTTTCGTTCTTTATTGACGAGGCCGGGGCCTCGTCCTCTGGTTCCAGTTTAGTTGCGCTGATCCCGGGGGTGGCGAGTGACGGCGTGACCGTGAGATCCCGGCCGAGGCCTCGTCGATAGAGGCGTGGTGTAGGCATGCGTGCGCCCCGCGTGTCGACAATCACGCGGGGCGCACTATGTGGGAGGCCTCAGCCCTGGGGTGCGGCCGGGGGCTGACCGCCCTGTCCCGGACCGCCCATCGGCGGCTGTCCGCCCTGGCCGCCGGGGCCCATCCCCATGCCGCCCTGGCCGGCGGTCGCCTCGGTGGATGTGCCATCGACGCTCACCGTGTAGGTGGAGCCGTTGCTCATTCCAGAGGTCGAGTAGATGACGTTACCGAAGGCCTTGAGCGAGGTGTAGGTGCCCAGGACGGCACCGGAGGAGTCCGCGATCGTCACGGTCGACCCGGCGGCCCCGGAGGCCGCAGCGGAGACCCAGCCCTGGCCGTCGGTCGTGGTCGGAGTCTCCACCATCTCATTGGTCGCGAAGGCGACGACCGTACCACCCGTAATGCTCATGGCACCGTTGGAATCCAGGGCACCGTTCGCGCCGGAGGCCGGGCCGTAGACGGTCGTCGTGCCGCCGCTGATGGTCAGCGAGCCGTTGGAGTCGAGGCCGTCGCCGTTCGCGTTGACGGTCACGGTGCCGCCGGTGATGGTGAGCTGCTCGCCGGTGTCCTCCATCGAGCCGCCGCCGTCAGCCATGCCGCCGGGGGCCATCGGGTCGGCGGTCGTGGCGGTGTCGGTGGTCGCGTCCTCGGCGGTCTCCGCGGTGGCGGCCAGGCCGGCCTCGACGGTGATCGAGCCCGAGGCGTTGATGCCGTCGTCGCTCGAGGTCAGGTCGACCGTGCCGTCGGAAATCGTGATGAGGCCGCCCTCGAGGGCCTCGTTCGACTGCGTGACGGTCACGTTCGCGCCGTCCAGGACGGCCGCGACCTCGGTGTGCACGCCATCGTCGCCGGAGGCGGCGGTGATCGTGCCGGAGCTCAGGCGCAGAGCGCCGTTGGAGTGGATGGCGTCATCCCCGGCGTCGATGGTGGTCGTGCCGCCGTCGACGATGATGTAGGTCTGAGCCTTGATGCCCTTGGTCGAGCCCGTGGAGGGCTTGCCGGCCGAGGCGCCGCCGCCCGAGGTGATCGACAGGGTGCCGCCGGTGACGATCGCGTCGGTGTACGCGTCGATGCCGTCGCCGCCCGAGGTCAGGGTGACGGTGCCGTCCACGATGGACACGTAGCCCTTGGTGTCGTCGTTGTCCTGGTCGGACTTGAGGGCGTCGCCGCCGGAGGTGACGGTAACGGTGCCGCCGGCAATCGTCAGGGAGTCCTTGCCGCGCAGGCCGTCATCCGAGGCGGTCGCGTTGATCGTGCCGCTCAGGACGTACAGGTCGTCCTTGGAGGTGATAGCGTCCGAGGCGCCGGAGGTCACGTTGAGCGTGCCCGCCCCCGTGATCGTGAGGTCCATGTCGGCGTAGATGGCCGCGTTCGCGTCCTCCGTGCCGGTGTAGGTGCCGTCCGTGATCGTCGAGGTGCCCTCGAGAGACAGGACGAGGTCGTCGCCGCTGGTCGCCTCGATCGCGGTGCCCGTGGAGGAGGTGATGGTCGCGTTGTCGAGGATCAGGATGACCCTGTCCTTGGCTCCGGCGGCCACGACGACCTTGCCGGTGAAGGAGCCGCTGAGCTTGTAGACGCCGGCCTTGGAGATGGTCAGCACGCCGTCGCTCACGCTCACGGCGTCGGACGAGGAGGTCGCGGTCGTTCCGCTGAGCGTCACGTCGACGGCGTCCGAGGCCTTCCAGTCGCTGTCCTCCACGTAGAGGCCTTCGCGTTCGAGGCCAGGGCGTCGGCCGCGGTGGGCGGCGCGGTCGTGTCGCCGTTGGTTCCCAAGGCCGCGACGGTCGCGGTGGCCGTGGTGGCTGTGGTGGAGCCGGTGGAGGTCACGCCCGAGGCACCGCAGGCGCCCAGCGCCAGCGTTCCAACGAGGGCAATCGCGCCGATCGTCCGAGCGGGGGTCCAAATTTTCTGAAGGGCCTTCATGTGTATGTCTCTTTCGTGTGGTTACAGCTTGTGTTTCTTATGGCTTGCGCTTGCGCATCGTTTTCTATCCGCTCACCCAAGCGCCGTTATGAGGTCTGTCAGGCCGCCATCGCGAGGGGCACGGAGTGCGCGAGCTCGGGGGCCTCCACATAGTCGTGAAAGTAACGGTCCAGCGTGCGGTGCCACTTGTTCGCTGGCAGGTGGTGCATGACGGCCATCGCGGTCCCGTACTTGGAGATCTTCACGGGGCGCACGCCGCCCTCCCACAGGAGGTGGTCGACCACGGACGGGGTCGCACCCGACTTCGTTTCGATGATGACCAGGTCGGGGCGCGTGACCTCAGTGCCATCCGTACGCAGCGAGCGCCACGACAGGTTCGTGTCCACCGTCGCGCGTCCCACGCCGCCGGGCAGGAGCAGGGTGTTGCGCTCGTAGGATCCCGCGAGCACCGGCTCGAGGGCGGGCACCAGGTGGCCATATCCCGTCTTCTCAACCTTGCCGGCCACCCACTCGCGGCGCTCACCCGCGAGAGGAGCCCCCGCCTCGTCCCAAGAGATCGGCATGCGCTTCTTTGACGGTCACACCGCGCGGGCCACGGGTCTTGACCTCCAGGAACGAGGCGCCGGTGGACAGGTAGGTGCGGGCGCGGACCTTGAAGCGACGGCGGCGCTTGAGCGCGGTCAACAGATACGAATCCATGTCGGGGGTGTCGTAGTAGGTGGAGGCGTAGCCCTGTGACACCTGGCCGCCGATGCGCAGAACCTTCACATCCTCGGGGAGGTGGCTCAGAATCGCCGAGGCCGTGGCGCCGTCCAGCGCGTACTTGCGGTCCACTCGGGTCAGCATCGCCGCGCGCTTATTCAGTTCATCGAGGCCGATCGAGTCGAGGTCGGCGAGAATCGAGTTCAGGGTGGCGTTCATGAGTCGTGTCCTTGTAGTGGTGGTCTGCGGGGTGCCTGCTGGTGGGGTGGCGGGTCGGCGGGTCAGCCTGGCGGGTCAGGCGACCTTCGAGCGCACGTCCACGAGAGTCAGGTCGTTCACGAGGTCGAGCTTGACGACATTCACCGAGGCGACGGACGCGCCGAGGCGCTGCTCGAGAGCAGCCTTCAGCTCGGCGGGGTCGGCGATCGCGCGGTCCAGCTGGACTGTCTGCGAGGTGTAGCGGCCGAAGACCAGCTTCGAATCACCGAAGGCCAGCGCCACGAGGATCAGGGCGATGAGTCCTCCCAGCAGCGGGGTCACCGCCGAGGACATGCCCGTCAGCAGGCCGAGAGCCAGCGAGGCGAAGTAGTAGGCGATTTCCGTCTGCGAGATCTGATCCGAACGCAGTCGTATGATCGAGAGAACACCGAAGAGGCCGAGGCCAAGGCCCGCACTCACGGTCGAGTTCGCGAGGATGATCGTGACGGCGAGGACGCCGACATTCACACCGAGGAACGCTGCGACCAGGTCAGCGCGGCGGTGCCGTGGGAAGTACAGGCCGAACACGAGAGCGGCCATGGCAACCAGGTCAATGGCGATGAGAATCAGGGCGGTCATTGGTGTCTCCTTTTGTCGATGCACCAATTTCCCCACGCGACCCTATGAAGAACCTATGAAGCTCTCATATTTCTCATATGACTTTTTGGAGTGTTGCTGTGAAGCTGTGAATGCTGGTGTTTGTGTGGGTTTTTCATTGGGCTTCTGCGGTTTTGATTGCTGTGTTGTGTTGCTGTGTGGCCCCGCTGGTGTTCCAGGCGCCGCATGCGCTTTGACGGGCCGGGCTGCTCGATGCGCCCGTGGGCGGCGGCCCGCCCAATTGATGGTGTTGTTTGTGGCCCCACGGGTGTTGAGGGTGTCAGTCCGTTTGTGTACGGGGGCTGATTTACAAGTATGCGGTGAACCTGTCGGGGTAGGCCACGGATAGCTGATTGATTGCCTGCTTCCAGTTGCTGGTCTTGCTGCCTTCGACAAGTCGCTTGGCTGAAGCAGAAGCCTTGGCGCCTTCTTTAGCGCGGCGGGCAGCACGACGGTCCTCGATGTTACAGATCATCAACCACAGCGTCTTCACTGCCGCTGAATCCGATGGGAACTGAACGCGGTTTCGTGTTGCTTCCGAAGCTCGCTGTTCATCGATTCGATGGAATTCGTAGTGTAGATCACCTTCCTTGCCGCTGGCGGGAACTGCAGGAACGGAATGAACCTGTCCCACGCGTCACGCCAGACTTTCACTGATTGCGGATACTTCTGGCCAAGCTCGCTGGCCTCAAACTCATCGAGTGCACTTCGAGCTTCATCCTCGTTGACAGCGGTATAGATGCCTCGTAGATGCTTCGAGACCTCTTTCCGGTCGCCGTAGGCTACCCACCTGTTAGCGGCACGAATCAGATGCACCACGCAGGTTTGGACCATGGAGTTCGGCCAGGTTGCCTGGATTGCTTCGGGAAAGCCTTTCAGTCCGTCACAGCAGACAATAAAGACATCGTTGACACCGCGGTTGGCGATTTCGGCGCACACCTGCGACCAGAATGCTGCACCTTCATTGGTAGCTACCCACAAGCCCAAGATGTGCTTGATGCCTTCCATGTCCACACCGACAGCCATGTAGACCGCCTTGTTGACGACGCGTCCGTTGTCACGGATTTTTACACGTAGGGCATCAAGGAAGATGACTGGATAAACTCGTCGAGTTGCCTGGTCTGCCAGGCGGTGACTTCCTCTAAGACCGCATCGGTGACCGCGCTAATGGTGTCTGGCGACAAGTTCACGCCGATGGTGGTAGCCAGATGATGTTCGATGTCACGCACGGTCATTCCGCCCGCATACAAACTAATGATCATGTCATCGAGGTCGGTAAGTCTGCGGCTGCCCTTGGGGACCATGCGCGGCATATAGGTGCCTGCTCGATCGCGAGGGACACTGATATCAACTGGTCCGTATGCAGAGTCCACGGTTTTGGGATAAGAGCCGTTACGACTGTTGGCTTGGCCGGCAGCTTCCTTAGCAGCCCGGTCGCCATTGACGTAGCCCAGGTGTGCATCCATTTCCGCGTTGAGCCCACTGTTAATCGTGGCCTGCAGCAAGCCACGCACCAGCTCGTTGGCGTCGGCGGTTGATTCACCCAGCTCCTGGATCAGCTTGGCGGTTTCCGGGTTCTCCATCAGCCGGCGGCTGATATCGGCGACGCGCTCAGCGTCACTATGCTTCTTCGGGGACACAACAGTCATTGTTGCGCACTCTCCTTCGTGATTGAGGATTGAACCTCATACACAAAGCTTCCGACACCCTCCGGGTGTTCCGGGCGCCGGAGGGCCCGGCCGCCCGCGAGGCTAGGCGACCTCACTTCGTTCGGCGCCGCGCCTCGAAGCCCGCCCGTGCCCTCCGGTCCCTCCGGCGCCCTCCACACCAGTGAGGCCTGATTGCTGGCGTGTGGCTCGGTGAGCCGTCTCGAAGCCCGTCTCTCGCCCCCAGCCCCTCACCTCCCACATTCCTGAACCACATCCAATTTCGCACGTAATTCCCCCACGACCATTTCAAACCATGAATTCACAACGTTGGAATTGCAACGTTTTCAGACTTGATTGAAACTTAACACAATCGAATTACGTGCGACTTTTCTGGGGCGGTCCCAGCCACCACCCACGGTTGCCGTAGCCCCATACCGACCCACAGGCGGGACAAAACTCGCCCTGCTCGGCTCCATCAGCGCCCAGGCGGTACAAAATTCGCCCAGCACGCACAAAACACCCCAAAATCGACCTTTTTTCGCCAGCATGGCGAATTTTGTCTCGGTCTCACCCAGAATCCACCCCTGCTGGGCGAGTTTTATCTCGCCGATGGGTCCCCCCAGCCCCCACAAAACGCCCGTCGGCTGCCTCGTCTGAAACCGATGACACCAATGCGGGTGGATCACTGCCACGAATTGAAACCGCTGACACCTCTGCTCCCACGAAACGGCCAATTTCTGGCCATTTTCCGCCCGCAAAGGCGTCGCCGGTTTCATGCACCCCTCACCGAGCACCCGCAAAGGCGTCGATGGTTTCATCAGGCGTCTAATCAGGGCTGCCGGTTCACAGCAAGTCGCTCAGACGCTCATGCTTGCTGCCTCCGCGGTGGCCCTGATAGCGTCGGGGCAGTTCAACAGTAAGGAGATGCCATGAAATCGAAGAAGCACCTGCTCGTTACCCTCATCGTCGCGATCTTGGCCGCCATCGCCATCTTCCCGATGCTGCCCCTCGAATACCGCGACCGCGTCGTCGCGATCCTCACCCACCCGCTGTACTACCTGGGCTTGGGTAACTGGTGAGGCGAGGCCTCAGCACCCCGACATCGCATACAAACAGGGGTGGGGGCTCCCAAACGGGAGCCCCCACCTGTGTCACTGCATCACAACCTCAGTACGCCAGCCCCTTGGGCTGCTCCGCCAAGACAGCAAACCCCGGGTTGACGACCTCAAACCCGTTGGCTTTGTAGGCCTCGTAGTCGAAGTTTTCGCATTCGTCGTACCCGATACGGTGGTACTCGTAGAAGCCGTCCCAGTCCTCGTACCCGGATCCGAGCGACGACTCGAGGAAGGCGTCCGCCATAGCCATCCCAGTGCGTGGGGCGACGTAGAAGGCACCCATGGCGAGCAGGTTCGCGTTGTTGGCGGCGGCGCAGCGGCGCGCGGCGGGCACAGATTCGCACACCGCGGCGTGCACGTGGGGGCACTTGGAGGCGGCGATGTGGATGCCCATGCCGGTGCCGCAGAACGCAAGGGCGCGTTCGAACTTGCCTTCGGCGATCTGAGCGCCGAGCATGAAGCCGACGCGGTGGTACATGGGTGCGGTGTCGGCGTCGGGCGTCAGGTCGGTGACGGTCCAGCCGCGCTCCTCGAGGTGGGCTTTGACGGCTTCCTTGAGGGGGTACCCGGCGAAGTCGGCGCCGACGACGACCTGCTTGTCTTTAACTGTCAGCATGCGCGTGTCCTTTCCTGAGTCTGCGCAGTGTGAAGAAGGAGAAGAGGCCCTCGTTCATGCAGATGACGAGCAGCAGCACGCCACCCCAGATGAGGGGCCTGTAGAAGTTGGAGATGTCGGGGAACATGTTCAGGCCGGAGGAGAGGACCTGGAGCATGAGGATGGACAGGAGCACGCCGCTCAGGCGCCCGGACCCGCCGTTGGGGTTGACGCCGCCGAGGACGACGATGAGGACGGTGAGCAGCGTGTAGGAGGCTCCGTAGTCGGCTTTCGCGGAGTTGTAGTTCGCGAGCATGACGATGCCGGCCATGGCGGCCATGACGCCGGAGAGCACGTAGGTGCGGATCAGCAGGCTCTTGACTTTCAGGCCCGAGAAGCGCGCCGCGGTGTCGTTCGTGCCGAGCATGAGGATCGTGGTCCCAAAGCCCGTGAAGGCGACGATGGCGCCCGCGAAGGCCGCACACACGAGGAACACGACGAGGGGGATGGGGACGAGGCCGGCCACCTTCCCCGTGAACACGGCTCCGAACGCTGCTGGGACGCCGGAGACGGGTTTGCCTTGAGTGAGGATGAGGGCGACGCCGCCGAAGAGCTCGAGGGTACCGAGGGTGGCGAGAATGGGTGGGATCTTCAGGACCGCGACGAGCGTGCCGTTGATGAGTCCGCACACGACCCCGACCACCAGTGCGACGCCCAGGGCGATGAGGGTGGCCATGGCCATGGACGAGGGGGTGACGGCCGGGCCGAGCATCGAGCGCAGCGTGAGGGCCGCGCAGATCGAGGTCACGTTGGCGATGGCGACGACGGACAGGTCGATGCCGGCGGTGAACATCGTGAACATGACGCCCAGGCTCATGAGGCCGAATTCGGGGAATTGGACGGCCATCGACTGCCAGGTGCGCACGGCGAAGAAGGGGCCGGGGCGCACGGCGGCAAAGAAGATGAGCAGGAGGAGGAAGACGATGATCAGTCGCGTCATGTAGCTGTCCTTTTTGAGGAAAGCGAGGCGCGGGGAGGCGAGAAGCGTTGACATGTGGTCCTCCTAGTGTGCGTTGCGGCGGGCGCGCATGACCTGAAGCGCGGAGACGCCGGTTCCCACGATGATGAGCAGGCCCAGGGCGAAGCCCTGCCAGAACGTCGGGATTCCCATGAGAATCATGGAGTTTTGGACGATGACGATGAGCAGCGTGCCGAGCATGACGCCCGTCAGCGAGCCCTTGCCGCCAGTGATCGCGGTGCCGCCCAGGACGACGGCCGCGATGACCATCATTTCCATGCCGAGCAGGTTGGTGGGGTGCATCTGTCCCATGGAGCAGGTGCGAACCATGCCGGCCAGGGCGGCGATGACGCCGACGAGGACGTAGAGCCAGAACTTGGTGGCGCGCACCTTGAAGCCGACGCGGGCGGCCGCGGACTCATCGCCGCCGAGGGCGAAGAGGGAGCGTCCGAACATCGTGTAGCGGGTGACGAAGAAGGCCACCGCGACGACCGCGACGAGGATCAGGAAGGACACGGGCATCGAGGACTGCAGGCCGGAGCTTTCGTTGCGGGCGACGAAGAGGGACGCGGACCCGAAGGAGCGCATGGACTCGGGGATCGTGTTGATCTGCACGGATTTGAGCGCGCCTTGCATGACGCCGTTGAAGACGTTGGCGGTGCCCAGGGTGATGATCAGCGTGGGCACGGTCAGCCTCGACGTGAAGATGCCGTTGAAAGCGCCGAGGACCGCGCCGAGGGCGGCGGCGATCAGGAAGGGCACGATGACGGGCCCGTTCCACCCATTGTCGACGAGGACTTTCGTGGTCACGTAGACCGCGAGTGAGGCCAGCGCCGGGAAGGACACGTCGATGCCGCCGGAGACGAGGACGAGGTGCGCGGCGACGGCGAAGAGGCCGGGGACCACCATCGCGCCGGCCAGGTCGACGAGGTTGTTGGCCGTGTAGAACTGTCCGGAGCGCGCCTGGATGACCAGGGTGAGCGCGGCGATGACCAGGAACACCCAAAATTCGTTGGCGCGCAGGACTTTCGTGATGAGTCGGGGCATTAGTTCTCTCCCCCTTCGGTCGACGAGGCCGGGGCCTGGTCTTCGGACAGGAGCCGGGTCAGTTCGGCCTCGGTGAGGGTGTCGGGGTTGATCGGGTCGCTCAGGTGCCCGGCTCGCATGATGGCGATGGTCGAGCAGTTGGTGAGCACTTCGGCGATGTCGTCGGAGATGATGATGACGGCCATGCCTTGCGCGGCGAGTTCGCGCAGGATCGAGTGGATCGTGAATTTGGAGCCGATGTCGACGCCGACGGTGGGTCCGTTGAGGATGAGGACGGAGGGCTTGGTGGCGAGCCACTTGGCCAGGACGACCTTTTGCTGGTTGCCGCCCGACAGGGTGTTGACGGCGTTGGCGGGGTCGGGGGTGACGACGTCGAGGCGCTTCACCCACTTCTTCTCTTCGTCGCGGACGGCTTTCTTGTCGATGAATCCGAGGGCCTTGGTGAAGGATTCCATCTCGGAGATCGTGATGTTTTCGCCGATCGAGCGCGAGAGGAAGAGGCCTTCGGTGAGTCGGTCTTCGGGGACGTACGCGATGCCGGCGGCAATCGCGTCGCGCACGCCTCGCAGGGTGACGTCTTGGCCTTTGACGCGGATGCGCCCGGAGTCGAGGGGGAGCATTCCGAAGAGGGACATGGCGAGTTCGGTGCGTCCCGAGCCCAGCAGGCCGGTGATGCCGAGGATTTCGCCGGGTCGCACGCTCAGGGAGGCGTCGGCGAAGGCGCCGGCAACGGTTGCGCCCTCAACCTCGAGGATCGGGGCATCGGTGATGTCGCCGGGCTGGTAGCGCTCCTCGTCGAAGTCGCGCCCGGTCATGTGGCGGGCGAAGCTGGCGCGGTCGAGCTCTTCCTTCGGGCAGGTGATGACCTTGTGTCCGCTGCGCAGGATGGTGAAGCGCTGCGCGATTTCGAAGACTTCTTCGAGCTTGTGGGACACGAAGAGGATCGCGATGCCACGCGATTGCAGGTCGGCGACGATGTCGAAGAGGGCGCGCACTTCCTTCTTGGTGAGGGCGGTCGTGGGCTCGTCCATGATGATGAGTTTCGCGTCGCCCATGAGTGCGCGGCTGATGGCGACGAGCTGTTTGTCGGCGACGGAGAGGTTGCCGACGAGTTCGTCGAGGTCGACCTGGAAGCCGATTTTGGCGACGGCTTCGCGGGCGACTTCGCGCATGCGCGAGCGGTTGACGAGGCGGCGTCCGGCGGCGACTTCGCTGCCGAGCGCGATGTTCTCCATGACGGAGAGGTTGGGGAAGATGGAGAAGTCCTGGTAGATGACGCGTACGCCCGCGTCGATGGCGTCGGCGGGTGTTAGTCGCGTGAAGTCGCGGCCCCCGATGGAGACCGTGCCCTGTTCGGGGGCGTGGACTCCGGAGATGACTTTGATGAGGGTGGATTTGCCCGACCCGTTTTCTCCGGCGAGGCAGTGGATTTCTCCGGGCGCGATGTCGAGGTCGATGTCGACCAGGGCTCGCACGCCTGCGAAGGATTTGCTGACGTGTCGTACCGCCAGCACTGGGGTGTCCATATGGTGTCCTTTCCGACGCGTGGTGCCGACCCAGGGGCCACGGCCTCGTTCATTGGGACGAGGCCGTGGCGCGCGGGCGGTCGGGTGCGGTGAAGCGGTTAGAAGCCGAGGGAGTCGACGTTGTCCTTGGTGATCTGGATCCAGCCGTTGCCTTCGAGGACCTTGGTGGAGCCTTGCGAGAAGTGCATGGATTCGTATCCCTTGACGCCGAGGTTGACGCCGTCTTCGATCTTTTCACCGTTGAGGATCTTGGTGGCCAGGGATGCCATGGCGTAGCCGGCGTCCGCGGGGTCCCAGAGGGTCAGGGTCGACACGGAGCCGTCCTTGAGGATCTGGGCGTTGGCGGCGGGCATGCCCGTGCCAGCGGTGAAGACTTTGCCCTTGAGACCGAGCTCTTCGATGGCGCGTGCGGTGCCGGGCGCGTCGAAGGAGGAGGTGCCGAGGATGCCCTTGACTTCGGGGTACTTCTTGAGGACTTCCTTGGCGGTCTGGTAGGCGGTTTCACCATTGTCCTGGGATTCGACGCGGGGCTCGGCTTCGAGCAGCGTCATCTTGGGGTACTTCTCCTTCTGGTGGGCGACGGCGCCGTCTGCCCATTCATTGTGGGAGGCGTTGGTGACGTGGCCGACCATGGTGGTGTAGACGCCTTCTTCACCCATGGCTTGGGCGAGGTTGTCCATGATGAACGCGCCGTATTCACTGTTGTTGAAGGCCTCGATGTCGTACATCGTGTTCTGCTGGGAGGCGCCTTCGTGGGTGACGACGACGATGCCTGCGTCCATGGCCTGCTTGAGGACGGGTTCGATGGCGCCGGGGTCGACGGGAACGACGCAGATGGCGTCGACGCCTTGGGCGATGAGGTCTTGGATGACCTGGGCCTGCATGGTGGCGTCGGTTTCAGCGGGGCCCTTCTGGAAGGCGTTCATGCCGGTGTCCGAGGCGTACTTCTTGACGCCGGTTTCCATGCGGACGAACCAGGGGTTGGTGGCGTCCTTGGGGACGACGGCGATCGTGTAGTTGCCGTCTCCGCCACCCTTGGCGGCGGGGCTGGACGAGGATTGTGCGGTGTCGCCGGGTGTGCACGCGCCGAGGGCGAGGGCGCATGCGGATGCGGCGACGAGGGCTATAGCTGCGAGGCGGGGCTTCATAGGAGTCTCCTCTGTGTGGGTCAACATCGGTGTTGAGGTTGTGGTTGTGCGGCGGCTCTGCTGGCGTGCGGTGGTGCCTGGCGTGTCCGTCTTCGTTGCTGGACCCGCCCTGCGGTGCCGCGTGTGCGGTGCTGCTGCGTGCCGGGCGCTCCCGTCCTTGGGGGCGCGTCGGCGTGCCCCCAATCCTAGGCCACGCGGGTGGTGGCGTTCACTTTCCGGGTCCGTTTGGGACGAGGTCGGGGCGGGTTTTTGGGGTGCGTATGGGCTGGTTGTGGGCTGATTTGTCAGACGTATGGGTGGGGGCGTTAGTCCAGACAAATACTGTCAGAGATGAATTGGAACGAACCGCCCCATTGCTTACTGGAGCGGCGCACACTCGTGCGGTGATGCGCATCATAACTGCACATTTGTGCGATTGTGTGCGTGGGCACGGGAGGATGTGCAGGGCATGGACAACCTGGATCGTCAGAACACGCACACACATAGCACTTAACCACAAAGTGACCCACAAAGGTATAGTCGCATGCATGAGCGATATCGACGTCGACCAAGAGCTGCGAACGTTTGTGAGGGAACGCGACTGGGACCAGTTCCACTCTCCCGAAAACCTCGCAAAATCCATCGTGATTGAAGCTGGAGAGCTCATTGAGTGCTTTCAATGGGGCGAACCGGAGGACACAATCGCCATCAAGGAAGAGCTCGCTGACGTCCTCACATATTGCCACCTTCTTGCAATGAAGCTCGGGTGCGAGCCCGACGAACTCATCCTTGAAAAACTTACGAAAACGAGGCAAAAGTACCCCGTTTCACTCAGCAAGGGACGGAGCACAAAGTATGACAAGCTCTGAAGCGGTGCACGAAAACTACACGATTTCATGTCGACCGTTCGCAGAGGAGGCAGTGAAAAGTCTCGTAGCGACGGACACAAGGCTAACAAACTGGCCCGTTGTCTATATTCTTAGTTCACCAAAAGAAGTTTATGTTGGAGAGACACTCGACTACGACAAGAGAATGCGCCAACATCTCGACAACAGTCAGAAGCGAAATCTCAGGCTCACCCATGTAATTCTCCATGAGAAATTCAATAAGTCCGCATGCTTGGACCTTGAATCCACACTAATCAATCTATTCACAGGCGACGGACAACGGAAGGTCCTGAATGCGAACAACGGTATCGTTGACGCAGACTACTATCTTCGCGAACAATATCGTCGCATCTTCGAAGACATCTTCGAGAGTCTGAGAAACACACACGGGCTATTTAGCCAATCGAAGTACGAGATCGAAAACTCTGACCTCTATAAGTATTCTCCATTTAAGCAGCTCAACGAAGAACAAGAAGCAACAGTTACATCGATTTCCGAAGGGGATCATTGAACGCCTCAAGCAAAACCGATCAGACCTTCAAGAAATCGTCATCGAGGGAGGTGCGGGAACAGGAAAAACGATTCTTGCCGTCTACCTAATGAAACTTATTGCAGACTATGCGTCTGGATACAATATATCTAGCGATGAAGACCCTCTATCGTCAGATAACCTTGAAGTACCTGTAGCAACCAATAGACATCGGTTAAACATCGGCCTAGTCATTCCCCAAGCATCTCTACGAGACACCATTAAGAAGGTTTTTAAATCTGTGGATGGGCTGAGCGTCGACATGCTTCTATCTCCATTCGATATTCCAAAAATTCTCATAGAGAAAAATACAAAGTTTGACCTACTAATCATAGACGAGGCTCACCGACTCAACCGTTTTGCCGCACAGGCAAATGGCAAACTTCTCAATGATTTTCGCGACTACAATAGGGCACTATATCCAAAGGATGATCCAGCTGGAAATTGCCATGACCAACTTGACTGGGCTCGCCATTGCTCAAAGAACCTCATTCTACTTTTGGACAAAGGACAGGCCGTCAGACCGGCCGATCTAAGTGAGGATAGATGGGACGATGCCATTGCTTCCGCAAAGAGGAATATGCTTCATTTCCCACTCACAAGTCAAATGAGGATGCAAATCAATGAGATTCAACGCTATAAGAGGCTCATTCGGACGTTTTTCAGCGAGAATCCAATCACACCTGAATTAGTTCCAAATTTCGAGGGATACGACTTTAGGATATTCACCGACTTCCAGGAAATGCGTGCGGCACTGAAGAGGCGCGAGGAAGAATTCGGCCTATCGCGCACTATTGCCGGTTATGCATGGCCATGGGTAAGCAAAGGAAGCAATTCCATGGCCGCGCCTTATGACATCGAACTTGATGGGGTTGGGATGCATTGGAACAGAACCACAAACTCTTGGGCCCATTCCCCGAATGCTTTTTACGAGGTCGGATCGATTCACACGATTCAAGGATACGATCTCAACTACGCTGGTGTAATCATCGGCCCTGATGTCGAGATTGATTCAAGTGGCAAATTCAGAGTTAATCGTGATCATTACTATGACCGTCGAGGAAAAGCGAACAACACCCTCGCTAATGAAACCACCACCGACGAACAGCTAGGAAAGTACGTGACTCAGATTTATGAGGTACTACTCACTCGCGGTATTTTGGGCACTTACATCTACGCTGAGTCATCCGGTCTTGCTGAGCGTCTTCATCAGCTTCAGAGGATTCTCGAACAGCGTCATGAGGCAAACAACAACAGCATCTGAGGGCAACTCTTCGCAGCCTAGTGACACAATTTAAGCCTTCGTAGCTACACGGTGCACGTTCGTGCGGTTTTCGGAGTTTGAGTGGGAGGATTTGCGTGATGGTTGCGCAGCATTCTTGGTGTTTCGTGTCTGTTCTGCGCGTACCCTGATGAGAAAGGATGCACCCCCAACGGTGGGGGCGCGTCGGAGGACACCTCACCGTGGAGGCACACACACCATGAAGGTCCCACCCCTATCCGAGCGACCCGACACCGAGGAAGACGAGCAAGCCTTCCTCACCCCACCAACGCGCCGCAAGAAGCGCTCCCTAGGGGCCACGCGTGCAGCGTTACGTCCATGGGCGATCGGCATCGGCCTCACCGTGCTGGTGGCTGTGGCATTCGTTGCTGCCTACACTCTGGCCGCGGGCATCGCCTCGTGGAATAAGAACCCCAGCGCAGCCGCGACACCCACGGTGCACCCAGCGCCGGTGCCAACCGCATCGTCTGAGCCTCCGATGTCCGGCGGCTATGAGATCGGCCCCGACGGAGTCCTCGTGCGGCCCGCTGAGTTCGCGGCAGACACCTACACCAAACCGGAACTATCCGAGGCGGCCAAAGGAAAACACCGAACGCGGCGCCGAAGCCGCGGCCGAACACTACCTAGCGCTGCTGGTCTACGCGTGGAACACCGGAGACGCGCAACCATTCATGGACATGTCAGATCCATCTTCGGAGTTTGCTAAATCATATGCACATGACATTGAAGCGGCATACCAAAACGGTTGGATATACGGGACTGAATCAAAAGTTGTGCACGTACTTCGCATTGAGCCCGTTACTGAAGGTCACGGCAATGTCCAAGCAAACACGATTGGAGTCAAACTCCAAATTACGTCGATTGAAGGAGTGACTTGCCAAGGGCAGAACATCACTATAAATAACAATGAGTACACATCTACTTTATCACTGTTCATGACATGGAAAAATGGACGTTGGATCGAAACTCAAGGACGCGTGATCAGCGAAAATGAACAGTAGTCGCTCACATATAGTCTTATCTGCAGCAATTTTATTATTTACAGTCATATTTGCTAGTGCGCCGAATATTGCACATGCTGAAGATGGCAACACATCGAGATTTGGATATCATTCGGATGCTGAAGGAAGTGGTGTTAGAGAATACCTCTGGAACTACCAAACTTACCAGCTACCTGGCGATACTCAATCACCTCCTATAATCAGTCCCAAAGACGATACGGTACGCCAATCCAATACAAGAAAACCGACATCAGAAGCCGAGCCATACGTCGATTGGGCGCACTGCGCTGCTGACTCGCAGGACCCTGATGTCCCTGACTATCTGCGTGTTGCCGTCTGCGCTTACCCACCTCCAGAGCATGGAGAAGACGCAAATCCCCAACGTCTTCCCTCAACCAGGGAAATTCTCTTGTCCGCAGCGAACCTCATCAACGCTGACGGCGCTGGCCTCCACAAGCGACCCGAAGGGGTCTCGTACACGAACAAGTACATTCCCACGCTCGTCGCAGCCACCCACCCCACGCAAGCCCATACCGTCACGCTGCTGGGTCACGACATCACCATCACTCTGACAGCTACGTCCTACACATGGAGCTGGGGGGATGGGACCCCGGACCTGACAACGGCCTCGCCGGGGATGCCCTGGCAAGAAGGTATGGATCCCAACACCGACCCCGCCCTGATCCGCCACTACTACAAGGCACCCAACGGGTGGAAGTCTTTCCTGGACGGCCCCTACCCCTACGCCACGCGCACCATCACACTCACCACGACCTGGGCGGGCACGGCCACCAACCCCTTCACTGGAGAGACCCAGACCATCAACGGCCTGGTCACCACCACGGAAACGACCGGACCGTTCCAGCTCGGCCAACTCATCGTCAACAACACCGACACCGCAGAAGAAAGACAAGGCCACTAACGCATTGAGGCCCCAGCCCACCATCGTGGGCTGGGGCCTCAGCGTCAATGTTTCACGTGAAACAATCGCGGACGATCGGCGCGATCAGAAGCGAAAGAGGATCAGATAGAAGACCCCGCAGGCGCCACACGCTCAAGCAGTCACCCCCGCCTCTCGCGCAGGCTCCGCGCGAGGAGGCCATGCCTCGGCGCGAAGACCCAGGCGAGCACGAAGCACACGGTGAGCACCAGGACGATCGTGGCACCCGTGGGCACGTCCAGCGCCCACGACAGGTACAGGCCCACCAGGCCACCCGAGGCCCCGAGCACGGGCGACAGAATCATCATGGTGCCCAGGCGGTCGCACAGGAGCCGCGCGGTGGCCGCCGGGGTGACGAGCAGGGCCAGCACCAGGACGTTGCCGATCGTCTGCACAGAAATAACCACGGCCAGGGCCACGGCGACATACAGAGACAAGTCAGCCAGCAGCACGTGCACGCCTGCCGCCCGGGCGCTCTCGCGGTCCAGGGTCACCGCGACAATGGGCCGGTGCGCCAGGAACAGCATGAGCAGCACAAACAACGCGCCGCCCAGCACCACGGGCACATCCGACGCCGGAATACCGGTGATCGACCCGAAGAGGAAGTCCTGCAGGCTCCCCGCGTACCCCGGCGCCCGCGCGATGATCGCGACGCCGAGCGCAAACGCACCCACGAAGAGCACGCCGATGACGGAGTCCTCCTTAAGCCGGCGGTTTTGCGCCAGCAGCGCCACCAACACGGCGGTCACGACGCCCGCGAGCGCGCCGCCCAGCACCAGGTACCCGCCGCACACGAACGCGATCGCCAGGCCAGGGAACACGGAGTGCGCGACAGCGTCACCGATGAACGCCATGCCACGCAGGACGACGTGCACGCCGACGCTGCCACACACGAGCGCGGCGACGACCGCGATCAGCAGCGCGCGCGGCAGGAACACCAGCGCGGGATTCGTCAGGTCGCGGAAGAAGTCGTAGGGGCTCAGGAAGTCCGCCGCCGGGACGAGGCCACCCCCGGCCGCGTGGATCACGGTGCTCATGCGCGCACTCCTAGGGCGTCGAGGATCGGGTTGTCGGGTCGCACGTCAAAGGCACGGATCCACGGGTCGGCGTCAGCGAGCTCCTCGGGCCGCCCGGAGGCGACGATCGTGCGCCGCAGCAGGTACAGGCGGTCGCACCCGGCGCGCGCGCCGATGAGGTCGTGCGTGGTCATGAGGAGGGCCCGCCCCCCATCCGCGAGCGCTCGGAACAGGTCCATGAGCATCTCCTGCGTGGGCATGTCGAGGCCGGTGAAGGGCTCGTCGAGGAGCAGCACGGCGGGCCGGATCGCGAGGGCTCGGGCGACGAGGACCCGCTGGCGCTGCCCGCCGGACAGCTCGCCGATGGGACGCTTGGCGAGGTCGCGCATGCCCGACGAGGGACAGGGCCTCCTCGACCGCGCGGAAGTGCGGGGTCCGAGCGCGCCCGAGCAGGCCTCGTCGCACGGTGACGGCCTGGAGGACGGCGTCGCGCACGCTGATCGGGAAGTCCCACGCGAACTCGTGCCGCTGTGGCACGTACCCGATCGCGCCGTCGGTCTCGACGCTGCGCTCGAGGGGATGAGCCCCAGGATCGAGCGGATCAGCGTGGTCTTCCCGGCGCCGTTGGGTCCGATGAGGCCGACGAGCTCCCCGGCCTCGACCTCCAGGTCGACGCCCTCAAGGACGCTGCGCCCACCCAGGGACGCGCCCAGTCCGGTGACGCGCAGCTGGCTCACTGCTCCCCTCCCCGATCGACGAGGCCGGGGCCCTCAGCGCTTTCATCGTCGCGGGCGGTGGGTATGGGCGCGAGGATGGAGTCGGCCTCGGCGATGGCGGCGGCCTGTTCGGCGCGGCTGCGGCGCGACCTCGCGACGACGAGCGCGCCGATCACGAGGAGGGACACCGCGACGACCGCGATGATCACGAGGAAGGCCCAGTCGGGCAGCCCGCCCGACGCAGCCCCCGAAGCAGAGGAAGAGGACGCGGGGGCGGCCCCGGAAGCAGCGGGCGCAGCCCCAGAGGAAGAAGCGGACGACCCCGCCGAAGCGGAATCAGCAGCGGCGGGCGCGGCCATGGCCAGGGCCTCGGACGCGGAGGCGGCGTCACCGACGGCGAAGCGCAGGGTCGTGGGAGGCGGACACGGCCTCGCCGGCGGTGGTCGTGCCCAGGAAGGTCACGGTCGCCGTGTAGGTACCGGGCGCGGAGAACGCCCAGTTGGCGTGCACGTGCGTGCCCGAATCGATCCACACGTCGCCAGGCGCCGCGCCCGAGTCGGCGAGCAGGAGGGGCTTGCCGAAGGTGCCGGACTGCAGGAACAGCCACGCACGGCCGGGGCCGGACACGGGGCCGACGCGCATGGTGAGGCCGCGGTCGATGGTGGCCGTGACGGCGGGGTCCTGCGTGTTCCAGCCGAGCCACACAACGCCCGGGTTCTGCGTCTGGGGAACGACGTACACGGGCTTACCGGCAACGTCGGCCAGGAAGGGGTAGTCGGCGGAGTCGGGCGCGGTCATGATGGCCGCATCATTGACCCGCAGGACGGTCTGGTTGGGGTCACGCCACACGGCGCCGGTCTCGGCGTCGTGGCGCAGGCCGGCCCGCCACTGCCCGTCGATCAGTCGGGGGCCGAGGTCGACGTGCCCGACGCTGATCTCGCTGGCCTCGCCTCTCCACTCCTCGTGCGCGGCGACGCTCTGCGCGAGGTCGGGGTCGGGACTCGGGTCAGCAAAAGAAGAGGAGGCGCCCACAATGACGGCGAAGGCGCACAGCAGTGCGACAAGAGGCCAACGAACCAGACGCATTGCCCGCCCGCTCGGTCCCGTGGGCGGCGGCAAGGCCTGGCCGGGCTTCGAGATCGACCACTCCGAGCGAAGCTCGCGTGTGGCGATCTCGCGGGCGGGCCGCCGCCCACGGGACGGCAAGAAAGCGGGCGAGAAATCGCCACTCACACGCACGGATGAAGGCCTCCGGCTAGCCCCGGGGGCGGCGGCGGGGCCTGGCCGGGCTTCGAGATCGACGACTGAGCGCAGCTCGCGTCGCCGATCTCGCGGGCGGGCCGCCGCCCCCGGGGCGTAGAGCCGGCGGCCGTCCTCGCAGGCAAAGAGCCGGCGGCCAGGCAAGCAGGCCACACCTCGGCCGGCAGCAGACTGGGAAGAGAAGGATTTCATGGCATCTCCTTGCCGCCCAGGCAGCGTGCCAGTGAGCGGGCGTTGTGTTCCATCATGTCGATGTAGGTGGGTGCTTGGTCGTCGAGGGTGTCGCCGTACAGGGGGCAGATGTCCACGCCCGCGTCGGTGGCGGCGGTGCGCAGGGTGGAGCGGGTGCGCGCCAGGTTGGGTTCGAGGAACACCGCGGGGATCGAGGAGTCGGACAGGGTGGCCTGGAGTTTGATCCGGTCGGCGATGGAGGGTTCGACGCTGGGGTTGGGCGCGACGAATCCGGCGACGGTGAGCCCGTAGGCGTTCGCCAGGTACGCGTACGCGTCGTTGGTGGTGACGAGTTTGCGGCGCTCCTCGGGGATGGTCGCGATGGTCGAGGCGACGGTGGCGTCGAGTTCGTCGAGGCGCGTCAGGTAGGCGGCCGCGTTGGCCCGGTAGGTGGCCTCGCCGTCGGGGTCGACGGAGATCAGCGAGTCGCGGATGACGCGCACGTACGCTTGGGCGTTGTGGACGTCGTGCCACAGGTGGGGGTCGATGTCGCCGTGGACGTGCTTGCCGAGGACGGCCTGCGGCAGCATGTACACGTTCGCGCCGGGCTCGCCGATGAAGCGGAACGAGGCCTCGCCGGGGATCGTCGTGAGCGCGCGGGTGGGCACTTCGATGACGACCTGGTCGAGGTCGGTGCATTCCATGGTCGAGGCGACGGCCGCGCCCGTGGTTCCCGCGCCCACGCAGGGGGCCGAGGCCTCGTCCCCGCTGAGTGCTCCGGCGTCGGAGGCGAGTTCGACGCGCTTGGTGGTGAGGTTGACGGTGATGTCGGCGTGACCGGCGGACAGGACGCGGCGGCCCTCACTGGCGGCGATGTCCTCGGGCGGGGTGCCGACGGCGAAGACGGCGGTGCCTTCCCCGACGCTGACGGGCGTGGCGCCGGGGGTGGTGCGCAGGTTGGCGCGGAAGTGGACGCGGTACACGCCGGGGGCGGTGAACGCCCAGCTCATGTGCTGGTGGGCGTCGGCGGGCAGCTGCGCGGTGTCGGTGTCGTATCCGCCTGCGGCGTTGAAGCCGTCCGAGGTCGCGAAGGCGATTTCGGGCTGCCCGAACGACGTGGTGAGGTAGGCGGCGGCCTGGCCGGGCCCGTCGACGCCGGTGGTCGTCAGGTCGATCTGCGAGGCGCGGGTGGCCCCCATGTCGGCGCCGTCGCCCCACACGCGCATGCCGAGCCAGGGGGTGTCGAGCGCGCGGTCTTCGACGAGGGGGAGGATGGTCGCGCCGTTCTTGGCGGCCTCTTCGGCGACGGAGACGGAGCGCGAGCCGGCGGGCAGGTTGGAGTCGAGGGCGCGGATGAGGGCGTGCTCCTCGAGCATGAGGTAGTTGGAGAAGGCGACGTCCGCGTAGGCCACGTCGCGCACGGTGCGCAGGGAGGGCTCCCACGAGTGCGGGTCCGCCCCGTCGGGCACCATCTGCGTGACGTGGGCGCGGTCTCCGGCGACGTTGCGCACGAGGTCGGCGAGGATGCCGGTCGTGGCGACGACACGCAGTTCACCGTCGGATGCTGGGTCGGGCGCGGGCGCGCACCCTGCCAGGGTCGCCGTGAGCGCTAACGTCGAGGCTGCGAGCACACACCCACTCCCCCGCCACCCACGAAAGGGGAGGCGGGGGATGAAGGAGAGTCGGCCTCGTGAATGAGGGGTCACAGCGTTGCGCGCAGGTTGCGGCGGCGTCCGATCGCGCCCACCCACACGCAGGCCGCGCCCGTGAGCGCCCACGTCAGGGAGACGACGGTCAGCGGGATGGTGTCGGCGCCGGTGGTGGCCAGGAGAGGTCGCACTCCTTGCCGGACGCGGTGCGGCCGACGACCTGGGAGACCATGGGTCGCCCATTGGGGCCGGTCGCACCCGTGGCCGTGAGGTCGCCGCCTGAGCCGAAGCCGCTGCCCGCGAGCGCCTCGCCGTTGGGGGTGACGCGCATGGTGATGGTCAGCGTGTAGGTGCCGGGCGCGGTGAACACCCAGTTCTGGTGGGCGTGCGTGTTAGCGCCGAGCGTGTAGCCGGTGCCGGGGCCGTCGAAGACGTGCTCGCCGACGCCGGAGCCGAGCGCGCCCGCGTTGAAGACGGCGACGCGGCCGGGGCCTTCGACGGCGTCGAGGGTGAACTGGACGGGGCCGGTGGTGCCGGTGACGATCTCTTCGCGCTGGGAGTTTCAGGCCCAGCCACGGCACGCCCGCGATCTGGGTGGAGGGATCAGCCAGACGCTGGAGCCGGGGGTGGCGACGAAGCCGAGGTCGGCGGGCGCGGTGATGCGCGCGGCGTCACCGAGGGACGAAGGTCAGGGACGAGGGGTCGACCCACTGGGCGGGCTGGGCTGCGGTCGTCCTTTGACGCGGGCGACGAGGGTGCCGTTTTCGATGGCGGGGCCCAGGTCGAAGTGGCCGTCGGTGGCGTTGCCGGAGGCGCCCGTCGCCGACGCTGACGGTCAGCGTGGTGCGCGCGGTGTTCGCGGGTGCTTGGGACGAGGCCAGGGTGGCGGCCTCGGCCTCGGTGGCCCTCGCGGGTGATGCGGGTGGCGACGCAGCGCTCACCGCCGGTCGTGCCGGAGGTGGTGTGCGCGCCGGAGGACGGCGCGGGGTTCGTGCCGGTCGTCGTGCCGGTCGTTCCGGTCGTTCCCGGTCGCGCCGCGGCGCGGGGCCGGGGCGCTAGGGCATTCCCCTGTGGCGCCGCTCTCGCCCTGGGTCCTGCGCGGCCTGGTTGTTCGTCGAGCTCACGGAGCCGGGGTCCACGCCGGGGGCGGGCTGCGCCTGGTCGGTCGAGGGGGCCGCTCCGGACTCGGCGAGGCACGAGGCCTCGTCGGCGACGTCGATCGTGTAGGTGCGGACCGCGGACTGGGCGTTGGCTGCGCCAGTGTTCCCGGGGGTCCACGCGCTGGCCTGGACGGTCATCGTGTAGCGTCCGGCGCGTGTGAACAGCCAGTTGACGTGCTTGTGGGCGGCGTAGGGCTGGTCGATGTCGTCGCCGCCCGGGGCCAGGTCGAAGCTGCCATCATTGGTGACCGCCTTCGTGCCCTCGGTGAAGCTGGAGGTGAAGGCGTAGATGCGGCCATCCGCGGGGCCCGTGTAGGAGATGTGGAAGCGCGCGGCGTCGTATCCGCCGGCGGTGACGCCCAGGGTGTCCCAACCCGGCCACAGCACGGTGGCCTGGTTGTCGCCGGACTGGCCGAGCAGGTAGGCGGCGGCGGGAGCTCCGGTCGCCTGGCTGACGGAGCCGGGGATCTGGGTGAGAGTCGACTTGTTGACGGCGAGGAGGGTCTGCTCGGGCTCGCGCATGACGCCGGAGCCCGTGGCGTCCTCCTTGATGCGCAGGGTAAGCGCGCCGGACGCGTCGGAGGTGAGGTCGAAGATGTCGGCGTGGCCTCGGTCCAGGGTGGCCGTGGTGCCGGCGGGGGCGGTGCGCATGACGGCGCAGGTGCTCGGGTCCGCGGGCGAGGCCGTGGCCTCGTCGATCGAAGCGGTGGTCGGCGTCGGCGGTCGCTGCCGCGTCGCTTGCTACGGCGTCCGCGGTGTCTGGGCCAGCGGTGGCCTCCTCGGCGGCGTGTGCCGCTCCGGGCACGAGGAAGGTGGCCGCGAGGGCCATGGCGGCGAAAGCCCGGGCAGCTGCGCGGCCCGGGTTCCGGTACTTCGTGGGGTTCATGAGGGGGTCCTCTAGGGTGCTTCGCACGTGAATATGAATGAGAATCGTTATCATTCTACGCCTGTGTCTCACGCCGCGCAAAGTTCTAGAACCCGAAATCCCTGGCAGCACGCCGCCTGAGGGCCGTCGGCTTGTAGCTCGATTGCGACCCGAAACCCCTGGCACCCAGAAACCTCCGGGAGCACCCTCCCCAAACTTCGCATGCAATTCCCCCACCCCTCTTTCAAACTTTGAATCCACATCGTTGAAATTCCGCGGTTTTATCGACATCGCCAATCGGTCTGACGACCGAATTGCATGCGAAATTGGTGGTGAGCTTCAGTGCGCCGAACCCAACGCTTCGACGCATAGCCCGGACCGCACTCTCACACCTACGAATCGCGAACTCGCACGAAACGACATCAAAATTTCTGAAACTTTGCGATCTGTTGACAAAGCACGTCCAACACGATAGATGAATTGTGATGGCCTGCGCACGTTTGTGCAGGTGGTATGCACGTAGCCATTTTGCTCCGCAATAGCTTGGTTTTTGGTGCGATCTAAATTACTGGCCGAACGGTTGATTCAAGGTTTTGGGAGGGATAAACTATAACCATCAAACGCCTGACATAGCTGCCAAGCTGGTCCGGCGCTTTTCTTGTTTGAATCGCAGGGTCGCGCCGACGCTACCCGCGTTGGCACACTCCTCGTTACAGACCGGGTGATCCTCGGCCTCGTCAAGCAGGGAATCAATACGCAATACGATCCCACAAGGAGTTCACTCATGTTCTCGACCATCGACGTCATGGTTGCCCAGGCCCACATCGATCAGCTCAACGAGCTCGCCGACGCCAAGCACCTGGTGAAGGCCGACCGCCACTGAGCGGATTCCGGCACCAGCGGAGTTCCAAGCAAGTCCGCAGACCCGCAGGGGCTGCGGACTTTTTGCATACCGTCGCGTCCGCGTGACACCCCTCCCCTGTTCCCCAGCACAACAGGCCTCTTCACGACATCGGCGATGTGACCTGAGTAGTGTCCCGCATAGTGGTGTAACCGTGTGGTGGTCGGCCCGTTTGATATGGGTGCGGTCACCGTGTGATCCTTCGAGAAAGTTTCCTACTTCTGACTCGAAACGATTTGGAGGCACAACGATGACCGCTCCTCATATTATCGACCCTGCTGGCCTGCTTGGCGAGGCGTTGTCCCAGGCGTCCCCGGATTTGATGCGTTCCCTGCTCCAGCACGTGATTAACGCGTTGTTATCAGCGGACGCTGACACCGTGTGCGGGGCCCAGTGGGGTCAACAAGACCCGCAGCGTCAGACCAGGCGCAATGGGTATCGCTACCGGCCCCTGGACACCAGGGTCGGCACCATTGACGTGGCGATCCCCAAGCTGCGCTCAGGCACCTACTTTCCAGAGTGGCTGCTCCAGCGCCGTAAACGCTCCGAAAGCGCCTTGATCACAGTGGTCGCCCACTGCTACCTAGCAGGAGTATCCACGCGCCGCATGGACAAGCTCGTCAAAACCCTGGGGATCACAGGACTGTCCAAGTCCCAGGTCTCACGTATGGCATCGGACCTGGACGAACACGTGGACGAGTTCCGCCATCGCCCCCTCGATGACGCTGGGCCTTTCACGTTCGTCGCCGCTGACGCACTGACCATGAAGGTGCGCGAAGGAGGACGCGTCGTCTCGTGCGCGGTCCTGGTTGCCACCGGAGTCAACAATGACGGACACCGCGAAGTGCTGGGGGTGCGCGTATCCACCAGCGAGACCGGTCCGGCCTGGAACGAGTTCTTCGCCGACCTGGTCGCCCGAGGCCTCACCGGCGTGCGCCTGGTCACCAGCGACGCCCATCTGGGCCTGGTTGAGGCCATCGCAGCGAACCTACCCGGAGCCACCTGGCAACGGTGCCGCACCCACTACGCCGCGAATCTCATGTCGGTCACCCCTAAAGCGCTATGGCCTGCCGTCAAAGCGATGCTGCACTCGGTGTACGACCAACCCGACGCCGCATCGGTCAACGCTCAATACGACCGGCTCTTGGACTACGTGCACGACAAGCTCCCCGCCGTGTGTGACCACCTCGATCAAGCCAGGGCAGACGTCCTCGCCTTCGCGTCCTTCCCCACCGGGGTATGGACCCAGATCTGGTCCAACAACCCCAATGAACGCCTCAACCGCGAAATCCGCCGACGCACCGACACCGTGGGAATCTTCCCCAACCGCCAAGCCATCATCCGCCTGGTCGGAGCCGTCCTCGCCGAACAAAACGACGAATGGGCCGAAGGCCGACGCTACCTCAGCCTCGACATCCTCACCAAATCACGACTCACACCACAACCCACCCAACAGGAGGAACCCCCACTCCAACTCAGCGCATAACCCACCCCGAAGGACACAAAACGATTACACCACTCCACAGGACTTGACCGTGACCTGGGTGTGAA
>BNJU01004175.1_pt1 | contig 39030 bp, 58 predicted proteins | sample 8539281 | NCBI WGS metagenome assembly BNJU01 (sample SAMD00202456, study PRJDB9452) | human saliva metagenome | isolation source: human saliva | place: Japan
TGTGTTTTGGAAAAATTCGGAACTTGTGGAAAAGTTTGAGCCAAATTTGGAAAAAAATTAAATTGCTTGATGGACTTCTTTTTACATTACGGCTAAAAGCTGATGAAAACTCAGAATTTGATTGTATTTCTCGTTCTTTTGCACCAAAAATTGGATGTTGCCGAAGATCCTGTTTGTGGCTCTGGACATTGTCATCTTGTACCACTTTGGTCAGATAAATTGGGAAAAAATGAAATTGTCGCATTTCAAAAGCTTCCAAACGGACAGGAATTCTTTATTGCAAATTAGATAGAGAAAAAAATCGAGTTTCATTGAGTGGAAAAAGCTGTATTTATTTGCAGTTTCAGAAATTTTTTTATTTAAAAAAAATTTTTATTTTTTTCAAAAACTTAAAAAAAGGCAATATAAAAATTAAAGATCTATTTTTTTCTCTAAAACTATTGCATTTTTCACTATTTCAAGGTAAAATCATATTAGGATTATATGATAATTTTAAAAAAATAATAAACTTTATTAGGAGGAATACTTATGAATTTATGGATACTTATTGGTATTGTTATTATTGTAGTGGGATTTTCTTTGAAGCTAGATGTGCTGGCTGTGGTGCTTACTGCTGGTATAGCTACTGGAATTGCTGCAAAAATGAATTTTTTTGAAATTCTTGGAATTATTGGAAAGGCTTTTGTGGATAATAGGCTTATGTCAATTTTTTTGATTAGCTTGCCAGTTATTGCAGTCCTTGAAAGATATGGACTTAGAGAAAGAAGTGCAGCTTTAATTGAAAAATTAAAAAATGCAACTGCTGGTAGAATCTTAGGACTTTATATGGTAATCCGTTCAATTGCGAGTGCATTGTCAATTAGAATTGGTGGACACATTCAGTTTATACGTCCTCTTATTTACCCAATGTCTGAAGCTGCTGCAAAAAGCTCATAAAAATAAGGATTTAACAGAAAAGCAAACTGAAGAGTTAAAAAGTTTAAGTGCTGCAATTGAAAATTATGGAAATTTCTTTTCACAAAACATATTTGTCGGTGCATCAGGGACTTCTTTTTGATTCAGACTACACTGAAGGAAAAATGGATATGCTGTATCTTTGAAGCAATTGGCGCTATCTTCAATACCAATTGGGATAATTGCAATAATTTTTACTTTTATTCAAGTATATATTTATGACAAAAATAATTTTTGAGCAAAGGAGGTAAAAAAATAATGGAAATAAAAAGCTCTTTTTAAAACTTTTTGACACAAATTATTTATATTCTTTGCGGACTTGTTAGTATAAGTACTGGAATTAGAGGGTTGAAAAAAATGAAAAAGGCAAAAAAATAGGAACATTTTTGTTTTGGACTATTCTTGGGATAATATTTATTTTTTTGGAGAAGCTATTCCATATAAGGTTACTGGCGGACTTCTTGTAATTCTTGCCATAATTACTGTAACAAAACAATTACATATTGGAAAATTTGAAAATATTTCTTCACAATTCAAAATCGCACAAAGTGAAAAATTAAAAAATAAAATTTTCATCCCAGCTGTATTAATTGGAATTGCCGCTTTTCTGATACTTCAATTTAAAATTGGAAAAACTGCTATACCACCTGCATTAGGTATCGGTGGAGGTTCGCTTGTCGCCCTTCTGGCAGCTGCAATTATCATAAAACCAAAATTCAGCGAAACAAACGAAGATACTTCAAAACTCCTTATGCAAATTGGTGCAACTGCCATTTTGCCACAGCTTCTTGCTGCATTAGGTGCTGTATTTACTAAAGCTGGAGTTGGAAAAGTAATAGCTGCCAGCATTTCATCGGTTGTCCCAACTGGAAATATCTTTATAGGAATCGTTATTTATGCTATTGGAATGGTTATATTCACTATGATTATGGGGAAATGCCTTTGCTGCATTTTTCAGTAATAACTGCAGGAATTGGAATCCCATTTATTATCAAAAAAACGGTGGAAATCCAGCTGTTATTGGTGCTTTGGGAATGACCGCTGGCTATTGCGGAACTCTTATGACTCCAATGGCAGCAAACTTCAATATTGTCCCTGCTTCAATTCTGGAAATAAAAGATAAATATGGAATTATAAAAGTCCAAGCTCCAATGGCTTTTATTACTGCTTGTAACACATATTATACTTATGCTGCTGTTATTTGGAGTAAAAATAAAACTGAAAAATACTATGTTTATTGAGATTTCTAAATTTTTTTACAAACAAGTAAATTAAAAAAATCTAGAAAGGAGAGTATGAAATTATAAATTAAATCTATTTTTTTATAAAATCATATAAAAAAATACTATGAAAATATTAGTTACTGGCTTTTGACCCTTTTTGGAGGTGAGCCCATAAATCCTGCCATCGAATCAGTTAAAAAATTGCCTGATAATATTGCAGGAGCACAAATTATCAAATTGGAAATTCCGACAGTAAAAGGAAAATCTATTAAAAAAATTGAAAAAGCTATTGAAGAGCATAATCCAGATGTTATCTTGTCAATCGGACAAGCAGGCGGAAGATTTGATATTTCCGTTGAACGAGTTGGAATAAATCTTGATGATTTCCGAATACCTGACAACGAAGGAAACCAAACTATTGATGAGCCAATTTTTCCAGATGGAGAAAATGCATATTTTGTAGATCTTCCTGTAAAAAGCTATGGTAAAAAAACATACAAAAAAATAAAAATTCCAGCTTCAGTTTCATACACTGCAGGAACTTTCATCTGTAATCACGTTCTTTACGGTACACTTTATTTAATAAATAAAAAATACAAAGACAAGAAATCTGGATTTATCCATATTCCATTTTTACCAGAACAAGTTATTAACAAAAAAAATACACCATCGATGGAATTAAATACTATTGTAAAAGGTTTAACTGCCGCAATTGAAGCTATTGTAAAAAAATGATAAAGATATTAAAGAAACTGGTGGAACTATTTGCTAGTAACATTTTTTTCTAAACATTTAGATATATCAAAAATAAAAAGCCTGCTTTTTATTTAAAAAAAATTCTAAAAGCAGGTTTTATTATTTATTTTTTTACTTGCAAAATACTAAATTCCTAAAAAAACAGAAAACTAGATTTTTATTTATTTGCTGTTAAGGGCCAAAATTTTTATTGTTAAAAAAATCTACTATTCAAATAAAATTTCTATTTAATCTCTTCCATTAACAAATCCACAACTGTACCATTCACAATTCCAACTAATTTTTTAGTTTCCACTTCCATCTGCAACCCTCTTTTGCCAGCTGAAACCATTATTTTTTCAAATTTCTCCACTTCCTTATCAAAAAAAGTTCTATACAGCTTTTTCATTCCCACAGGAGAACATCCTCCACGAATATATCCTGTTTCCTTCTCAAGCTCTGAAAGCGGCAGCAAATCAATATTTTTTTCCCCACAAGCCTTCGCCACCTTTTTCAAATCCAAATGAGCTGCTCCATGAATAACACAGACATACAAATTTTTACTTTTCCCCTTCAACACAATTGTCTTAAAAACTCTCTCTGCAAGTTCAGGAAATTTTTCAGCAACTCCAAGTCCCTCCACTTTTATCTTCACTCCATTCATAAGTATGAATAATGTATGGAATTTTTTTGTTTATCCAGCTGTCTTAGAGCATTTGTTTTTTGCTATTTTATCTTTCTTATGTTTCATAATTACTCCTTCGTTTTACAAATCATTTGATAATACCCAATCACATACTCTGCGCATTTTATCCCATCAACCGCCGCCGACATAATCCCGCCAGCATATCCTGCACCTTCTCCGCAAGGCATAAGACCTTCAATATTCGAGAAAAATTTTTCATTTCTAGGAATTTTCACTGGAGATGAACTGCGGCTTTTCCACTCCCTGATAAAACTGCATCATAACTGGCAAATCCCTTTATTTTTCTATCCATCAAATTAATTCCCTCTTTTAGAGAATCATTTATGTATTGCGGAAAAATTTCATTTAAATTTGCAAATTTATAGCCTGCCAAATAACTTGGTTTTACTTTTCCTAATTCTGTCGAAATTTTATTATTTACAAAATCCCCAAACAGCTGAACTGGAGCCTTATAATTCTTTCCGCCAAGTTCAAAAGCCTTTTCCTCCAATCTTCTTTGAAATTCCACTCCAGCCAGAACGCTTTCTCCAGGAAAATCTTCAGGAAATACATTTACTAAAATCGCCGAATTTGCATTTTCCAAATCCCTTTGAGAATAACTCATCCCATTTACAACAAGACGGCCTTCCTCACTTGAAGACGGCACAACAACTCCGCCTGGACACATGCAAAACGTATAAACTCCCCGCCCATTGCTTGTCTTAACATTCAATTTATATTCTGCAGCCGGCAATTTATTGGCAAATTTTCCATATTGAGAATGGTTTATCATACTTTGAAGATGCTCAATCCTAACTCCAACTGAAAAAATTTTTCGTTCCATCGCAACATTTTCTTCATTTAACATAAAGAAAGTATCTCTCGCACTGTGCCCAATTGCAAGAACTACAATATTAGCTGGAATTTCATAAGTTTTATTTTCATCGGAACTTTCAACATTCTCAACTAAAAATACTTTTTATTTTTCTTTTTCTGAATCAGATTTTTTTCATAATTTACTTTTTATTAATTTTTGTACTAAATCTATATTCTCCACCAAGACTCTCAATCTTATGTCTGATTTTACGCATTATTTCAATTAATTTATCAGTTCCAATATGCGGCTTTGACATATAGTTAATTTTTGGATCAGCTCCAGCAAGAATTAATTCATCATAAACCTTTTTGAATCCTAAAATTATTTGTATTCGTATTCAATTTTTCCATCTGAAAACGTTCCAGCACCGCCTTCCCCAAACTGCACATTTGAATACTTATCTAATTTCCCAGTTTTTAAAAAAATTATAGACATCCTTTTTCCCGTTCATCCACACTTTTCCCCTGCTCAATAATAATTGGCTTTAATCCCGCTTCAGCAAGCACAAGCCCAGCAAAAAAATTCCCTGCAGGCCCGCTTCCAACGACAACAGGACGCTTTTACACTTTCATTTTTCTGTAAAATTCTCAATTTTTCTCTGTAAAATAAGGCTTTTTCTCAATTTTTTTCTAACATTCTTTACATTTTTCAAATCTTTTCTTTTCCTTCTCTTCATCAAATTTAAAAGGAAATATCCACTGCATAAACAAATACAACATTATCCTTTTTTTCTCGCATCAATTGCCTGTCCTGCAATTTCAAAGGACTTTACTTCTTTTTCATTAATTCTGTAAAGTTTATAGACTGTTTTTTTAAATCATTCTCGGTATGTTTCACAGGCATTTTTATATTATTTATTCTAATCATTTTTTTCTCCTTTATATCTCCTGTTAAATAAAAAAATTTTTGTAAAAAAAGAATATTTGGTTAAATATTTTTCCCTAAAAAAATATCCAGATGTCCAAGCCCATTGCAAGTTAAATCCTCCACATTCACCATAAACATCCAGTATTTCCCCAGCAAAGTAAAGATTTTTTTAACTTTTTTTAGACTCTAACTTTTTCTAAATTTACTTCACTTAACGGAATTCCGCCAGCAGTAACTTGAGCCGCCTTAAAAGCCATTTGTATCAGTAATTTTTTTATTTTTATATTTTTTTCAAAAGCCGTACAAATTTTACGAATTTCATTATCTGTCAAATCACTTTATGCTTTTCGACAATTTCTCTATTCCAGCCGATTTTTGTCAAAAACTGTCCCAATTTCTTATTAACAGCTCCATTAAAAAAACTGCTCCATTGTAAAATTCTTCAATATTTTTTTCTACGTTTTTTTCAATATTTCAAATATTTCATTATATGTAAACTTAGGCATAAAATCAATTTCAAATTCTACATTTTTTTATAAATTGGAAAAAAACATAGGAAATATTAAAAACAACATTTCCAGAAATCCCAAAATCTGTAAACAGCAGTTCTCCATCATAAGTACATATTTTTATTTTCTCTCCATCTTCATTTTCTCCAAAAGCCGTAACTTCCACATCCGACTTAATCCCCTTCAATCCCCTTTATTTTTCTCCTTTTTCCGCCTTCAACTGCACAATAACAGGCGTTAATTTTCGTAACAGTATGCCCAAACTTTTTCGCCAGTTCATACCCACTTCCATTAGATCCCAGCTCAGGATAAGATTTACCGCCAGTGGCAAGGACAACCTTTTTTGCAGTAATTTGCCTTTTATCTTCTGAAATTATCTTAAAATCAAACATTTCCTTTTTCAATTTTCACAACATAAAAAAATCTGTAATTATCTCTATCCCAAGGCTTTGTGCATAAAATCTAAGCCCATCCACAATCGAAGCCGCCTGCCCGCTAAGCGGATAAACCTTCCTCGATTCTCCTCGTTGCAAATAATTCCAACTTCATCTTCAAAAAATCTCATTGCATCCTGCGAAGTAAAACTTCCTAAAATTTCCTCAATCGGCTGCTTCATTTTTCTCGATCCCAAAAATAATTTTTGATTAGAAGCATTCACATTTGTCAAATTGCACCGACCATTCCCAGTAGTCAAAACTTTTTTTAAAACCCTGTCCTTTCTTTCCAAAATGACAACATCTTTTCCATTCTTCTTGGCAGTAATCGCTGTTAAAAATCCCGAAGCGCCACCACCAATTATTGCTATTTCTCTTTTCATCTTATAATCTCATTCTCCTAAATTTTATCCCAGTAATAACATTTCAACAATATTTTTTTCATTTATCTAAACCATAAAATAAAAAAACGAGCCGTGTGCTCGTCTTTTTTTGTATGAAAGAAGTCTAAACATAGAGATGGGGCATCTCTATTAGACAATTTATTTATATCATATAAATACATTTTTTTGTCAAGATAGAGTAAATTTAAAATATTCAAAATAATTCAAAATAAAAATTTATCCCCTCTCTCCACTTTAACAGTTAGAATTTTTTTAACGAGTATCCATGATTAAGCAAGCAAAAAATAATTTCCCTTCATCAATCTTCCTTAATTTCCATCGCCTGCGGATAAATTTCCTTAATTTCATCTGCAATTTTATCAATTTCGGCAGTCAAATAATCTGAACTTCCACGATCCCCCTTCATTGCGATTCTAACGTGAACACACCCTTCCTTCGCATAAGGAGCAACAGTCGGATTCGACATTTCAAAATAATCCTTTAACCTGTCATCAATTCTTCCTTCTGGGACTCCCTTTATTTCAAGAGTCTTCATTAATAAAACATCATTTGAATATTGCTTCAAAAGTGGCAAAACTTGATTGTCAACCATCCATGTCATTTCTCTTGGAGGTCCTGGCAAAACTATTATTTTTTTATTATCCTTTTCATAAAAAAATCCAGGTGCAAGCCCAACTTCATTTTCTAATAATTTTGAATTTCTTAAAATTGAAGCCTCCTTTCTTCCGCCAGAAGCCACTTCTCCAAAACCTCTCTCATTATATCTTTTCACAATCAAATCATAATATCTCTCAATAACTTCCAGCTCTTCTCCAAAATAATCAGCCACAACTTCCTTCGTAATATCATCAACCGTAGGCCCAAGCCCTCCAGTAGTAATTACCAGATCAACCCTTTTAAAAGCATTTTCCAAACATTCCTTAAGCCTTCCGTAATTATCTCCAACAGTAGTTTGATAATACAAATCAATCCCAATATTTGTAAACTTTGCTGAGATATATTGCGCATTTGTATTTACAATATCTCCAACCAACAATTCTGTTCCAACGCATATAATTTCTGTTTTTCATCTCAGTTTCCTTTCTTTTTTTGTTTTTTTCTGCTTTTTTTATTTAAAATACCGCCAAATAAGTTTTAAAGCTAAAAAAATCCTATTCAACGGTAAATTTATATTTTTCAATATTTAACTATTTTTTTAAAAATAATACTTTCATAAGGTTTTTAAAATAATTTTATCATTTGAAATTTTAGGCTCTTCAATGTAATTTGACAATAAAATTGACGCATTTTTCTAAATTCAATTCTTTAACATCAAACTCACAAGTTTCATCATAGAAATTAGAAATTACTATTAATTCAGCATTTTCTCCAACTCTCTTATAAGCATAAACCTTTTTCATTTTTCAATATCAAAATCTTCATATCTTCCAGTTATCAACAATTTCTTTCATTTCTTCTCAATTTAATCAAATTTTTGATAATGATAGAATACAGAATTTGGATCTTCCAATGCTTTTTTCACGTTAATTTCTTTGTAATTTTCTGGAACTGAAATCCAAGGTGTTCCTTCCGTAAATCCTGCATTTTTAGAATCATCCCATTGAACAGGCGTTCTTGAGTTATCTCTTGATTTCTGCATTAAAATTTCAATAGCTTCTTCTTCAGAACATCCTCTATCCAACAAAATTTTATAAATGTTAGTCGATTCAACATCACGATATTTTCTCAATTTTATCAAAATATGGATTTGTCATTCCAAACTCTTCACCTTGATAAACATAAGGTGTTCCTTGTAATCCATGAAGAACTGTCGCTAACATTTTTGCTGATTCATCGTGATATTCTTTATCATTTCCAAATCTTGACAATGCTCTTGGCTGATCGTGATTATTCCAGAAAGTTGCATTCCATCCATTCCCTTCATACATTCCAATTTGCCATTTAGATAATATTTTCTTCAATTGTACAAAATCAAACGGTGCTTTTTACCCATTTTTTTCACCATTTGGATAATCAACTTTTAAATGATGGAATGAAAATGTCATAGCAAGTTCTTTTTCATCAGGATTTGAGTATTTTATACAATTTTCAATGGCAGTAGATGACATTTCTCCAACTGTCAATAAATCACTTTCTCCAAATACCTCTTTATGTAATTCTTTCAAGAACTCATGAATTCTAGGTCCATCTGTGTAATATCTTCTTCCATCAGGCACAAATCTAGTATCAGTTCCATCATCATCCAAGAATCTTTGGTCTTTTGAAATCAAGTTAATTACATCAAATCTGAATCCATCTACTCCTTTATTTAACCAATATCTAATCATTTCATACAATTTTTTTCTAACATTTTCATTTTCCCAATTCAAGTCAGCTTGAGTAACATCGAATAGATGTAAATAATACTGTCCTCTCTTTTCACTCCATTGCCAAGCATTTCCACCGAATTTTGATTCCCAGTTTGTAGGTTCTTTACCATCAACTGGATCTTTCCAAATGTAAAAATCTTCGAATTCTGGATCTCTAGCTTCAGATTTTTTAAACCATTCATTTTCAGTCGAAGAATGATTTATAACAATATCCATCACTATTTTCAATCCTCTTTTGTGAGCTTCGTTCAACATTTCCTCAAAATCTTCCATTGTCCCATAACTCTCATCAATATTGTAATAATCACTAATATCGTATCCGTTATCATTTTGAGGCGATTTATACATCGGTGTTAGCCACAAAACTTCCACTCCAAGTTTCTTCAAATAATCTAATTTTTGCGTAATTCCTTTTATATCTCCTTGACCAGTCCCCAGTCGTATCTTTAAAACTCTTTGGATAAATCTGGTACACCACCGATTTATGCCACCATTTTTGCTCAAAATCTTTTTTCATAAATGCACCTCTCCTAAATATTTGTTTATTTTTCTATTTTTTTATAACTTCAACTTTATTATACCCTATTATTTTCGTATATACAAAAATTTTTTTATTTTTTTAAAATTTTTTTAAATATTTCTAAACTTCTATTTAACGTTAGATTTAACATCTCTCTAAAATTTGCTATTAGATACGTTTGATAACCTAAATTTTTTTACTTCTACAAAAGGTAAGACCTTTGCTTCAAGATATTTATTTTTATAAAAAAATTAAGAACAGCAAATAACTGTTCTAACATTTATTTATCTTTATTTGCATTACCGCCTGTATATCCAAAAACATAATCCAAATTTATATTTCTCATTGAATTGAACACACTTTGCTTTACTCCTGGATTCTTTTCTTCAAGTTCAGCCAGCAGATTTTTCACTTCCCTACGTTTGCTTGAAGTTTTTCCGGCTTCAATTGTACATCCGCAGTTCATTGCACGAATCCCGTTTGTTTTTGTATAATCAATTATATCTGCTTCCTTTACGTAAATTAACGGACGAATCAATTCTAATTTTCCAGAAGTTGAGGGAACTTTTGGAGTCATTGTTTTCATTGTCCCAGCATAAAGCATATTTATAAGAGTCGTTTCAATTACGTCATCAAAATGATGCCCAAGCGTCAGTTTATTAAATCCAAGTTCTTCCACTTGCGTATACAAAATTCCACGTCGCATTTTAGCGCACAAAAAGCACGGATAATCTTTTAGCCTTTTTCATTTGCAATTTCCCAAATATTTGTATCAATAATATCACAGTCAATATTTAACTTATCCAAATTATTTTTTTAAAATTATCTAAATCAGAATTTCTAAATCCCGGATTCAGACTAACTGCCTTAAATTCAAAAATTTTTTTCCGCCTGTCTTTTTTTAATTCCTGAAATAATTTTACCAAAAAGTAAACTGTCCTTCCCTCCAGAAACACCAATCGCAATTTTATCCCCATCTTGGATCATATCAAAATCACTGATTGCCTTCAAGAATTTTTGACCAGATACTTTTTTTATAAGTTGTCACTATACTTTTTCAATTTCCTCCACATCCTTCATTGGACAATCTGGAGTATTGCTTCACATACTAAATTTACCACTTTCCTTCTCCTTATACTTTTTTTATTTTTTTAAATAATAAACCAGAATCCTCGTCAAATTTTTTTATATTTTTTTAATTTTTAAGCAAAAAAATAATAAAAAGCTGTCATAGATAAAATTTCACTCCTTATTTTTAAGACAACTTTTTATACTAAAGATTTCATTTCTTATTCACTTAAATTCCCAAACTAATTTTTTTATATGCTTTTACTGGCTACATATTCAATTTTTTTACTATTTTTATCTAATGACCTGTTTGATGACTGCAAATATAATTAAATAATCATTATATAACAAAAGGGGAAAAATTTCTTGTAAAAAAATAAAAAAATATTAAATTGCCAAACATATCTAAATTATTTATTTAATACTAAATAACTTCTGCATTTGTAGCTTTTAAGATTTAATTTTTTTATTTTTCTTTCTTGATTATATTTCCATATTTATCTTCTATATAATGTATTTTTTTCAATAAGCCCTTCATCTCGTGAATCAATTCTAAATGCCGCCTTATATTCTTCCAAAAGCCTTTTTTTGTGCCGCCCCATGTGCTCATACTTTCTAGCAAAGTCAATATGTGCAATATACATATCAAAAATCAAGGAATATCGCAAGGTCATAACAGTCAACCGCCTCCGATATTTTTACCCTTTCTTGAATAAATATTTCCCAAAAGGAACAAAATAAACGGTTCATCCTTTGTACTTACATCAAGTGCCCTGTTAAAGTTTTTCTTCAGCCTTGTCAAGCTCTTCATTTTCATAGTACAAATAACCCAAAAAAAGCTCGTATTTCAATTTCATTTGGCTGCAACTTTGTTAATTTTTTTCATAAATTTCAATTGCCTTGTCATTTTCCCTTAGTGCATGATAAATAGAAGCCAATGTTTTTTTAATACTTCCACATCATCTGGATTATTTTTTTATTTTTTTCCTAAATTTTTCTTTAGAAGCTGTTCATTATTTTTCGTTGTATCTTATCTCTCTAAAAATCAATGTTTCTAACATTATTTCCCATTGCTACCATATCTACTTTTTAATTAAAATGCCAGTTTTTCTTAATTAAATAGTCTGTTAATGTAGCATCTCCTTTCTTTTTCTTAATTTTATAAAAAAATTTCAAAAAAATTATCTAAAATCTAATAAAAAAATCTATAATTTGGAGAATTTATAATTTTAGGTTATCTCTGGGATGAATATTGTAGTTATAATTTATGAAGTATTTAAAATTATAAAATTAATAATTAAATTTTTTTAAAACTATAGAATTTAGATTTAATTAAAATAAAAAAATTATAGAATTGCATAAATATATTTAAATTTCTTAACTTATTTTATCACAAATAATGATTTTTAGTAAATAACATTATTCATAAATTTTTTTCAATTCTTTTTAAAATTAAGATTAGAAAGTCAAACAAAATAGGGAATTTCAAACATTATTTCAATTTAGCCAATTTATTTGTCGCCTCTTGACTTCCAGATTTTTACAGCCTTTTCATAATATTCCTTAGCTTCCTTCGTACTTTTTTCTACACCTTTTCCATCTGCATACAGATCTCCAAGCGCTTCATACATTGGGGCCGTAGTCTTATCCATTCTGCCTTCGGCTTTTTTATAAAACTCTATTGATTTTGCATAATCTCCAACTTTTTCATAAAGTTTTCCAAGTTTATAACTTGAAACTAAATCTCCGCTGCTATCCCCAATTTCATAATAAAATTCTGCATCATCCAGGCTCTTTTTCACTCCAAGCCCATTTTCAGACATTATTCCTAAATATCTAGGCCCTTGGGCATCTCCGCCATCAACAGAACTTGAAAATGATGCAAATGCCTTTTTATAATCTTTTTTTACCCCCAAGCCTTCCAAATAAAGAATTCCAATATTTCTCATTGCACGATAATTCTTATTTTCAGCGGCTTTTTTACTCCATTCCATAGATTTTTTATAATCCGCCTTAATTCCATCTCCCTGAAGATATATTTCCCCAAGTTCCGCCTGCGCCTCTACATCCCCCTTTTTTTAGCCTTTTTCTGTCAATTCCTTAATTTTTATCATTCATTTTATTTTTCTACAGTTACATTATTTTTTTGGAATTCCTTGTTCCTTTATTTTTTTCCCGCAACTAAACACCAGAATTAATATTAATATTGCAATAATATATTTTTTTCATAATTTCCTTCTTTCTATTTCTATTATTACTTCTTTGCTAAACTTTTTTTAATTTTTTTAATTCAATAACTTGTTTTTTTACTTTAACAAAAAAATTTTTAATAAATTATAATTCCCACAATAGCCGCAATTACTGTCAGCAATATTGGACTCATCTTCCACTTTAGCACAAGTGCCATTGACACAACAAATATCACAACACTTTTCCAGTCAATGAAATTATTTTTATCGATCAATAGCATTGCAGCCGCCAAAATTAGTCCAACAACAACAATTTTTAAACCAGCAAATGCATTGTCTATATATTTATTATCTTGAAATTTTAAATAAAATTTACTGAAAAAGGACATTACAATAACTGACGGAAGAATCAGCCCTATTGTTGCAACTGTTCCAGTCAGAACTCCGTGCCAAATTCCTGCTTTGTTCCCAACTAAATATCCAACATAAGTTGCCGAATTTAGTGAAATTGGACCTGGAGTAACTTGAGAAATTGCTACAATATCTGTAAACTGCTGTACATTTACCCATTTATGAAAATCTACAACATCAGCCTGAATAAGCGGTAAAATCGCATATCCTCCACCAAAACTGAATAATCCTATCTTAAAAAATATAGAAAATAATAGTATCAATAACATCATTTATTTTTCCTCCAAATCATCCAAACATTACCTAAAACAGCACCTAAAACAATCATCGCAATAGGCGGAAATTTCAAAAATGCAACCATTGCCGCTACTAAAAGCACAATCCACAATGTCTTACGATTAATTTTAGCTGACTTTCCAATTGTATAAACACTCGCTGCAATTAATGCAACTACCATTGGTCTTATAGCTTTAAAAGCCTTTATCACATAAACATTATCCTGTATATTGCTAAATAATGAAGCTATAAGGAGAATTACTATAAATGACGGTAACGTCGAAGCTATAACTGTAACTGCCACGCCTAACATCTTTTTTATTTTATATCCCACAAAAACTGATATATTTACTGCCAACGCTCCTGGCGAAGACTGTGCAAGAGCCAAAAGCTTTATAAATTCCTCTTCTTCAATCCAATTTTTCTTAGCCACAATCTCATCTTGAATAAGCGGAACCATAGCATATCCACCACCAAGAGTGAAGCGCCAATTTTAAAGAAAATCCAGAATAATTCCAAATAAACTTTCATTTTACCTACTACCTTTCTAAATCATTTATTTTTTTATTTTTATCACAAATATCATAATATTACAAATTTAGATATTTTTTTAAATAACTGAATACAAAAAAAGACAGCCAGATTCTGACTATCTCCTTAAAAATGACATATCCTACTCTTTTGAAAAAAATTCCTTTGCCAATTCCTTTAAATAAAACACATCAAAAATTCCACATAATTCCCTTACCGAATGCATTGCAAGCATCGGAACTCCCAGATCCACTCCATCTATATCCAGATGTGTCGATGAAATCGGACCAATCGTGCTTCCACCAAGTTCATTTGATTCATTTACAAATGGCTGAATTTGTATTTCAGTGCCTTCAATAAGCTGTTTAATTACTGCAATCGAATATCCGTCAGAAGTATATTTTTTTGCTTTGCACTTATTTTTTTATAGAAATCCCTTCGTTTATTTTTCCCACGATTTGTAGGATCTGTTTTTGCCTAAATGTGCAGGATGTGCCGCATGTGCCGCATCAGCTGATAAAATATATGAACTTTCCAGCATTTGCAAAAAATCCCCTCGGCTAAGCCCAAGAGCCAGCGAAATTCTTTCCAGCGTATTTAACAAATAATTAGAATCTGCCCCTTGCTTTGTAGCACTTCCTATTTCTTCATTATCAAACGCCACAAAAAAATATTAATTCTATCCTGATTTTTCTTCGGCTTCCAAAAATCCAATCAGCCCTGTATAAACAGAAGCAAGATTATCAATTTTTGGTGATGACATAAATTCTTCATTTGCCCCCAAAAGACATCCTTTTTTTCAGTCGCATACAAATACAAGTCAAAATCAATTATATCTTCCTTTTTTTATTCCAGTTTTTCTCTAAAATAACTCTTTCAAGATAACCTTCCCTTTCAAAAATTTTTTTGTTAATAAGTGAAATTACAGGCAAAACATCATTCTGCTTATCAATTTTTTTACACCATTATTTACTTCCCTGTTTTTGATGAATTGCCAGATTTGGTATTGTCAAAAAGCGGCTCATCTATCTTAATTTTTCACAGTTCTTGGAAAAAAATGAATTTTTCCCCCTTCACAATAACACGTCCAGCAATAGAAAGCGGTCTATCAAACCAAGTGCTTAAAATAGGCCTCCATAAACTTCCGTATTCAATCTCACTACATTTTCTGTGACTATTTCAGGACTAGGCTTTATTCTAAAACAAGGAGAATCTGTATGTGCCCCCAAATATTTTTAAATCCATTTTTTTCACATCAAAATCCTCTCCAACCGTAAAAGGCAATTATAGTGGAACTAGATTTTTTTAAAAAAATACTTTCCACCCTTTTTTTAATTTCCCATTTTTTTCACGTGGCATAATTCTTTCAAACCCATTTTTCATCCAAAAATATCCGAACAGTTTTTTTCACAACGTGATAAGTACTTGGACTTTCATCGATAAATTCGATAACTTCCCTTGCAAAACTTTTTCACTTCCATCTCAATAAAAATTTTTTTCTGTATCTCTTCCAGCTCTCTCGTTGTGTGTATCATCTCTATTCATTCCTCTCAAATACAAATTTAAATTATTTAAAAAAATATTTCCCTATTAACAATATTGTACCCTCATAATTTCAGATAATCAAAAAAATTTTTGATATTTTTTTAAATTTTTTTCTTTTTGCGTTATACTATTTCCCATTAAAATAATATAATTGGTATACCTTCTGTTACTCAAAGGGTCAAGACCCCTTGTGGAAATAAAAAAAATTTAGGTTGTCGAACAGGTCTAATAAATTTGATATATCTTCTACAAGGAATTAAGACTCCTTGTCAGAAACTGTAAAAATATAATTTCTATTTTTTTCAAATGGATTTAGCATTATTTCACTCTTGAAGAATTTCTTTTTCTGTCTGAACAGCCATTCCATGGCAGGCTTCATATCATATGCATGTTGCCAAGTATAACGGTGATTCCCATTTTTTGTAAACTGTATAATAAATATTATATCCTTCTTCTATTTTACTTTGAACTTCTTTATTTACTTCATCTTGATTTTGTTCAGCATCAACTGTCATTCTTTGAACTTTTGCACCATTTTTTTCCAAATAATCTGATATTTCAGTCAAACTTGGATAAGCTCCAGGGATCTCCTTCTGACGCAACAAACCATATATTTTTGATTTTTTTCATTGGTTCTGTTACATTTACATCCCATTTACTCGCAACAATATACGAACCGCCAAATAAATCAGGATATCTTGAATCCAATGAAATAGAAGACATTCCGCCCATTGATTGTCCTGTATTGTAAATTCTATCTTTATCTATTGAATATTTTTCAGTTAGACTGTTTATCAATTCAACCGTTCTGTCCAGTTCAGGACCATATTCATAATTATCATTTACCGTTACTACTTCATATTGCGGTGCTAATACAAAACTAGGATGGTTTTTCTGCCATTCAGGACTTGCCCAAACTGTAGCACCATTTCCTTGACTTAATGTGTACTTAGTTTCAGAAGATACAGCTCCTGCATCATGCATAAATACTACCATCGGATATTTTTTAGATGGATCATAATTTTTAGGCATATACAAATTATATTTCAAAGTCTTCCCATCTTTTCCAGTAAATACAAATTGCTTGAAATCTTCTATTATTAATTGTCTTGTTTTTTTGTTGAAACTTGTTTTTTCCTCAGAATTGTAAACTTTTTCCATTTACAGTTTTTACACTTCCTGCTTGAGTTACTTCCGCTGTAATTGTTTTTTTAAAGGTTTTTGCATCACCTTTTCCCACCCAACGTCAGTCCTTTTTGTCCTGTTGCTTTTTTTCTTTTCCATTTCTTCTTTAGAATGGTCGCTTGCCTGAGCTACCATCGGAAGTCTTTTTCAATTCAAAATTACATATTTTTCCATTTTTTTGATTTTTTTATCATTGCTTTTCATTTTGTTTACTTACATATACTTTTTCAATTTCTCTGCCTTCTACTTTATAATCTAAAACAGAAACTGAATTCCCAGCAATTTCTTTATCGTATGTAAGCACAACTGCTGATAATTTCTCTCCATCTCCAAACACTTCTGTTATCGCTTCCACATTTTTAATATTACCTGCAAAAGACAAACTTGCAATTCCCAATAATCCTATCATCATTTTTCTTTATCATCATTTTTTCCTCCAATTTATTTTTTTGTTAAATTAATTTTATCAATTTAATGTGTCATATTTACGACTATTTCCTTTAATTTTTTTCTTTGTCTATCTTTTTTTAAAGTTTAGCAGAAAAAAAGCAAATATTAATAAAAAAAAACTGGATTTTACTCCAGCTCTTTTCATAATTCAAAATTTTTCCAGCAAATAAAAAAATTAAAAAAATCCCTTTTTTTCCTTAAATACTTTAGTTAATTTCCCGTAGGTATCCGCTTCAGCTGCAACCAATGGCAATCGCACTATATCATTATCCAATTTTCCAAGTATTTTCATAGCTGCCTTTACAGTTACAGGATTTCCTTCAACAAACATATTTCTGCTTACATCGTATAATTTCGTATGAAGTTCAAATGCCTTATCAAAATTTTTGTTTAAGAATGAACTAATCAAGTCGCTCATTTCCTGTGGCATTATATTAGCAACTACTGAAACTACTCCTTTTGCTCCAATCGAAAGCATTGGCAAGATTAGATGATCTTCTCCTGACAAGATTTCAATTTTATCTCCACATAAATCTTGGATTTTTATCATTTGTTCCAAACTTCCTGTTGCTTCCTTTACAGCCACAATTTCAGGCAATTCAGCCAATTTTGCAATAGTTTCCGCTTCAATGTTTGTTCCTGTTCTTCCTGGCACATTATAAAGCATTACGGGAAATTTTGCCTCTTTTGCAATTGTTTTATAATGTTCGTAAAGTCCTCTTTGGCTAGGTTTGTTATAATATGGACAAGTACTTAATGCCGCATCTGCTCCCAGCTCTTTTGCATATTTTGTCAATTCTACTGCTCTTGCTGTATTATTTGAACCTGCTCCTGCAATTACTTGTATTCTTCCCTTCACTTCTTCCACAACTATTTTTATCACTTTTTCATGTTCCGCAAATGTTAGTGTTGGAGCTTCTCCAGTCGTTCCACAAGGCACAATTCCAGCTGTTCCATTTTCAATGTGATAATTTACCAGTTCTCTCAATTTATCTTCATCTAATTCCGTTCCATTATTTTTAAACGGCGTAATTAAAGCTACGTAAGATCCTTCAAATTTCATTTTTTTCCTTCTTTCCTTAATTTTTTTACTTTAATTTTTATATTCTTTTTATTTTTTTCAAAAATTTTTAATTAATACTAAATTTAAAAAAATTATCTTTGAAATTTATACAATCCTTCAGCAATTTTTTTCACTAGGTCCAGTCATAAAAGCGTTATTTTCTCCACCTTCATATTCAATAACAAGCTGTCCGCCAGGTACTTTTTACATTTACCTTATTATCTACAAAACCAAAAAGTTCTAGCAAGCACTGCTGAAGCTGTTGCACCTGTTCCGCAAAGCCAATGTTCTTCCTGCTCCACGTTCCCAAGTAATTACTTCCATTCGCTTTCTGTCATACACTTTCACAAAATTTACATTAACTTTTTTTAGGAAATAAATCAGTATAATTTTCAATTTTTTTCCCAATTTCATCAATATCATAATCACTAAAGTCATTTACAAATATTACAGAATGATCAGTTCCCATAAAGATATACGAAATTTCAATTTCTTTTCCATCAATGTTTATTTTTTTCTCGCAAAAAACTGCTCTTTTTCTGTATTTATCAATTCTTTTTATGTTAAAAATAGGTTTTTCCCATATTTACTCTTGCAGAAAAAAATCATCCTTTTCCTCATCATAATTCACCCTTATTGTCAAATCTCCAGGAACTGTCTTCACAACAAATTCATTTCCATCGACTAAATGATTATTTACAAGATAATGTGAAAAAAACATCTTATTCCATTTTCCACACATAGGCACTGACTTCCATCTGCATTAAAGAAAAAAACATAAACGGCATACTTGCCACATATTTTTAAAAATAATCAGTCCATCTGCACCTATTCCAAAATGTCTATTGCAAACTTGGCTTGCAAACTCTCCATATTCAGGTATTCCCTTTTCAATCAGCTCTTTTTTTCGCTAACAATAACAAAATCATTCCCTGCACCCTGATATTTCTCAAATTTTAACATTTCAAACCTCCATTAATTTTTTTATTTTTTTCTTCTCCTGCAACTTTCCAGCCGTTTTTACAACAAATTTTTCTTGATAGGAATCTAGTCCCAAAAACTGCAATCCTATTGAAAATTCCAGGAATTATAACCACTTTTCCCTTCTGAAACTCTTTATACCCAATTTCAGCCACTTTCTTCGCAGTCATAACTTTCAATCTCTCAAACAGCGAACTTTCCTCCAAATTGCTGCTCTTCTCAAAGCCAGTATCTGTCGGTCAGGACAAAGTGCCGATATTCTAATATTTTTTCCTCGAACATCATTTCTCACTTCTTCCCTAACTGCTTCCGTAAACGACTGCACAAAGGCTTTACTTGCATAATACGTACTCATTAAAGGCCCTGGCATAAAAGCTGCAATTGAAGACACATTTAATATCCCGCCATTTCCATCCTTTAGCATATCATTTAAAAACAGTCTTGTCAATTCTACAACTGCCTTTATATTCAAGTTTATCATCGCATCATTTCTTTTCATTGTTTCTTCATCAAATTCAGAAAATTTCCCATAAATCCCAACTCCAGCATTATTCACAAGTACATTTATTTTTCAATTTTTTTCAGATTTCACTTGATTATAAAGCCCTTTCAGCCGCATTTTCCAGCGACAGATCATTTTTAATTACAGTTATTTTTGATATTTTTTTAGAAATTTCCTCAAAAAAATCTCTTTTTTTAAAATTTCCAGCTTATCTTTATTTCGTGCCACAACAACCAGATTATGCCCGTTTTTTGCATAAATTTTAGCAAGTTCATAGCCAATTCCGCTGCTTGCTCCTGTTATTAAAACCGTTTCCATAAAAATTCCCTTTTTTATATTAAATCCAATCCTGTAAAAAGATATTTCAGTAGACCTGCTCGACAACTAAATTTTTTCCATAAGAGTTCAAGAATCCTTGCTTCAGAATATTTATTTTATCAAATTCTAAATGCACTTAGTTTCCGAATAAGTCCAATAATTTTTATATATCAAATTCTCTAGCAAATAATTCTGCAACTTTTTTTCCCCATAACTTCATCCACAACCAACGAAATACTGATTTCTGAAGTCGAAATTTGGTGGAAACTTATATCATTTTCCGCTAAGATTTTAAACATTTTCGCAGCTACTCCAACATTGCTAATTAATCCAATTCCTACGATTGAAACTTTTGTAACATATTGGTTAATTATAAATGATGTTTGTGGAAATTCAGATTCGATTTCTTTTCCAATTTTTTCAAGAGCTGCTATATCAGTTTTTGGACAAGTAAAGGCAAAACTTCCATGATGGCTAGTTACATCATTTTGACTTATCATATCAATATTTATTCCATTTGCTTCAGCTTTTTCAAAAATTTCGCAAACATTTTGTGCATTTGTAGGGATTTCCTCTACATTTACCATTATTACATTTTCGTTTATTGACACTCCAGTTATTACTCTTTCTTCCATTTCTTTAATCTCCTTTATTTTTTGAATTGAAGTTATTATCGTTCCATTTTTTTCACCCAATGATTTTCCAACATAGATTTCTACTCCATATTTTCCACCAAGCTCTACTGCTCTAGGCTCCATTACTCCAGCTCCCAAATAAGCCAATTCCATCATTTCATCATAAGAAATGTACGGTAATTTTTTCGCATCCCCGTATACTCTTGGATCAATTGAATAAATTCCATCAACATCTGTATAAATCTCACATTTTCCTCCCAAAGCCGCCGCAAGTGCAACCGCAGAAGTGTCAGAACCTCCACGCCCCAAAGTAGTTACATCTCCATCTTTATTAACTCCTTGGAATCCAGCTACAACAACAATCTTTCCTTCATTCAAGTGACCTTTTATAACATCACCATTTATATCATCTATTTTATTTTTCATATAATGTCCACTCGTTCTTATTCCTGCTTGAGCCCCTGTCAATGAAATCGCTTCATATCCCAATGTTTTCAACGCAATACTTAAAAGCGAAATTGTTTGTTGCTCTCCAGTCGACATCAATCTATCCATTTCCCTAGAATCTGGATTTTCAGTAATTTCATGAGCTAATTTAATCAATGCATCAGTTGTTTTCCCCATAGCCGAAACTACTACAACTACATCATTTCCTGAATCCTTTACGCTACCTAAATATTTAGCAATATTCATAATTTTTTCAGTTGTGGCAACCGAAGTTCCACCATATTTATGTACAATAATCACAATAAATGCACCTCTATCTTTTCAATTTGTCTTTTCTTTTTATCGTTACAAAAATAAACAAAATTATAATTCAAAAATTTCATCATTTCTTAACAAATCTTCATAAGATTCCCTTCTAACAGCAACTTTTGCTTTACCATCTTTTACAAATACAACTCCTGGCGTAACCATTCTATTGTAGTGGCTTGACATTGTATAACAATAAGCTCCTGTCGTACCAACTGCAACTATATCCCCAACTTTAGTCGATTTTGGCAATTTACCATTTTGAATAATAATATCTCCCGATTCACACAATTTCCCAGCTAATGTAACATCTCTTGTGTCAGTATCTTCCATTTTATTAACAACAGCAGCCTCATATTCAGCTTGATAAAGTGCAGTTCTTATATTATCTGACATTCCTCCATCAATAAATACATAAGTTTTTCCACCAACAGTTTCTTTAATCCCACCAACTTCATACAAAAGTAGTTCCCAGCATTTCCGACAATACTTCTTCCTGGCTCAATACAAAGTTCTTTAAATCCAATTTGATATTTAATTTCCATTGCTTCAGTATAAGTTATAATTTCGCTAAGTACTTCTTCAATCGGCTTTAGGATCATCTCCATTTTTTTGTAATAAACTCCAAATCCTCCACCCATATTTACTGTGTGAACTACAATTCCTAATTCTTTTTTTCAATCTATCCAAATATTTAAAAATTTCATCTAATGCAAAAATAAAGAATGCAGATTGGAATATTTGCGAACCAATATGCGTATGGAATCCCTTTAAATTCAATATATGGACTATCATTCAATCTTTTTACAATATCAATCAAATTTTCTTGGAAAAGTGAAATCCCAAATTTCGATGTAAGTCCTGAAGTTTTTATATAGTGATGCGTATGTGCTTCAATCCCTGGATCAATTCTCACTAAAACCGCTTGTTTCTTACCTTTTTCCTTACAAACTTTTTCAATCTTAGCAATTTCATCTTCATTATCTACAACAATCGTATCAATCCCATATTCAACAGCCATTTCAATCTCATTCACCAATTTATTATTCCCATGCAAATGCACTCTTTTCATCGGAAATCCTGCCTTATGTGCCGTATACAATTCTCCACCAGAAACCACATCTAAATCCAATCCTTTAGATTCAACCAATTTAATCATCCCAGTTGTCAAAAATGCTTTCCCTGCATAAGCTATTCTCGTTTTAAATCTTGTAGACTGAAAAGCCTCTTTCATTTTATCAATAGTCGTTTCAATCAATTCCTGATCCATTACATAAAGTGGCGTTTTAAACTCTTTTGCCAATTCAATCGTATCAACTCCTCCTATTGATAAATTCCCTTTTTCATTAATTTTTGCCGTTCCAAATAATTTCATATTTTCACAAATTTTCCTTTCCTAAAAATTTCTTCTGTAAATTTTTTCTACAAATAAAAAATGCTGACAACGAACATCAGCATATAAAAATTATATAATCTAAAATCAAAATCACATTTATATATCTGACAGCTCACCATTACACATTATAATGACAGTCCTATAGATATTCTCCATAGACCCAGTAGCAAAGTTCGTCACTCTTTGTGCTTCGGCGATTTCCCCTTTCAAGTTATTTCATCGAATTGACCTTCTCCATAAATCTACTCTTAAAAACCGCACCTCTATCTTGTTTTTACATTATACTAAATTTTTTTCTTGATTTGTAAACACCTTTAAAAAAATTTTTTTATATTATTTTAGATCTTTTTGTTGAACTCCACTTGATAATACACCTATCTTAACTTTTATCCGTAAGACACCTCCCAGAATTTTTAATATACAATTTTACGTTTTTATTGTTTTTTAAAAAGATATTCTTCTATTAAACTATCACACTCTTTCCTTTTTTTCTCCATTTTTATTGCAAAGTTCCTTTTTATTATATTCCAATTCTTTTTAAATCTACCTTTTCTTTTTGTTTTTATAAACATAACTTAAAATAGATAACCTACATTTTTCAAGTAATATCTTTTTCATTCGATTTACAACTTTTTGAGATTCCATTAATTTCTTTCCTTTCTTTAAATATTTCTAGTAATCTCTCATAATTTTCTGGTTTTATCTTATTATTTCTTTCAAAAAAAGTTTCCGTTCTAATAAACAAAATATTATCTTCTTTTTGATTCTCTTTTTATTTAATATAACCGTTTTCCAAAGAAGGTATCCAGTCGCCACAAGGTATAGCTATTATCGTTTCTATCCAATTATTTCTAACCGCTTCTTCTCTTACTTCTAAAAGGTAAATAACTAAAGAGTTTCTATCCACTATTATCTTATCATTTTCATTAAATAATTTTAAAATCATCTCCCTTGCTTTGAAATCTTCCAGCTCCTAAACTCATTACTATTTTTACCATTATTAGAATTAGTCATTGAAAAAAAGTATTTTTTTAAAATTTCTCTTTTTTTCATTTTCGTGAATTACCACATCCCCAAAGTGATTAAATATAAAAACTCAACATTATATAAAATTTTTATTATTTTTTTCATTAAATATTTCTAATAAAAAAATCCCTGTTTCTTCTCGTATAATAGGTAAATTTATCACTTTACTTATAAAATTTTTGTGTAATTTTTTTACATATTTCCCTCTTAAAATATCAAGCTTTAAATCTAATTCCATATTCCTCAAACTATTTAAAATCTCTTCAGATTCTTTAGTTTGAAATATAAAATTATAAGATCCGTTAAATAATTCTATCTTATCAGATAATATTTTTCATATTTTTCTGAATAACTTTTTTCAAATCATACTCAAATCCATTTTGTTTTAAATATTCTAAAAAAATAAATAATTATCATCTCTTAAATTTTCTATCTCTTCAAAAACCACTTTACTTATACAAACTACATATGAAAAAGACAAGCTTTTAAGAATTTCTATTACATTATCATCTCTCTAAAATGTCCTCTTCGAAAACGACCTATTTTTTTCAAAAAATATCAAACAAATCACTCTTCATTTATTTTCACTCCCATTTTTAGAAATTATACTTTCTTCAATATATTGTTTTTTTAGTTTTTTTAAATATTGCAACGTCATATCTTCTTCTTCTTCAAAACTTTTTTATTATTTCAACCATCCTATCTTGTTCTTCCCTTTCTGGCAATTCAATATCTAATTCAACAAGATAACTTTTATTTATGGCTCTAACAATACTTATTCTTCTAAATTTTTTTCAAAATATAATAAAAAGCAATTCTGTTTTTTAATAACCAGCAAAGGTATTCTGGATTTATTTTTTTCATTTGTTCTCAAAATAAAAAATAAAGAGTTGATGGCAAATACATTTTCATAATCTTTTTCTACATCACAACTTCTATCTTACTTCCTTTTGGCTTGAAATAATACATCGCCTTTTTTTAATAAAATATTTATCATCAATCTTATTTTTCTCCACTTTTTATACCTGTCTGGCACTTCTGCATTTTCAAAGCCTGTTATCTTGCCGTTAGTTATAAGAGTAGGGATTTAACAGTAAATAACCTGTTTCTTTCTCCGCTGTTTTTCACATTTAACGGTGCAACCACATCTACATTCTCTCCCAATTTCATTATTTCACATCCTTTTTTTCTATAATTTAATTTATATTTAAATAATAATTCACATTTTTTTAACTACAATAATTTGCAATTTATGTATATTTTACTGCCAAAAAGTATAGAATATTTTTTTATTTTTTTATTAAGTTATTACATGTTTTTTTCCTAAAAATTTATCTATATTCAATTACCGTTTTAAAATTACAGAATTATTATACTATTAATTTTAACAGAAGTCAATTTTTATTATTTTTTTAATTGAATTTTTTTACTGTTATTTGCATTAATTTTCCTAAATTTAATACACACAAAAATTTAAAAATATTAATTTTATACTAAACCCCATTTAAATAATAATTTTAGCAATATTTATTTTAAATTAATTAAAATATAACTTTTCCTTTTTAAACAGGGAATAGTATTATTTATCAGTCTTTTTTTATACTATGCAAAAAAATTTTTGAATAAATTTGTTCATAATTTTCCACAAGTTCTATTTCTATATCATTTAATATTGTTTTTATTTATTAAATTTATACTACTTTCATTTTTCTTTCGGAATAAAAAAATCTTTTTTTATTCCAGATTTATAGAGCTCCTTCTATCTTTCTAGCCACTCCTCCTACAGGAAGCACTTTTTCCCAAAATTGTGATTTCTCCAGTAAAAGCCACATTATGTTTCATTCCTTTTTCATTCAATGCTGAAAGTATTGATGTTACAATATCGATTCCAGCAGAAGGTCCATCTTTTTGGAATAGAATTTTTCGCTAAAAATGTATGTGTATATCATTTTTTTCAAAAAAATTAGGATTTTTTTCAAATTAAATTCTTTACTTTTTACTTCTTATGTATGTTATAGCTACATCTATTCCTTCTTTCATAATATCTGAAAGATTTTCCTGTAATTTTTGTCTTACCATTTCCTGGTACAATAACTGTCTGAATTGGCATAGCTCTTCCTCCAAAAAGAAGTTACTGCCATTCCCATTACTTCTCCTACACTTTCTTCATCAGCATTTATCTTTAATGATACATCAGGGATTTTTATCTGCACAAATAAATGAATCGATGTTTTTCTAGAAATTTGAGGAATTTCTTTCTTTTCAATGCATCTTTAGCAATTTTTCCATAAATTTTTCATCAAAATTGTCTTTTAATTTTTCTAACTCCATCTTCATTTTGTGTAATTTTTCAATTATATATCTCAAAATATCATCTTCAAAAACTAACTTGGGAAGCAATTTTTTTATTTATACTTGGAATTATATATTTTTTTGCAATTTCAACCTTTTTGCTCCAAACTATAACTTTCTAGATGAATAATTTCCATTCTGCTTTTTTTAATGGTTCTGAAATCTTGCCTAGATCATTAGCAGTGGCTAAAAATATAATATTTGATAAATCATACTCTATTTCTAAATATTCATCTCTAAATCGTTTATTTTTTGATCTGGATCTAGTATTTCAAGCAAAACTCCTTCAATATCTCCATCATAATATTGATCTTATCAATTTCATCTAGTAAAAATTACAGGGATTATCACTTTCAAACTTTGCTAAAGTTTTTATAATTCTTCCTGGAGCAGCTGATGTATAACCTTTTTGTAAGCCCTGTTAATTCAAATACTGTTGTTACACTACTCATAGAGATCTTTTCAAATTCTCTACCCAGACCTTCTGATACTGCTTCTGCTATTGAAGTTTTTTCCTATCCCTGCCGAACCTGCCAAGCATATTATCATAGGCATTTTTTTCCCCTGACTTTCGCATATAATATCTTAATGCTAAACTTTCTAAAATTGTTTCCTTTACTTTTTCCATTCCATAATGTTTTTATTTAAAAACTCTCTCATTTTAGAAATATTAATTTTTTTCTTCTTTTTAGAGTTCTCTTCCAGTCAAGTTTACTAATAATTTCAAGACATTTTTGTTTTTATAAAATCTGAATCTGTAGAACCCATATTTTTCATCATAGTAATCTTTATACTCTTTTATTTTTATTCTATTTACTTTACTTATGTTTTAATTCTTCCATATTTTTCAGTTACTAACTCAATTTTTCAAAATCTGATTCACTTTCAGATATTTTTAAAAAGTCTTTTTCCATAATTCTACTCCTTCAATTTTTTTATTTTATAATTTTTTTACTTATTTTTTGTTTACCGTAAATATCTTACGTAATTATTATATCACTTTTTTTAAAAAAATGTCAAGTTTTATTTATTTTTATTTACCGTTATAAAAACAGTATTTTTTTATATAAAAAAACAAGAATCCAAGTTATAGAAACAGAAAATTCCAAAGAAATAAATTTTTTTCTATATTTGAATTCAAATTTTACTAACCAAACTAAACAAAAGAAAATCATAAGATATTTTTAAAATTTCTCGAAAAAGTGCTATAATAATAAGATACGATAAATTTTTTTAAAAAGAAAGGAGAAAAGAAAAATGAAAACAATATTCAAAACCCAATCTAATGAAGAACGCCGTGAAATGATCTTAAACGGAAAAAGTTATAAATACTCTGCTTTTCCTATCCATCCCAACATTGCTGGTTGGAATCATTCAGGCACTTATTCCACTTTCTGACAGCTTATTCCTAAATAGGCTTACAAGCGTTGAAGTGGCTAGTTCTGTGACATTTAGCCAGCCTGTGCTGAATATTATGATTGCATTGTCGCAGGGGCTTGGGTGGCTACTCTTGTTATGCTTGGAAGGCTTTATGGGAAAAGGAAGAATGCTGGCTGTAAAGAAACGATGCTGCAGATTTTTTTGTTTTTCAGCTTTTGTTATTGGACTTTTTATAATTCCAGTCTGTATATTTTTCAGCCTTTATAATTTCCAAATATACAACCGCTGAAATTCGTGACAATGTCTATATTTACATTGCCCTGTATTCACTTGTAATGCCCTTCGTATTTTTTTGGCTGCAATTTATAATTCATCGAAAAAAATGCGATTGGTCATCCTGAAAGTTACATTTATTAAAATTTTTTTATTGTTAATTTTAAAAATAATTTTTTTAATTCAATTTTTCTATATGTTTTTAAAAAAATAGAATTGTGGGTGCAGTAATGGCTTCGCTTTTTTTCCTATATTGTTGTTACAATCTGGATGTTTTACGATTTATTTTTTTAAAAAGTGGAGATGTCAAAGCTGGTTTAGAAAATTATTCAATGAAACTGCCTATAATAAAAAGACTTCTAAATATCGGCTTTCCAGCAATGCTAAACTATGCCTTCCTGTATCTTGGATTTTTTTCCTTATAAACAAGGAAATGGAAAAAAATTCAGCGCAATCGCCCTAAATGCACGAGAATTGCCTCTAACATCAATGCAATCTGCTTTATTTTGCCATCTTCAATCGGAACTACAGTTTCCTCAATGATTAGCATAAATATGGGAACTGGGAATGTGAAGAAGTCTAAAGATGTGTTCAAAAATTGGCTGGAGAACAGGAGTCATACTTTCTATTTTAACAATTATCTTAATTTTACCAATTTCAATGCCTCTTGTGCTCACTTTTACAAAAGTTTCAAAAGTTATTGAGATTGCCGACAAGGCTTTGCACATTTATACATATTCGGTAATTGGATTTAGCATTTTTTATGATCTCACAAGGAGTTTTTTTATAGCACTTGGAAGAACAAAAGTGCCTTTAATTATGTCTATTTTAAGAATATGGCTATTAAGGTACATTTTTATCCTGGTAACTCAAAAATATCTTGGACTTTACTCAATTTTCTGGGAAATTTATTTTTCAAATACACTGGCAGGATTAATCTTCTTTATTTCTGTAAAAAGCATTGACTGGACAAAAGATTTTTAAAAAAATAAAGGAAGCAATAATTATATAAATTCACAAAAAAATCTCTAGATAAGTAGAATTTTCTTGCTTAAATAGAATTTTTTTATTAATCTGAATTAAAAACTATTTTTACAACATTCAATACAAGTGTTTCTCCAACTACTGCTTTTCCAGATTCAACTGGGTTTAATGAACTGTAGTCATCACTATTTGAAGTATTACTGGTGTAATAATTGATTGTGCATTGCTTTTTAGAAGTCGTAATCATATTTAACAATTGGATCTCCTGCTTTTACTACTGCTCCTTCTTCTGCAATTCTTTCAAATCCTTTTTCCTTCAAGTTTAACTGTGTCCATTCCAAGGTGTACGAAAATTTCGATTCCAGCAGGTGTTACAATACTAAAAAGCATGGTTAGTATCAAATATTTTTTTCTATTCTTCCAGAAGCTGGTGCAACCATTACACCTGATGCAGTTGGTTCAATTGCAATTCCATCTCCTATCATTTTTTTGTGCAAAAAACTTCATCAGGCACTTCTGACAAAGGCATTAAATTTCCTGAAATAGGGCTATTACTTTTCCCATCAAATTCTTTTTTTAACTTCTTCACCTTTGTTACCTTTTTTTGAATAAATCAAATAATCCCATTTTAATTCCTCCAATTTATTTATTTATATTTTAATTATCTCATTTTAATGTTACCACATATAATCAAATTAGTCAAATTTTTTCTTTTTAATAATAAAGAAAAAAATTTAGAAATAATTATTAAATATTACAATAATGTTTCTTCAACTATTATTTTTTTACAGTAATTTACCTATAACTTACTCTTTCAAAATAATTAATCAACTAATACTGGATTAAAATCTTCAACCCAAGGCAATCCAAATTTATTTAATGCATCCATAAATGGATCTGGATTCATTTCTTCTACATTAAACACTCCTGGTTTTTTCCATTCTCCAGTAAGCACCATTGCAGCCCCAATCATCGCTGGAACGCCTGTTGTATAAGAAATCGCTTGTGAACTGACTTCCTTATAACATTCTTGATGGTCGCACACATTATAAACATAGTAAGTTTTTTCAACTCCATCTTTTTTACCTCTAAAAATATTTCCGATATTAGTTTTACCTTTTGTTCTAGGCCCAAGCGAAGCTGGATCAGGCAATACTGCCGTCAAAAATTGTAATGGCACAATTTGTTTTCCTTCAAATTCTATCGGTTCAATCGAAGTCATTCCAACATTTTCTAGCACTTTCAAATGAGTTAGGTAACTTTGTCCAAAAAGTCATAAAAAAATCTGATTCTTTTTAATTCCTTTAATATTTACAGCAAGTGATTCTAATTCTTCATGGTGCAATAAATACATATCTTTTTCACCAATTTGCGGAAAATTATATACTCTTTTAATTTCCATAGGTTCTGTTTCCACCCATTTTCCATCTTCCCAGTAGCTTCCGTTAGCAGTAACTTCCCTAATATTAATTTCAGGATTAAAATTTGTAGCAAATGGATAACCGTGATCCCCAGCATTCGCATCAAGAATATCAATATAATTTATTTCATCAAAATAATGCTTTTGCGCGTAAGCTGAAAACACTCCTGTAACACCTGGATCAAATCCGCTTCCCAAAATAGCCGTAATTCCAGCCTTTTCAAATTTTTCCTTATAAGCCCATTGCCATTTATACTCAAACTTGGCAGTATCCAATGGCTCATAATTCGCTGTATCCAAATAATCAGTCTTAGTCTCCAGACAAGCATCCATAATTGTCAAGTCTTGATACGGCAAAGCTACATTTATCACAATGTCAGGCTTATATTCATTAATCAGTGCCACCAGTTCAGGCACATTATTAGCATCCACCTGTGCAGTCTGAATCTCAATCCTTCCAGCATACTTACTTTTTTCAATTCTTTCCTTAATTTCATCACATTTCGCCTTCGTACGGCTAGCTATCATAATCGAACTAAATACTTCTGAATTTTGTGCACATTTGTGGCAAACTACATTCGATACTCCTCCAGCTCCAATTACTAATGCTTTTTTTCCCATTATTTCCGCCTCCTCAAATTTATTTTATTTTTTACTTTAAATATTGCCTTCAATCCTTTTTTTACTAACATACTCAAACTCATTCAAAATTAAACCGTTAAAAATCATATAAATTTAAGATTTGAGTAAAATAGTCACAACTTTTGTTTCTGATTTTAGATTAGTTTCACTATGTTTATTATAGTATAAAATATTTATTCTGTAAATTCTTTTTTTCAATTAATTTTTTACTTTTTACAATAATATTATATCACATCTGATAATTTTTTTCAATCTGAATTTTTTTAAAATTAGATTAATATTTATATGTATCTAAAAATTTTAGCAATAAAATAAAAAAATACTCAACTAGCAAACTATATCGCCATTTAAGTATTTTTCTCTTAAAAATTTTTCTATTTTTTTCACAATAAAAAGTTTTTCCATCACCGCTATATTCAACAATAAAAAGTTCACCAAGATCAGTAACGTTATATTTCGCCAACTCTTCCTTCAACCAATTATCATCTTTTCCAATATGTTTCAAGTTATCCTCTTGTATATTCCCTTCAGAAACCAATAAATTTGAATAACCATCTTCACCTTTTTTTATAACGATAAGTTGTCCATTTGATTCCATAAAAGCTTCTTCTATATCTGATATTTGCATAACACCTTTTGTTCTCAACTTTGTGTAAAAATCAGGAATTGAAAGTGTCGCTTGTGCAAAATTTTCTGTTAGCATTTTTCCATCTCTTATTAAGTACACAACTTGTCCATCTATCATTTTTACGCTTTTATTTGTATTTTTAGAAAATCAGTTACTGTCATTAAAAGTCCCCATATCAAAAGAACTATTAAAAATTGAATTATTGATATATTTGGACTATAAATTACACCACCGATAATTCCCCCAAGGACATAATTACCTATTTGATCTTCTGTTGATGTTGGTGCCAATTGGCTGCGTCCATTTAAATTCATAAACAAAACTAATGCAATAAATCCAATTGTAAGTTTTATTGCAACAAGAATTATAAAATCCAAAATTACATCATCTTCCTTTCTTTTATATTTTTTCAGCTTAAATGCTATTATTCTTTAATTGTTTTAACTTCATCCACATAAGGCACTGTCATTTGTTCAACTAAGATATTGTTTCCTACCCAGTGAATTTGGTAAAATTTGTCTTTTATCTTTATAAACAGTATCTTCTGTTATTTCAGGTGTATTTATAAAAATATCATTTTCATTAACTTTAAATTTTTTTCAGATAATTTTTTTATTACACTTGCCGAATTTTTTTATAAACTTTTTCTTCGTTATTTTTCGCTCTATAATTATCATAATGATATAATGCAAATAAAGAAAGATAAACATCAATCCAAGCAAACTAAAGCTGTTTATCTCTCAACGAAATGCTTCCTTTAAACCATTTCCAAAATGCAAATACAATAAATGCAATTACGAAAATAATTACAACAAGAAAAAAATTTATCTGTTACAAATTTTTGGTTTTCTAAATAATTAAAATTATAAAATTCCATATTTTTAGTATTTCTCTCCTTTCTAATAATTTTTTTATTTAGTCATTTGTAAAAAGTCTGAAAAGTACGATAAATACAGTATTTTTACATTTAATTTTTCTTCTTTTCTCCACTTTTTGGACAAGGGGCTTAACCTTTTATGATAAATACTACTGTTATTCAATTTTACTTTTACAACTGCCTAGATAATTTTTTTATTATTTATCTTAAATAAATCAAATGACTTTTTTTAAATTTATCACAATTAATCAAACTTGTCAAACCTTTTTTTAATCCTTGAGAGAGTCAAAAATTAGGTATTACAATTTTACAAATATCTATGTTTATAAAATTTTTTTCTTAATTTCTACAATTGACAAAAAAATTGAATGTGGTATATTTATTTTAAAAGATTAAATAATTTAAAAAGGAAAAAAATGAATGGAGGAAATGAAATGTTTTTAAAAAAATAAATCTTTTTCACCATATATGACAATATTATTATCATTTGTAATAGTGACAGTTTTAGGCGGAATTTTTATTATCTTTGCCGATTTCTGTGAATTATGGAAAAAAAGTGTAAAAGTTGATTGATGGATTTTTTTATAGCAACTTCAGTATTTGTGTGACAGGGCTTTCTAGTATTGATATTGGCAGTGTTTACAATACTTTCGGGCAAATTATAATTTTTGATTTTGATACAGCTTGGAGGACTTGGGGTTATAACGTTCACATCAGTTATAATTATTATGATTTCAAAGAAAATTGGATATTATACCAAAAAAAATAGTTCAAGAAGATATAAACATTGACACAACTTTTTAGAATTGAAGAATATGTGAAAAAAAGTTATTTTTTTCTGTAATCTTGATTGAATTTATTGGAGCTGTTGTTTTTATTTTTTTGAATTTATAAAAAGGTTTAGTTTTTTTAAAGCAGTTTATTATTCACTTTTTCCATTCTGTGTCAGCATTTTTGCAATGCTGGATTTGCAGTATTTTCAGACAATTTATACGGATTTAAAAAAACAGTTTTTTTGATAAATATTACAATTCCACTTCTAATATTTCTAGGCGGAATCGGATTTTTCAACAATTTTAAATTGCTACAATGTTTTTTTACGAAAAAGGAGAAAAAGACTGACTTTGACAACTAAATTGAGCATTAAAATATCCATTTTTTTAATAATTGCTGGAACATTTGCAATGTTTATCTTGGAATATTCAATAAAAGCACGATTGAAACTTATCTTTTTGTGCAAAAATTAGAAACATCATTTTTTTCAAAGTGTATCAACGAGAACCGCTGGATTTAACACAATTTCAATTTTAGGTCTAAAAGGTCAACTTCACTTTTATTTATTATTTTTAATGTTTATCGGCGCTTCTCCAGGCTCAACTGGTGGCGGAATAAAGACTACGACGCTTGGGCTTATAGTCTTAGGAACTTTGCAACACTTAAAAAAATAAGGATGCAGTCGAGATATGACAAAGAAGTATTAGTTGGAGAATTTATAGCAAAGCAATCGCTATATTATTTATTTCACTTATTTATACGGTAATTTGTGTATTTTTTTATTAATTTTTATTTGAAAGAAATAAAAATTTTTCTGGATTTAGCATTTGAAGTATATTCAGCATTTGGAACAGTTGGACTTTCTAGAGATTTGACACCAAGTCTTTCGGATATTTCAAAATTTATACTTATTGTTACAATGTTCGTTGGAAGAGTTGGACCGCTCACAATCACTTTGGCATTGTCAAAGTCAAATTTAAAAAAAGGACATTATACCTATCCACAAGAAAATATTTTGATAGGATAATTTTGAGGAGGAAAAATGGCAGGATATTTAGTTATAGGAGCAGGAAAATTCGGGAGAAGTATTGCAAAAACACTTTATAGACACAATGAAACTGTACTTGTAATCGACAAAAATGAGGAACTTATACAGCAAATAATAGACGATGGTACCGTCGGAGAAGCAGTTTCTTTTGATGTAACAGAAGAAAATTCACTAAAGAAAATGGTAAATAGCGATGATTTTGAGGTAGCATTTATTTGTATTGAGGGCAGTTTGCAAACAAGTGCATTAGTCACGGTTATGTTAAAAGAATTAGGAATAAAAAAACTATTATTTGTAAAGCTATTACAAAAATTGAAGGAAAGGTTTTGGAAAAAATTGGAGCAACTAAAGTTGCATTTCCTGATGAAACAGTTGGAATAGATTTAGCTTTTGAATTTTTAAAGCCAGATGTCACAGAACATTTAAAATTTTTCTGAAAAAAATACAGGATTTTTGAATTTAAAGTTCCGAAAAAGAATTATAGGCAAAAATCTCATTGAACTGAATTTGAGAAAAAAATACGAAATAGATGTAATTGGGATAAAAAGGAAAGCGAAGAACTTAGAATATCGCTTTTTACCAGATGAAAAAAAATTTTTAGAAAATGATATGCTTTTAGTTATTGCAAATGTCGAAAAAAATGATACAATTTAATAAAGAATACTTGGAAAATTAATACTATTATTTTTGAAATAGCAAATTTATAATTTAAATATATTTTATTTACTTTCTGTCAGGAGAATCAGAATCTCTTGTTAAAAAAATTTAAAACAAACACATTATTATATTTGACCCTATTCAAAATCATATAAACTTAGGATTTGAGCAAAAGCAATCATAACTTTTTAAGTTAAATTTTTAAATCAGTTTTTGCTATATAACGGAAAATAGTCTTAAATACAAAAATTTTAAGTAAAAAAAGGATTGACAACTGTGTAACAAACAGAAGTTAATCCTCTTATTTTTTTATTATTACCAAAATATGAAATTCCTAATTTTAAATCTTTCAATGTAAAAACTATTTTACTTTTTTTCAAATTTTCTTCCAATACTTTCAAATTATTCTTTGCATGCTCATCTCCCAATGCCGCAGCCTTTAAGAACCACTTTTTTGATTCCTTAAAATTTCCTTCGTTTCCAAAAATTATTCCTAACCGATTCATTGCATCAGTATCATTTTTCCAGGCTAAATGCATATACAAATCCTTAGCTTTTTCAATCTGATCCGTACTATTGTAAAACATAAGCAGATTCTTTTCTGCACCTTCACAATTTTTCTCAACCGACTCCAAATAATATTTTTCCGCCTCTTCAATTTTCCCATATTGCTCATACAAAATTGCCAAATTATTCAAGGCATCATAATCATTATTTTCAATTGCAATCAAATAATACTTTTCTGCATTTTCAAAATCGTGCCGATTGGCATATAAATATCCCAAATTATTGGCATATTCATAATCTCCTGCCTCAATTGCCTTTAAAAACCACTTTTCTGCATTTTCATCTTCATAGTTATTTTGAAAAATAAGGGCAATTTCATTCATAGCCTTTGTATCTCCAGACTGAATCCTCTTTACATATTTATCAAATAACTTATCCATTCAGTTTTTTCATATTTTTCTTCACCTTCTTGCCTTTATGACTTTTTAGTTGTTTTCTTCTTTTTTTGCTGTCGCTGTCTTTTTTTAGTTTTTGCTTTGGAAGTTGATTTTTAGCTGTTTTTTAGAAAGCCGCCTTTTTTTAGTTTTTTGTTTTTCTTCCTTTTTCAGTCCTCTTGTCACTTTCCCAGTTTTTATATTCTTTATTGTCTTGCATTCTGGGTAACCTGTACAGGCAAGGAATTTTCCAAATCTTCCAGTTTTTATTTCATAAGGTCTTCCACAAAACTCGCAAACTCCAGCTTCTTCTATTATTTTCCTGTCAATTTCAGAAATCCGTTTCATTTCCTCATTTATTTGCAAAAACGCCATCCAGTTCAATTACAGAACCTTTTCTATATTTTTTGCTTCAATTCCAGCGGCAGCGACATTCTTTTCATCATTTTCATAATTTTTCACTTTCAAGATATTCTCCATATCTTCCAACTTTTTAATACATATTTGACTCCATTTTTCATCAAAATAATCAGTCAGGATTCCCTTTTTATTATTTTGAAGTTTTTCAACCCTTCCTTTACGAAGATTTCTCCCTTTCTAATCTCTTCAGGCGATACAGAATTCCCTTTAATGAAATTTTTTTCCTTTTCATTTGTTTCACTTATCAAATATTTTTCCATACAATCCAGTTTTTAAAACCATTGGATTCCTTCAGAATCCATCACATCCGCCACAACTCTACGATTTTTTATTTCATCAATTTCCTTTTCAAACTTGACAATATCCTTTTCCAGCGAACTATAAAAATCCCTTAAAAGCTGAACCCATTCAACAGTCCCTTCTTCAACTTTGTCCAAATCCTTTTCCATATTCGCAGTAAATTTCACATTCATAATGTCTTTAAAATTCTTCACAAGTTCATCTTTAACTTCATATCCCAGATATGTCGGGAAAAAACGTTTTTCAATAATTTCCACATATTCCCTTGTTTTCAAAGTTTCAACAATTGAAGCATAAGTTGACGGACGTCCGATTCCTTCAGATTCTAATTTTTTAACAAGAGTCGCTTCTGAAAATCTTGTTGGCGGCTTTGTAATTCCTTCTTCAATGTTCAATTTTTCAATTGGATGAACGCTTCCCTCTTTTAATTCTGGAAAATCTCCAGTCTTAATTTCATCTTCATCTTTAAAAATCTTGTAATATCCATCAAAAATAACTTTGTTAATTGTTCCTCTAAAACGGTAATCTTTATTTACAGCATTAATTTGCATTTGCTCATACTGCATCGCTGCAAACTGCGAAACTAAAAATCTGTCCCAAATCAATTTATACAATTTATACTGCTCATTTGTCAAATATCCCTTTATTTCATCAGGAACTAAATTTATATCCGATGGACGAATTCCTTCATGGGCATCCTGAACATTTGACTTTGAATTTTTCACCACATATTTTCCCACATATTTTTCTCCATAATTTTGGGTAATATAATCCTTTGCCATATTTATTGCATCAACGGAAATTCTTGTAGAATCAGTTCTCATATAAGTTATAAGCCCTTTGTTTTTCACCGTCAATCTCAAGCCCTTCATAAAAGCTGCTGCGCAATTCTCATAGTTTTACTTGCGCCATATCCAAGATATGAAGAAGCAAGCTGCTGCAGTGTACTCGTTTTAAACACAAGTGGCGGTCTTTGTGACTTTTTCTTAACTTCTATTTTTTCAAGTGTCAACGATTCATTTTTCAAGTCTTTCTTTAATTTTTTTATAACTTTTTCATCAAATATTTTATCCACTTTTTCATCTGCAATTTTTACCAAATTAAGATTAATATCCTTTTCAATTAATGCACTGACTTCCCAGTATTTTCTGCGGTACAAACGCATTTATTTCATCTTCAGGTCACAAATCAATTTTCAGTGCAACCGACTGAACCGTCCAGCACTTGCATTACGGTTAATTATTTTTCCATAGAAGCGGACTTATTTTATATCCCACTATTCTATCCAGCAATCTTCTGGCCTGCTGCGCATTAACAAGATTATTATTAATATCTCTTGGGCTATTAATTGCATTATTTACAGCCGTCTTAGTTATCTCATTAATTGAAAGGATATTAATCTTAATTTGGTAAAAATTGCAGATGAAAGCGGATAAGGCTGATGAAAAGTTATAAAAATTAAGAAAGACTTGAAAATGAATCGTTGACCGCAAAAAATAAATTGAAAAAGTCACAAAGTCGCATTTAAACTGACCACTACGGCAACGCTGTGGGCTGTAACGCAATCGCTATGAAACGCAGCGCTTATGAGCAGTGGTGGCTGAGGCCTGGCATGAACGATTACAGGGTTCCGTTGATGCAACAAGCAACGGGTATATTACCAGGTATGAAAGCAATGAGGCTGGTGGTCAGAATCAAGCGTCAGGATATGTGTCATCGAATGGTAGTTCCTGATGAGGATGATGAATGACTTGACATAAATTGATTTGGGACAATTTCGTTCACCGGTTAACGGTAATGTGACTTCATGCAAATTAACTGCTGTGGCGTTACCGTTTAGAACAGTGCTCAAGATGGCCTGATGGTCTGAATTTTAGATAATTGATGAACGGAGACTCGGGGAATAAGAGGGCCATTCGTCAATTGAAAAGATGAATTGATTACAAACCGCCAACAGGTACCTCGAAGCGACTCTGATGGGTGGAAGGCTCTGAAGGATCCGATCAACCATCTTCCCAGTGGCTGGCTGTATGGTGATGACCCGACATATCTGAGATATGGTTAAATGAACTTAATGATTAAAGACGTGAATATTGCGGCTATCGGACAATTGAAGGACATGAGCGGGTTCGGCACTGAGGTTCTCAGTTCATGGGCGGTGTTGGTGATGGCGTCGTGAGGTGTGACGATGTGATGGATGCGAGAGAATCAGTTTAAACGGATTATGGGCGTGTTGATAAGTGGTGAAATGGCGCCTGGATGAAAGGAGAAATCGTGGCGGTTAACTCAAATAATAAAAGATTCCGACGGTGACTGATGAAAACGGGTATCGGTAAAGGATGGAAGATATGATGTGGTGAGTGTAATGAAAAGAATGTCGCTGCCGCAGGTCGGCTGTAAGAAAAGTTCTGTTTCAACTGAATAATTT
>BNJU01005422.1_pt1 | contig 38998 bp, 47 predicted proteins | sample 8539281 | NCBI WGS metagenome assembly BNJU01 (sample SAMD00202456, study PRJDB9452) | human saliva metagenome | isolation source: human saliva | place: Japan
GTGTGTGTGTGTGTGTGTGTAACGCTTATCCGACCTGATTACCATCGTCAACGAGACCCAGGCATCTGGATGTTAGTTATGAACAGATTGCTGACCATTATGCAGGACGTTTTACCATCAAAAGAGTTTATGACCTTCATAATGTCAATCTATTTACATATCTACAGATTCGCAGGATTTTCTGTATATTGATGAACTAGCTCAAGCTCTGCCTGATGTTGGGTTCCTATATCGGAGCCTATACAGATATGGGTCCGATTCTAATAACTTTGGATAAATATCCAAATGTTTACTTGTATCCCGCATGGTTGGGGCAGTGATTGATGAAATGATTGAGAAGTCAGACGCCTATCTGGATATCCATAAGGAAGTTCGATGGACTTTATTGTCAATCGCTATACCAGTGCAGGTGAGACCAGTATTGACTTTTGATGTGACCAACAAAATCAATTGGAACAAATAGTTGTTTCCTCTCAGTCACAGCAGCCAATGATAGAAGTAATTAAAGAGTTAAAGAAAGATAAAATGGATATGAAAGCTTAAATTGTCACTCGGAGCCAACTACCAATATGCAGATAAAGGTATTAACGACAATCAAATCAATCTGCTGCATAATCGAGGACTTCGTTTTTATCTGATTAACAGACGATTTTCCGACAGAGTGGTTCTATAATCTCAATCGTAAGTTGAAGAAGCTAGACTGTAGAAATCATCAATGCCCGTGTCAATAGCTCTCACATTAGCCAATATAAGACCAATATTCACTATGCAACATTTTTACGTTACTTTTTATCTCAGATTTTGTTGAGGAAGATATAGGTCTTATATTTGGACTGTGACTTTGCTGTCACAAGAGACTTAAGTCCTCTGTTTGATGTCGAATTAGAGACCTATCCTTTGGCAGCAGTCAAGGATCTGGGGGCTCAAGTATACTGTAATGAGCATAGCTTTTAACGCAGGTGTCTTGCTCATCAATAATCGTCTTTGAAGCAAGAAGAAGTTCACAGCAGTTGATTGAAATGACTAATGAGTTGCATGATAAGGTTGCTCAAGATGATCAAAAGTATTTTGAATCTCTTATTTAAAAGATCGTTGGTTGGCTTTGGACTTTAAATATAACTCGCATTACCTGTGCACACATTTCAGATTATCGACCAGAACCTGGGACTTATCCACCGATTATTCATTGTTTGACAGAGAAAAACCGTGGGGATTGTATGAACGCTCCATCTATCGAGATGTTTGGTGGGTATTATAACGCTCAAGAGTGGTCGGTATATGAGTCAGGTAACGCCTTGTCTGACAAAAAGATCAGGTGAGTCAATACACAGGGTTCAACATTCGGCTCTAGTCTATACACTATCAAGCGACTTGAGATATGAGGCTATTGATTGAACATCACCAGATGTCAAATTTTATGTGGCAGCTCCGTTGTGGTGGCTGATAGTATTACAGCCTACTAGCCTACCCAAATGTCTCTGTCTTGTCCAGATATTGCTGAGCAACCAGCTTTTGATTGATAGCTTGTTGAAGGCTGTGACTTTTACTGGATATCAGTGCTGAATCCGAAGTTGATGGGATCATTGGGCGTTTCCACAGCTGGAAAAACCAGTATTTGCTTTTTGAAAGTGTGCAGCCCATGGTGAACAAGGTCAGTTTCTTTATGACCAAGCACATCCTAAGGAGATGGTTCTAGCTATTGAAAACTATTACAAAATGGAGAACTCACCTGTACAAAAAGCTGCAAGCCTACCTAAAGGTACTGGATATCCAGCAGAGTCTGATTATATACTAGAACACCATTCTTCTGTCATTCGTTATGGAGATGGGGAAATGGATATTATGATGGGGCATGGGATTCCTCATCAAGACTACGATGAGGCATTGGCAGAACAGCTTTAGAAGTATGATCCAACTAGAAAGCTCTCCAGAATTGCTGGTTTGTCTTTCAGATGTTTTTGAAGGCTATGGAACGCTACAATCCCGGTAGCAGTCAACTTTTGGCAAAAGCATTTAGAGCATTATAAAAAGAAGCTTATGCATAGATTTTGTACAGCAAGTTTCTATGGTTCAACTTTCATATCTCGCCTTATATGGACCTCAAAGATAAGTCTGCTTCGGTAACCCATTGAAAAATTAAAGAAACTTGGGACAAACGAAACATCTTGATAGTCGAAGGTGAAAACTCACGTTCAGGAGCCGGTAATGACCTTTTTGACAATGCTCAGTCAGTTGAGCGGATCATCTGCCCTTCTAGAAATGCCTAGCAGTAAAGTTCAGGCTATTCAAGAAGCGATTGAAAACACGCATGCGGCTGGTAAATTAGTATTCTTGATGCTTGGACCTACAGCCAAGGTTTTTAGCGTATCACTTAAGCAAAAAGGCATACAAGCGATTGATTTAGGTCATATTGATTCCGAATATGAGTGGTTTAAGATGGGAGCAACTCAAAAAGTGAGAATTCTCCACAAGCATACCGCAGAGCATAATTTTGATCAAGAAATTCAGCTGGTTGCCGATGCGCTTATGATGCATCTATCATCGTGAAGCTACAGTCAGGAGTGAGTGAATGAACAAAAAGTATTTGTGTTAGCTGGAGATTACGGTTACATTCTGTCAAATCGAAACCATTTTAACCCTATTTGCTATCACAATAGTGATGTCAAGGTTTATATTTTTAATCAGGATATTCCCCAAGAGTGGTTTGTCTCCGTCCGGGAAAAATGGCATACCGAAAATAGTGAGATAGTTGATATCAAGCTGTTTGGAGGCATATGCAAAATTGGAGCCCTACCACCTGTTGGACATGCATAAACTTTATGACCTTTGCTCGTTATTTTAGCTACCGAGTTTTGTGTCAGAAGATATTGTTTTTATATTAGATTGCTGACTTAGTAGTTACACGTGATTTGACAGATCTATTTTCTATTGATTTAACCAATAAACCTCTAGGCTGCAAAAATCTATATGGTTTAGAAGACAGTTTAATGCAGGAGTGAAGCATTGATCAATAATGCCTATTGGAAGGATAAGGAATCCAGCAGGAACTCATTAACATTACTGAAAGAGAACATGAACACTTGCACTTGGGAGCTGATCAAACAGTTTCTCAATCTAGTGATGGGAGAAAATTATGTGATTATTAGATGATACCTATAATTTTCAGATTGGATATAGATCAGTTGTGCTGATAGTCGGGGGCAATATTTTATTTTGAATTGCCTTTGACCATTACCAGCGATTATTCATATATTGTCTGCTGATAAACCTTGGAATACTGACTCGGTAGGTCGCACCACGTGAAGTGGTGGAAATGATAATCAACTAGAGTGGTCTCAAATAAATAGTCAAGAAGAACTTGTCGTGAAAAAGCTAAATATCAAGCATTGATCATTACAGGCAGTCAGCAATTAGAACAAATTGATTATCTCATTAAACATTTACCTGAGTATGATATTCATATTTTAACTTTTACGGATATGAGAATTCTCAGAAGTCTCAGCTAGTTGTAGAGACATTAAGTTGCATCCAACTGTTACGGAGGTGGATGCGGGAAAAATGATTGAAGAATGTGATGTTTATCTGGATATCAATCATGAGTTTAAAATTTCGATGTTTTAGAATGGGTCAAGAAGCTAAGAAAAATCAATTTTAGCATTTGATAATGTGTTAATCCTCATCATGTAGATCAAGTATTTCCTCATGATAATCCTAAGGCTATGGTCGATTTTTGAAGGAACTTTAAGTCTGTGGAGTGATTTGTTTTAAAAATACCAAATTAGAGATTCAAATGAAAAATTAATATTACAAATATTTATGGTATGTCTGGTCAGAGTACAGCCTTGATCGCCCAGAATGAAACCGTTAAAATTGCAAAAAGTTAGACTCTACGAGCTTAGCTTTTACTTCTACAATATCTATAGTGATAGTCAAGGCAGGTTGAATAGCCGTTTAGATGGTGTTTTAAGCTAAGCTGGAGTTGTGGGGATATCGTTGTTTTATCAATCCCACATGGAATGGTAGGGAGTATGACCAGGCCTTTTATCCAGGAAATGTAAGATTTTAAACACGAAAATCAATACCTTTATCCGCTGATGTGCCACCACTCATGTTTCCATCCAATTATTACTTAATGCCTGAGTACATTGAGATGTACAACCAATCAGATCTAGTAGTTGTTCCTTCCAGAAAACATGAAAGAACGCCTGATTCAGGAAGGATTGACAGTTCAAAAGATTATTATCCAAGGCTATGTGGGATCATGTTTCGCATGACTATCCTTTGAGACAGCCTGCTTTTTCAGAAAAAACTATCTTTTGCGGGTAGTGTAGAACGCTTTTGACCACTTATCCAACTGGGCACTCAGCTACTCGATATTTTTCCGAGCCCAATCTAGTAAATCATAATCCAAGTGTTTTCTTTCAAGGGTGGAAAACTTAGATCCAGGAGTTACTTTTTGCTTTGTCAGAGGGGGCTTTGGCTTAGTGTGGAATAAGTAAAAATCCAGCTGAAGAGGGCAGATTACTATCGTTGAATATCTCTCACAAAGTCAGCACTTATCTTGCAGTAGGAATTCCAGTAGATACCATCCTATCTCTCAAATGCCAGTTTCATAAAGGAAAAAGGCTTGGGTTATGTAGTAGATATGCTTGGAAGAAGCCAGTCGTCTTGTAGAGGAAACGACAGTAGTAGCTTATCAACAAATGGTTGAAAATGTATATAAGTGAGTTATGCCTTGAAACAAGGCTACTTTACAAAAACTATTGATTGATGCAGTGATGCAGGTTTTGGATGTTTAGGAATAGAATCGTTAGAGGTTGCCCTCATCCATTAGGATGAGGAATGCCATTATTGGCAAAAAGATTAATTTATAAATTTATACTCTTCTCGAAAATCAAACTAAACCACGTCAGCGTCGTGCGTGATTACATATGTGACTGACTTCGCCGGTCTTATCCTACAACCTCAAAGCAGTGCTTTTGAGCGAACCTGCGCGCGCTTCCTAGTTGCTCTTTGATTTTTATTGAGTGATAGCTATATTCATCAGGAATATCTCATCACTCGAATAAGGTAGGAGAAAAATTTGAAGAAAAAGTTAACATCAGTTGTCGTGAAACGGGTTATGTGGACGATTTCTTTCTTGTTCATTTACGTTCTAGGAAGTAGATTGACTCTTCCTTTGTAAACGTTAATGACACGAGTTTTTAGGTGGAACTGCAGCTTTCTTAGCCTTTTCTACGTCTATAACAGGGTGGCAATCTTCGAGTCTTTCCTATTTTCAGTTGGACTGTCTCCCTGGATGTCGGCGATGATTTTTATGGCAAATGTTTAGCATGTCTAAAAACTTGGTCTGGGTAGTTTACCACTTGAAGTTCAAGATCGACGAAAAATGATATTAACGTTTTGTCATTGCTTTAATCCAAGCATTAGCCATTACTCTAAATCTCCCTATTCAGTCAGGGATGAATTATGGGCTAGTCTTCGACCATGAATGTTCTACTCTTGATTGCAGGGGCACCTTTTTCTTAGTCTGGTTATCGGATTTTGAATTCTTTGTTTGGTGTCGGAGGGTCTCTAGTTATCTTGATGTCAAGTATGGTGTCTAGTATGCCAGAAAACATCTTAAAAAGTATCAAAGAATTACAAGTTGGTCCCTTATTGATTATGGCTCTTTTGATGCTTTCAGTGGTATTTTTAGCGATTGCAGTTAGAGTTCAGCGAGCTCGTTATCGAATTCTGGTAAATAAGATTATGATCCACAATCGTTTTCAACGTTATTCTTATTTGGATATTTTTGCTGAATCCAGCTGGAGGAATGCCCTTTATGTATGCCATCTCCTTGGTATCCATCCTAATATAGCTTTGTTGCTTCTCCAGATGGTTTTACCGAAAGAATCGTGGATTGGAGAGTGGATTAGCCGCTTTGCAATTGGTCAACCTAATTTGGGTCTTCACTTATATTGTTGTTTTATTTATATTAGGAATTGCGTTTGCATTTGTAAATATGAATAGTGAAGAAATTGCTGAGAGAATGATCTGGAGAATATATTATAATATCTATCCTGGAGAAGATACTAGTCGTTATCTAGGAAAAATTGATATTTCGTTTTGCAATCATTGGGTCTATCTATATCGTATTTATGGCAGGATTTCCAATGTTGATTGTCTTATATGATCCGCGCTATGCAACTAAGTATGCTTTCAGGCTTATTTTTGATTTTTAATGGAATGGTGTTTTAATATCAAGGAAGAAATTGATGCCTTGACATTAAACGAGAATTATCGACCACTCTTAGAAATCGATTCATAATTGTGAGGAGAATATATGTATTATTTCATTCCTTTTTTGGAGCGTAACAATCCATCTTGGCAAGCTAGTATTGTGCCTTGGTATAGAACTCCTTATCGCTTAGAATTTGATGATATCTTACACCAAATTCGTATCTTTAAACGCCAAGAATTAGAATCTAAGATGCTATGGTTGACTTATCATCCTCATCTGCGTTATTTGCTACACAGACAAGATCTATTGGAGTCTGATGTTTTCTCCGTTTTTGATGCTATTCAAAATATTGAAGCTGAGGAGATGCATCCTTTACAATTAAAGGATTTAGCATGGGATGAAGATTGTGATTTTATCTATACTCCTTTTGTAGTTGTAGTTAAGCAACAGGGAGAACTCTATGCTGAAATTGAATATGGTTCAGAAGGCTTTATCAGCTACATCACTTACTTTAAGGATGACCAAGTTGATTTTATTTGCTATTTTGATGATCGAGGCTTTTTATCTAGTCTTGTAGAGTTTAAGGATCAGAAGCCAGCTACTCGCTATTATTACAATGCAAAAGGCCAGTGGCAACTTAGGGAAAACTTGCAGGGGGAAGAGCCAATTGTAAAGGTAAACCCAGCAGTAAGCTATCGTTTTGGAAAATTAGTTTATGACAGTATAGATGAAGTCATTTGGGAATTCTTAGCAACATTTTTAAATCAAGACTATGAGGTTGGAGATTCATTTGTTTTGGCAGCTAATACCAAGTTTCAAGATCAATTGTTAGAAAAATTACCAAAAGAAGCTCCTAAAATTATAAGTTTCTTTATTGAAAGAAATCAAGCAGATGATTTACAAACTCATTGCCAGGTAGTAGAACAGTCTAGAATGTTGATTAGTGATCGGAAAGATTTTCTTGAGCGATTACAAAGAGACCTATCTAATTTAGCTTCTAAAATGCATCATTTACCGTCATTTGATACGCGTTAAAATTAGGGATTAGCAACGATTAAAAGAATCAAAAATTTATGTCCAATTAGATATACAGATGCAACAAGATCCAGAAGTCCTGTATGAAATCATGCATTTTGTTTCGAAAAATCCCTTGACAGAGGTTGTTTTTTCAGTATTTAATGCAGAAGGTTATCAAATAGAAGCTTTGCAGAAGCAACTCGATTCGCTGATTATAGAACGTCTTAACCCAAAGGGATCTGTTAAAGGATACTGTGGTATCTGATGCGGAAAATACATTAGAGGAAAATACCAGAGATGATTATCGCTTTAAGATTATCAATCTAAATGATGAGATGGGCTTAATTCGTGAGTTAGAGTATACTCGTTTAATTGTTGATTTGAATCCAGTCGCTAATATTTACACACAGATTGCAGGGATTAGCGCAGGAATCCCTCAAATCAACCGACACGAGTCAGAATATGTTACCCATTTACAAAATGGGTATATCCTATCGGATTTATCAGAGTTTAGTAAGGCTGGGCACTACTTTTTAGATACCCTGAAACATTGGAATCAAGCCTTAATTTACTCAATTGATAAGATTCGACAAAATACGGGTGATCAATTTGTAGACAAGTGGGAAAAATGGTTAGAGGAGGCAAAAAGTGAGCAATAAATTACAGATTTTGCAGATAGGTAGCAGAAACTGGAGCCATATCTATGAGCTTCCTGAAAATATGGAGTGGCACTTCTTTTGGCCAAGATCAACGACTGCCATAAAGAAGGTCATGAAAATGGAAGGCTTAAGAACTTTTTCAGCTGTTTTGATTGAAAATCCTGAGCATTTATCGGATTTGATTCCGTTGATGAGAAAGATCACTCCTTATACGATTTTCTACCCTGATACAGCTGAACCTCAATCGAAAGATGTTCAAGACTTTTTGAAAAAAACTTGTGCTCAAGCAACAGATTTTTTCAAATCCAGCAGAAATTTTTTGAGACTCCTATCTAAAGCCCTGTTTAGAGGGCAGTATGGGGATAAGTTGGCTCCAATTGATATGATTGTCAATCCTGCTTTTACGGGAAAGGTTCGATATAACGGTTATGAAAATCTAGAACTCCTAGGAAAGTACGGCGACGACTTCCGCCCCTTAATCAGCTGGAAGTATATATCCGAGCTAGCGAATTTAACCCAGTTGAACTCTGGCTCGAATATGAGAAAGATTGGACTTGTGATATTCGCCTGATCGTTCGAAATATTCAAGATGGATCTACTGCTAATTTTGTCAAAGAGCGAGTTTTCACAGTTGAAGATATGCAGTCAGCCTTGGTACTGGATGATGATTTTTCTTCATTTATCAGTGTTTCTTTAGAAGCTAGAGGAGCAGGACATTTGAAAATAGGAGCTCTTCATCAGCGTTTAACGCGCTACCAATTTGGTAAATATGTTCTTGGTGGAGGCATCATTCATAATGACAAGCGTGAGGAGATCAATTACTTTTTCTATCCAGGAGACTTTAAACCTCCATTGAATATCTACTTCTCTGGTTATCGTCGAGCCGAAGGATTTGAGGGTTTTGGAATGATAAGATCCTTTGGAGCGCCTTTCCTTCTCTTTCAAGATCCTCGAATTGATGGAGGAGCTTTTTACTTGGGTGACGACCGTCTTGAAAATGGCGTTCGAAATGTCATTCAAGAACATTTGGATTTGTTAGGATTCTCAAATAAGGAACTTATCCTTTCGGGTATATCCATGGGGACCTATGGTGCTATGTATTACAGCTCTTTCTTTGAACCTAAAGCTGTGATTGTTTCAAAACCCTTGACCAATTTGGGTTTGATAGCAGAGAGAGGCAGACTTGAGGCACCTGGACTTTTCCCAACCGCCTTTGATATCTTACGTCATCATTCTAAGGGAGATGCTAGCTTAGATGCTATGAGAGCCTTAGATGACCGTTTTTGGACCCCTTTTAAACAGGCAGATTTTAGTCAAACAATCTTTGGTCTCTCTTATATGAAAGAGGAAGACTATGATCCACGTGCCTATGATGACTTAGTAGCTGCCCTTTATCATACGGGAGCTCGTATTATGGTCAAGGGGACCTCAGGCCGCCATAACGATGATAATGATACGACTATAATTTGGCTCAAGAATTTTTATAAGATGATTTTAGAGCAGGATTTTGGGAGAAAGTTTTAATGATGATCAAACGGAATAAAGAAATATATTGGGGAGAATTTAAGGGAGCCAGTTTAGGTGATATGAGGCAAAATACATTTTTGTATGGTTCTATTGTCCTCTATCATTCAAGAGATCATGTTTATCTGGAAAATGCTATGGTGAATTCTGGTACTATGATTCATGAGTGGACTTCAAGTTTTAACTTTCAAGGAAATCGCTTAACCCCAACCTTACCTCTTTTAAAAAGGGGATATCGTTACCGTTTGTCTAGTCGGATGACTGTGCAACCTCAAAATGGTTTATACTTTAGGCTCATCTTTATGGATCGTTATGATAAGCAGGTTGGTCAAGTGATTGAAAAAGACTTGGATTTCACCTTTACTTATCCAGAAGAAGCCTATCATTACAGAGTACAGCTGTTGAGTGCAGGATTTCAAGCAGTTGACTTTCATTCATTTTCAATAGAAGAGGACGATTCTGAGCAAGATGTGGAACAAGAATAGACAATTGAGCAAGGTGAACAAAATCTTGCATCAAATCAATCTAAAAAAAGAAGAGATGGCCTCGCTAACAGATAATGAATTAGCAGGTAAAACTCAAGAATTTAAAGATAGAATTGCTGCTGGAGAAAGCTTAGACGATCTTTTAGTGGAAGCTTTTGCAGTTGTCAGAGAGGCTGATAAACGAATCTTAGGGATGTTTCCCTATGATGTACAGGTCATGGGTGGGATTGTTATCCACCAAGGGAATGTTTCGGAAATGAATACTGGTGAAGGTAAAACCTTGACCGCTACGATGCCAGTCTATCTCAATGCTTTATCAGGGCAAGGTGTTATGCTGGTGACAACCAACGACTATCTTGCCAAGCGTGATGCAGAGGAGATGGGACAAGTCTATGAGTTTTTAGGTTTGACCATTCGCATTCCCTTTTCTGAAGACGATGATGAAGAGTTAACGCCTGAAGATAAGCGGGAAATTTATAGTGCGGATATTGTTTATACTACCAATAGTGGTCTTGGTTTTGACTACTTGATTGATAATCTAGCCTCTAGTGAAGATAAAAAGTACATGCCCGAATTTAACTTTGTTATCGTAGATGAGGTGAGATTCAGTCTTGCTGGATAGTGCTCAAACTCCTTGGTCATTTCAGGTTCGCCTAGGGTTCAATCCAATTTTTATGGAATTATTGACACCTTGATGACAACTCTAGTTGAGGGCCAAGATTATATTTTTAAAGAAGAGAAAAAAGAAGTCTGGCTCACTACTAAGGGTGCCAGAACTGCGGAGAGTTTTTTAGGTATTGATAACCTCTATTCTGAAGAACATGGAGTACTAGCAAGACATCTGACCTTTGCTTTACGAGCTCATACCATGTTTTAAAAGGGATAAAGATTATATTATTCGTAAGGGCGAGAAAGACGAAGAGCTAGTGCTGCTGAATCGAAAGTACAGGTCGTTTATTAGAAATGACCAAATTACAGGGTGGTTTACACCAAGCTATTGAGGCAAAAGAGCATGTTCCCTTGTCTGAAGAAACACGGGCGATGGCCTCCATTACCTACCAAAGCTTATTTAAGAAGTTTAAAAAAATCTCTGGGATGACTGGGACAGGAAAAGTTGCAGAGAAAGAGTTTTTAGAAACTTATGGGATGTCAGTCATTCAATTCCTACAAATCGTCCGAATCAGCGAATTGATTATCCAGACAACTCTATGTTACCCTACCTGAGAAAGTGTATGCATCGCTTGCTGAGATTAAATATTATCATGAAAAAGGTAATCCTTTATTGATTTTTGTTGGATCAGTAGAAATGTCGGAACTCTACTCCTCTCTATTATTACGTGAAGGAATTGCTCATAACGTTTTAAATGCCCATAATGCAGCGCGTGAAGCTCAGATGATTGCAGAGTCAGGTCGTATGGGAGCCGTGACAGTTGCGACTTCTATGGCTGGTCGTGGGACTGATATTAAGCTTGGTCCAGGAGTTGCTGAACTGGGTGGTCTAGTTGTCATTGGTACAGAACGGATGGATAGTAAACGTATTGACTTACAGATTAGAGGACGTTCTGGTCGACAGGGAGATCCTGGCTTGTCGAAATTTTTTGTCTCACTGGAAGATGATGTGATCAAGAAGTATGGACCTTCTTGGGTCCATAAGATGTATAAGGACTATACCGTAAATAAACAGATAAGCCCAGAACTTTTAGAAGGAAGACGCTATCGAAAATTAGTAGAAAAAGCGCAGAAGGCAAGCGATAGCGCTGCTAGATCATCAAGAAGGCAAACCTTAGAGTATGCTGAGAGTATGAATATCCAAAAGAGAGATGGTTTATAGTCAAAGAAACCGTTTGATTGATGGTACCGAGGATCTAGATGGTTTTGTTGTGGATGTACTAGATGAATTCATAAAAAAAAGCTTGTCAGAAGAAGTATTTGAAAGTAGAGAGGAACTCTATCATTTTATCGTTAAAAATATCAGTTTTCTTTATCATGCAGTTCCTCGCGAGTTGGATATGACAGATAAGGAAGCCATTAGACGAGTTTTAGAGACAACCATCCAAAAAAGTCTACAAGAGAAACGAACGCTTCTGGAAACTCATGACTTCTTTTCAGATTTTCAGCGTTTAGCCTTGTTAAAGGCCATAGATGATAACTGGGTAGAACAGGTGGACTACCTGCAACAACTGAGTCTAGCGATTGGTGGGCAGTCAGCTGCTCAAAAAGAATCCTATTGTCGAGTATTACCAAGAAGCTATCATGGATTCGAAGAAATGAAAAAGGCAAGTCAAGAAGGATATGGTTCGAAATCTTTTATTGAGTCGAGTAGACATTTCACCCTGATGGGAAATTATGGCTTATTTTTCCATAAAAAGGGGACAATATGACAATTTACAATATAAATTTAGGAATTGGTTGGGCCAGCAGTGGTGTTGAATATGCCCAGGCTTATCGTGCGGGTATTTTTCGCAGCCTGAATCTGCCGTCGAAGTTTATCTTTACAGATATGATTTTGGGAGATAATATCCAGCACCTAACCGCAAATATCGGCTTTGATGACGATCAAGTCATCTGGCTTTACAATAACTTTACAGATATCAAAATTGCACCGACCAGTGTGACGGTAGATGATGTGTTAGCTTATTTTGAAGGCGTAGAAAGCCGTCGTGAAAGAAATGGGAAAATTGAACGAATCTTCTTCTCAGATGAAGACAAGTTTATCACTTGTTATTTGGTAGATGAGGAAAAAGATTTTGTCCAACATGTGGAGTATGTGTATGCTGGTAAGTTAATCCGCAAGGATTACTTCTCATACACACGCTACTGCACAGAGTATTTTGCTCCTAAAGATAATGTAGCGACACTCTACCAAAGAACCTTCTACAATGAAGATGGGACTCCAGCTTATGAGATGTTCATGAATCAAGGGACCGAGGAAGTCTACCGTTTCAAGGATCGAATCTTATACGGGAAACCCGCCTTGCTCCGTTATTTCATGCAGACACTTGGGTTAAGTAAATCAGATCTAGTAATTTTAGATCGTGAGACAGGGATTGGTCAGGTTGTTTTTGAGGAAGCGCAAGCGGCGCATCTAGCGGTAGTTGTTCATGCGGAGCATTACAGTGAAAATGCGACCAATGATGATTATATCCTTTGGAACAACTATTATGACTACCAGTTTACCAATGCAGATAAGGTAGATCTCTTTATCGTTTCAACGGATCGTCAAAAGGAAGTTCTAGAGCAACAGTTTGCTCACTATACCTCGCATGCACCTAAGATTGTGACCATTCCAGTTGGAAGTGTTGACCAATTAACAAAACCACAAGAGAGCCGTAAGCCATTTTCTCTTATTACAGCTTCGCGTCTAGCCAAGGAAAAACACATTGATTGGCTCGTGAAGGCTGTGATTGAGGCTCATAAGGAATTGCCAGAATTAACCTTTGATATCTACGGTAGTGGTGGCGAAGAAAGACGTCTTCATGAGATTATCGCTGCAGGTCATGCAGAAGAGTATATTAAACTCAAGGGCCATGCAGAACTTTCCCAAATCTATTCACAGTATGAAGTTTATCTAACCGCTTCTACCAGTGAAGGCTTTGGGTTGACACTCATGGAAGCAATTGGATCAGGCCTGCCATTGATTGGTTTTGATGTTCCTTATGGAAATCAAACCTTCATCGAAGATGGTGAAAATGGTTACTTGATTCCAAGTTCATCTGACCATGTCGAAGATGAAATCAAGAAAGCTTATGCAGAAAAAATCTGCCAACTGTATTTGGAAAATCGTTTGGATAGTATGAGAGAAAAATCCTACCAGATAGCCGAGAAGTTCTTGACTCAAGAGATTTTGAACAAATGGGAAAATACAATCAAGGAGGTAGTGGATGATTCAGTTATTTGATGTATATAATCAAGAAAGCCAAGATTTGCACTATAGTCTGACTGAAGCAGGACTGTCTGATTTGGCTGTGGTTATTGAACCCGATGGATTTTTGCCAGATGGAGTTGTCTCACCTTTCACCTATTATTTGGGTTATGATAGCGGTAAACCCTTGTATTTTAACCAAGTTCCTGTACCAGACTTTTGGGAGATTGCTGGGAATAATCAATTTGGAACCATCAATGACCTTAATCAAGAACGAGCAGTGATTCATTTTGCAGCTGGTTTACAGGCTCGTTTGGTGAAAAAAGTCGAATGGAAAACACCAGCAGGTCGCATCTTCCAAGTAGATCACTACAATCGTTTTGGAGCTTGCTTTGCTAAGACGACCTTTGATGCTTCTGGCCAAGCTATTATGACTTCTTATCGGAACGTAGATCAAAAAGAAGTTATTTTGGAAAACCATGTCACAGGTGATATTCTGTTAACCTTGGAAGGGCAAGGCTTGCGCCATTTTTTTCTGGTCGAGTGGCCTTTATCATAGACTTCTTACAAGGTTTGAAAGTGAATCTAGACCACCTTCTCTTTAATACCCTATCTACATCGTTTTTGACTTCCTTCCATTTCCCAGACAAATCAGGTCAGGATATTCTAGTTTGGCAAGAACCACTACATGATGATATACCAGGAAATATGCAACTGATTTTGGAGAATGACCAACTTCGTGCTAAGACCATTATCATTCCAGATTATGCGACTTATGAACGCGCTCTGCAATTGACGGATGCAAAAATTCCATCATAAGTTTAGTCACTAGGCTATCATTATCACTTTAAGCGTGATAATTTTTGTTCGACCTGATGCCCTAATAGTGACCAATTCGGATCAACTAGAGCAAGTTGAAAAATTGGTGGAGAGTTTACCAAGGGTCACTTTCCGAATCGCGGCAGTGACAGAGATGTCATCCAAGTTGCTGGATATGCTCCGCTATCCCAATGTCGTACTCTATCAAAATGCTAGTCCTCAAAAGATTCAGGACCTTTATCAGTTATCAGATATCTACTTGGATATCAACTATGGTAATGAATTGCTCCAGGCTGTTCGACAGGCCTTTGAACACAACCAACTGGTCCTAGCTTTTGAAGAAACTGCCCATAACCGTCGCTATACAGCTCCAAGTCATATTTTCGCTAAGGAAGCAGTGGACGGCATGATTCAAACTATTGAATTAGCTCTTTCTAACGTTAAGGAGATGGGACGAGCTCTTGGAGAACAGGGTTACCATGCCAATTATGTGGATCCAATTATGTATCAGGAGCGGATGGAAACCATTTTTGGGAGAAAGCCATGACTAAAAAGATCTATTTTATCAGGATGTTGAAGGTCGCATGGAAGAGATGAAACAAGAACCCATCAAAAAAGAAAAATCTACACGTGGTGAAAAAATCAGTAAAACATTCTCTTTCTTGTTGGGGTTAGTTATCTTGATTGGTTTATTATTTACTTTGATAGGACTTTTGAGGTAGTTAAATGACTGAATTATTGATAATTTTAACCATTATTTTAGCTATTGCCTTAATCATCCTTGTGACCATTCAACCAAGACAAACTCAAATTTTTTCTATGGATGCAACTAGTAATATCGGAAAGCCCAGCTATTGGCAAAGCAATACGCTTGTTAAAGTTCTAACTTTGCTCGTTAGCTTAGCCTTATTTGTGATGCTACTCCTCTTTATGGCCTTAACGTTTTCATGATCTATATTTTTTAAAGAGACAATGCTTGATTTTAATAGTGAAGATTTAAAGAAATTTAAGTTTGAGGAGAAAATTTTAAGAAAACTTTTAGGAATCTAGCTTATACTATAAGCATAAGTTAAGAAGACCTAACTTTAACTCCTAAAAAATTTTTCATAATAATCTCCTATAAAATAAAGTCGCCCAATCAGGCGGCTTATTTTTTTACTACTACTCAATGAAAATCAAAGAGCAAACTAGGAAGCTAGCTGCAGGCTGTACTTTGAGTACGGCAAGGGGACGATGACGTGGTTTGAATTTGATTTTCGAAGAGTATAAGATTAAAGCTTATTCATGGTATAATAGTGCTATGAGATTAGATAAATTTTTAGTTACCTGCGCCGTAGGAAGTCGGACAGAGGTTAAAAACTTTCTAAAAGCTGGGCGTGTGATGGTCAATGGTAAAAAGGAAAAATCTGCCAAGCTACAAATCAATGAAGAGACAGACGAGATTTGTTTTGACGGGCAAAAGCTAGAGTACGAGGAGTTTGTCTACTACATGATGAACAAGCCTCAGGGCGTTATCTCAGCGACTGAAGATCCTAAACACAAGACAGTCTTGGATTTAATGGGTGACTATGCACGTGCTAAGGAAGTTTTCCCAGTAGGGCGCTTGGATATCGATACGCATGGACTTCTACTCTTGACCAATGATGGCAAGCTGGCTCATGCTCTTCTTTCACCAAAACGCCATGTGGATAAAACCTATCTTGCGCAAGTCGATGGAATCATGACGGATGAAGATATTGAGACATTTGCCAAGGGAATTCCGCTCAAGGACTTTATCTGTCAGCCTGCAATACTGGAGCTTGTGTTTATTGATAGAGAAAAAAACCAAAGTTTGGTTCGAGTGACCATTGCAGAAGGGAAATTCCACCAGGTTAAACGCATGGTAGCCTACTGTGGCAAGGAAGTGGTGGACTTGAAACGTCTGACCATGGGAACTTTGACCTTGGATGAAAATCTGAAACGTGGGGAATGGCGTCGTTTGACCACAGAGGAATTAGAAAACTTGCTCGAAAGTGTTGGGTAACCTGTGTAATCTTTGAAAAAGGTGAGGAAAATATCCTTGCCTTTTTCGATTTTTGGTTGCTTCCTTTGTGAAAAGCGTTATAATAGACTGTAGAATAAAAGGAGGATTTTATGAACGCGATTCAAGAATCATTTACAGATAAATTATTTGCCAACTATGAAGCAAATGTCAAATACCAAGCTATCGAAAATGCTGCTAGCCATAATGGGATTTTTGCAGCCCTTGAGCGTCGTCAAAGCCATGTAGATAACACCCCTGTTTTCTCACTTGATTTGACAAAGGACAAGGTCACTAACCAGAAGGCTTCTGGTCGTTGCTGGATGTTTGCGGCCCTCAATACTTTCCGCCACAAACTCATCTCTCAATACAAACTTGAAAACTTTGAATTGTCACAAGCCCACACCTTCTTCTGGGACAAGTATGAAAAATCAAACTGGTTCTTGGAGCAAGTCATTGAGACTGCAGACCAAGAATTGACGAGCCGCAAGGTTAGCTTCCTACTCCAAACTCCACAACAAGATGGTGGTCAATGGGATATGGTTGTGGCTCTCTTTGAGAAATACGGTGTCGTTCCTAAGTCTGTTTATCCAGAGTCTGTTTCATCTAGCAGTAGCCGTGAGCTCAATGCCATCCTTAACAAATTGCTTCGTCAAGACGCTCAAATCTTGCGTGACCTCTTGGCTTCAGGTGCTGACCAAGCGACTGTTCAAGCTAAGAAAGAAGACCTCTTGCAAGAAATCTTTAACTTCCTTGCCATGTCACTAGGACTTCCACCACGTCAATTTGACTTTGCTTATCGCGATAAGGACAACAACTACCAAAGCGAAAAAGGCATCACTCCACAAGAGTTTTACAAGAAATATGTCGACCTTCCATTAGAAGACTACGTTTCTGTGATCAATGCTCCAACTGCTGACAAACCTTACGGTAAATCTTACACAGTTGAGATGTTGGGAAATGTCGTTGGTAGCCGTGCAGTTCGCTACATCAACGTACCGATGGAACGTTTGAAAGAATTGGCGATTGCCCAAATGCAAACAGGAGAAACTGTTTGGTTTGGTTCAGATGTTGGCCAGCTCAGCAACCGTAAAGCCGGAATCCTTGCGACAGATGTTTATGATTTTGAATCAAGCATGGATATTCAACTCACTCAAGACAAGGCTGGACGTTTGGACTACAGCGAAAGCTTGATGACCCACGCTATGGTCTTGACAGGTGTTGATCTGGATGAAAATGGCAAATCAGTCAAATGGAAAGTTGAAAACTCATGGGGAGACAAGGTTGGAACAGATGGTTACTTTGTTGCCTCAGACGCTTGGATGGACGAATACACTTACCAAATCGTTGTTCGCAAAGAATTGCTAACAGCAGAAGAACGAGCTGCTTATGAAGCAGAACCAATCGTCCTTGCACCATGGGATCCAATGGGTGCCTTGGCAGAATAAATGAGATATAAAAAGAACGGTTCTATAATTTTTAGGGTTGATGGAAATTTTCCACCAACCCTATTTTAGTGTATACAAAAAGGCCAACATCCATTATATTAAAAGCGCTGAAACCTAAAACAAAAGAATGATGACCATATGAACAATATACTAGAAGCTACACTACAAATCAAAGATGCACACAATGAAGGTGTTACATTCCATTTCTTAGAGAATATTAAAGAAGTATTGCGTGATGAGAGTGGGAAAGTAACTGGTGTAAAGGTTATTACAATGGAACTTGGTGAATCAGATGAAAGTGGAAGAAGATCAACGCATGAAGTGGCAGGTAGTGAACATATTATTCCATGTGACCTTGTCGTTGCAGCAATTGAACAAAAGTAGACTTTAGTGTTCTAGATGAAAGGTAAAAATTTGACTTTCGGTCAACATCAGAATACAATAGAAATGAACTAATAACAGGGGATGCATATTTAGGGTCCTCAATCTATCGCAACCGCAATTAAAGGCGGGTGAGAAGTTGCGACAAGTACATGAATCGTTTAAAAGAAAACACATAAATAACTTGTGGTGCCTTTTCGTTTTTTACTGGGAAAATTAAGGAACTATAGTTATAAATCCTTAAAGATATTAATATATTAACATGCGTATATTTATGGGAAGAAGGTTATGTCATCTATAGTTGTACTTCTGACGATAAGGTTGTTCGTGTACCAAAGGAAATTAAAGGTAAACCTGTTATCGCAATTGGAGAACGTGGTCTTGCGAACTTGAAACATTGTGAGGCAATCGTTTTACCAGATACAGTACGATATATTGGAAAAGGTGCGTTTACGATTGACAATAAGTTAAAGTATGTCCACTTTGGTAAGTCAATAGAAACAGTAGAAGATGATGTTTTCAACTCTGACAGTTCATTAGAATCAGTTGTATTCCCAGAAGGAACAAAGAGTATTGGAACATTAGTATTCTGGGGGACATCATCAATTAAATCTATTACAATTCCAGCAAGTGTAACAGAAATTACAGAATACTTCTATTTTGTGGATAACTGTAACCCAGATGTAGAAATCCATACACCTAAGGGATCAAAGGCAGAAGAAGTAGCTAAAGCAATGCAACTTAAAAGTAGTAAATGACTAAAGGGAATAGTATGAACAAAAATTACTATCAGGCTTTAGGGACTGACCCCCAAAAAGTGAGAATTTAATAAAAACACCCTAGGGCTACCGTCTTCGGTATTCAACCGGAGACAGGTAGTCCAATTTTTGTTGGATTCTTTTTTCATTAGGTTCTTCATCAACACTATTTGACAAAGAGCCAAAAGAATCAGGTGATAAACCTGATTCTTTTTTTGTTTGTAAATTCTCACCGAGATTACATGATACCGAAGAAACGAGCTGCGATACCAACTGCAAAGAGGGCAAGAATGATTGTGATTGGAGATACTTTTTTCTTAAGCAACCACATGCAAAGGAAAGTAAGGAGAAGTCCCATCAATCCTGGAATCAATGAGTTCAACTGAGCTTGAAGGCTTTGAGGTTGAACGCTATCCAAGCTCAATCCGCTAAGTGCTTGACCAAGAATACCCTTCAATTCCCCACCTGTAACAGGACCTTCTGGGAAGTTGATGTAGGCACCTTCTGACAATTGTTTACCTGGAAGGTTGATAGTGAAGTTGATGGATACCCAACGTTGTACAAGAACGGCAAGGATGAACATACCAAGGATTGAAGCTCCTTTAGTGATGTCTTTCAAGATACCACCTGACATGTCTTTGGTGATTTCAGATCCAGCCTTGTAACCAAACTCTTGTGTATACCATAGGAAAGACATACGGATTGCATTCCATCCAAAGAAGAAGAGAAGTGGTCCAACGATATTACCAGTTGCAGCAAGTGAAGCACCAAGGGCACCAAGGATCGGACGAACTGTAAACCAGAAGACTGGGTCACCGATACCAGCAAGAGGTCCCATCATACCGATCTTAACACCTTGGATAGCAGCGTCATCGATATCAGTACCGTTTGCGCGTTCTTCTTCAAGTGCAAGAGTAACCCCCATGATTGGAGCAGCTACGTATGGGTGAGTGTTGAAGAACTCAAGGTGACGCTCAAGAGCAGCTGCTTGGTCTTCTTTTTTAGTGTAAAGTTTCTTGATAGCTGGGATCAAAGAGTAAGCCCAACCCAAGTTTTGCATACGTTCATAGTTCCATGAACCTTGAAGGAATTGTGAACGCCACCAAACTTTTTAGCGATCTGATTTTTGATAATTGAATTTTTTTCAGCCATGATTGTTCCCCTTTCTAGTAGTCTTCTAGGATATCACCGATTGGATCGTTAGAAGTTGCAGCTCCTCCGCCACCGTTTCCGCCTTGTTTAGAAAGGTTGAGGTAGATGAAGGCAAGGGCAACACCGATGACACCAAGGGCAATCAAAGTCAATTGAGAGATTGCTGCAAGAGCAAAACCGATAGCGAAGAATGGCCATACTTCACGAGTAGCCATCATGTTGATAACCAAAGCGTAACCAACGGCAACGACCATGGCACCACCGACAGCCATACCACCTTTAAGCCATTCTGGCATAAGTTCCAATACGCCTTGAACGGCTTCAGTTGGCATTGCAAGCAAGAGTGCAGCTGGGATAGCAATACGTAGACCTTGAAGAGCAAGGGCAAAGTAGTGAGCGCGCTCAACAGCAGCAATGTTTCCTTCTTTAGCAGCGTTATCTGCAGTGTGAACCAAACCAACTGAGATTGTACGAACGATCATAGTCAAGAAAAAGACCAGCTACTGCAAGAGGGATTGCAGTTGCAGTTGCGACTGCGATACCTTCAGTAGTAAAGTTACCACCTTTGATCATGATGATTGCAGCAGCAACAGAGGCAAGGGCAGCGTCAGGAGCTACGGCAGCTCCGATGTTAGCCCAACCAAGGGCGATCATTTGAAGTGATCCACCAAGCATAACCCCTGCTTCAAAGGTTACCCAGTGACAAGACCGATAAGGGTACATGCTACGATTGGTTGATGGAATTGGAATTGGTCGAGGATACCTTCAAGACCTGCGAAGAAGGCAACAACTACAACCAAGATAGCAGAAATGATTGAAATATCTGACATGGTTTTATTCCTTTTCTATTTAATGTTAATTATTGAACGTTAGCTTTGCTAATCAAGTCAAACAAATCTTTTTTAGTGTCGTTTGGTACTTTACGTACGTCAAATTCAACACCGAGGTCACGCATTTTTTCAAACGTAGCAACGTCGTCTTTGTCCATTGACAATACGTTGTTGACCATTGTTTTACCAGTTGAGTGAGCCATTGATCCTACGTTAAGAGTCTTGATTGGCACACCGCCTTCGATAGCACGAAGGGCATCTTGTGGTGTTTCAAACAAGATAAGGGCGTGTGTCTCACCAAAACGAGGGTCTTTAGCAACCTCAATCAATTTTTGGATTGGAACAACGTTAGCCTTAACTCCGTTAGGAGCCGCTTGTTTGATCAATTCTTTACGAAGGTCGTCGTTGGCTACGTTATCTGAAGCAACGATGATACGGTTAGCTTTTGAATCTGGTGTCCAAGCAGTTGCGACTTGTCCGTGAAGGAGACGTGTGTCAAGACGTGCAAGGTTGATTTTCAATTTACCGTCTCCAATAACTGTTCCTTCTGGAATAGCGGCTTGGGCAACTGGAGCAGTTGCAGCAGTTGCAACTTCCTCAGCTGGATTTAGCTCTTCTGGAAGCGCCTTGATGCCATCTTTGGCTTCTTTAATGATGTTCGCAGCAACTTTAGTCACTCCGGCATTAGCGTCCATCAGGCGCTCGGTGTAGGCTTGGATTAACATCGGCAAGTTAAGTCCTGTGATGATGGCAAATTTACGCTCAGGATTTTCTCCCATTACGCGGCTAGCTTGGTTAAATGGAGAACCACTCCAAAGGTCAGCCAAGACTAGAACCTCATCTTCTGCGTCAAATGCAGCCACAGCATTGTTGAACTTGGCGTATAAATCATCTGGACCTTCGTTTGGCATAAAGGTTACAACTTGAACCTTTTCTTGTTCACCAAAGATCATAGATCCTGACTGATGAATACCCGCGGCAAATTCGCCGTGACTCGCAATAATGATTCCGATACTCATTATTGTCATTCCTCCTTATAAAATGTTTGACTCTTAGTTTAAGAAAACTTTAAGACTCCTTAAGTATAAATCGTTTTTCATCAAAAAAATCAACTAATTATAATAAAGAGTGAAAAAATCTCAAAGTTCTATATTTACAGATATTGATATATCAAACTTTTTGTAAAATCGTCTATAAAATGGTAAAAATTTAATATAAAAATGGGTGGGCAGAGGTCGATGAATTAACTCACGACTTTCTAGTCCGGGTCCCTGATGTTTCAACAATCCGCTGTTTGCTTGTAGAATTTGTCTAGAAAAATGACGTTTTCTTCACTAGTGCTCTTGGGCGTCTAAAAATGCCCCAAGTCCAATTAGTTGTCGTATCAAAAAATGTTATACTCAATGAAAATCAAAGAGCAAACTAGGAAGTAGCCGCAAGCTGTACTTGAGTACGGTAGGCGAAGCTGACGTGGTTTGAATTTGATTTTCGAAGAGTATTATTGAAAAAAACGAGGTGGGATTTTCTGTCCCTACCTCGTTTTGGCATTTATTATTTATCTTAATGAGTAAAGTCTAGAACCATACGACCTTGGATGGTTCCAGCAGCCATTTCATCAAAGACAGCAACGGCATCTTCGACAGGACGTTTTTGAACGACTGGAACAACGAGACCTTCAGCACCAAATTGGAAGGCTTCTTCCAAATCTTTACGTGTTCCAACGAGAGAACCGATTACTTGGATACCGTCAAGAACTGTTTTGACGATGCTAAGGTCCATCATTTCAGATGGGAGACCGACAGCTACTACACGACCGCCTGCACGAATAGAGTCAACTGCTTGGTTAAAGGCAACTTTTGATACAGCCGTTACGACAGCTGAGTGAGCACCACCGTTTGTCTTTTCTTTGATAAGGCTTGGGACATCTTCGACTTCAAGACCGTTAATCACGATATCTGCACCAACTTCTTTAGCTAGGGCAAGTTTATCATTGTTAATGTCAACTGCGATAACGTGAGCGTTAAACACTTTTTTAGCGTATTGGACAGCCAAGTTACCAAGACCTCCAGCACCATAGAGGACAACCCATTGACCTGGCTCAACTTTTGCTTCTTTGATAGCCTTGTAGGTAGTAACACCGGCACAAGTGATAGAAGAAGCTTGGGCTGGATCGAGCCCATCTGGAACCTTGACAGCATAATCTGCAGTTACGATACATTGTTCAGCCATACCGCCGTCAACTGAGTAGCCAGCATTTTTTACGGAACGGCAAAGAGTTTCGCGTCCGGTTGTACAATATTCACACATACCACAGCCTTCAAAGAACCAAGCTACGCTGACACGGTCACCAACTTTTAGGCTTTTAACATCAGGAGCAACTTTCTTTGACGATACCGATCCCTTCGTGACCGAGAACGCGTCCTGGAACTTTACCAAAGTCACCATGGGCAACGTGGAGGTCTGTGTAGCAAACACCACAGTACTCAACTTCAACAAGTGCTTCCCCAGTTTCGAGCGGACGGAGCACTTTTTTTCTTCAATAGCAACACCAGTGCTTTCTGGATTTACAACAACAGCTTTCATAGCTATCCTCCTTGGTTAGTAGTTGAGGTGCAGAGGAAAAGGGGCTTGCCTTGACTCATGATTCAAGTGAAGTCGAATTTGAACTGCCCTCTTTTTTGTCTATATGTGAATTGTATCACTATATTTCAATATAGTACAAGGGATTTGATGCAAAAATATATGTAATCGCTTAACCGGTTGATGAGACTGTGAAAATTGAACAATGATATCTGACGTCTTATCATAAAATTTCATATAATGAGGAAGTTATTTGGTCTTAAATCTAGGGAGCGAGCTTGCAAACAGATTTTCTAAGGTCCTTCTCTAGGACTTTTTGGTATAATAGAGAGTAATTTGTTTTCTAGTATGAGAAGTTAGAATGAGAGGTATGTATGTCCCCTTCAATTCAGTTATTAAAAGACCGCTATTTAAAGAATATCAAAGAAAATCCAGAGCTCTACATCGGTATTGAGTTGGAGTTTCCGATCGTTCATACGAAAGGCCAACTTACAGATATTGAAGTCAGCAAGGACTTGATGCATTTTTTGGTTGATGCTCTCAGTCTGGAAGTTGAAAAAGGTAGACCAGGAGGGCGGTCCGATTCAACTTGTAGAACCGAAGAGTCAAGATCGGATTCTGTTTGAGGTTTCTTACACGACCGTGGAGTTTGCTTTTGGTCGATCTTGGAATATCCAAGAGATCGAAGGCCGTTTTGAGACTTATATGAAGGTAATCCAAGAAAAGCTAGGCGAAAAGAATCATGCTATCCAGGGTTGGGGATTCACCCAAACTGGGAATCAGAAATGACAATCGACCTGTGGCTTATCCACGCTACCAGATGTTAATGGATTATCTGAAGATGGGGCAGCAATCAGAGTCCGTTTCTTTGCATGATTTTCCACAATATGGAGCCTTTATCTGTGGTAGTCAAGTTCAGCTAGATGTCTCAAAGTCAAACTACTTACGTGTTATCAATACTTTCACACAGATAGAGGCAGCCAAAGCCTACCTGTTTGCCAATTCTGAGTTTTCGGGAGCAGAATGGGACACTCAGATTTCACGAGATATTTTTTGGGAAGATTCCATGCATGGGAATTTATCCAGAGAATGTCGGGGTCAATGCTAGACTCTTTAAAGATGAGGATGATTTTTTTGATTATCTAGACCGATCTGCGATTTTTACAGCAGAACGTGATGGGGAGACCTACTATTTTTCTCCAATTCGGGCTAGAGATTACCTAGATACTGATGAGATTACTGCCTATACTCTAAATGGAAAAGAAACTCTGCTTGTTCCTCAAGAGAAGGATTTCCAAACGCACCGTAGTTACCAATATCAAGACTTGACGACTCGAGGAACGGTCGAATTTCGTAGTGTTTGTACACAGCCACTAGATCGAACCTTTGCTTCAGCAGCCTTTCATCTAGGTTTGCTGGTGAATCTAGACAAGCTTGAAGCTTACCTAGAAATAGCTCCTTTCTTTGAGAAATTTGGTCGTGACTACAAATCTTTGAGACGCCAGTTTTCTAAGAAACGGCTTTCAGATGAGGAGACAGCTGGGATTGTCCAGTTCTCCAAAGACTTGCTAGCTATAGCAGAGCAAGGTCTTGAGATGAGAGGTCAGAGTGAAATGACTTATTTAGTGCCTTTGAAAGAAGAATTAGACCTATAATTTTCCTATAAAGGAAGAATTTTCTGAAAAATCATGTTATAATGAATAAGACTATAGATAAAGGATAGAGATTTATGACATTAGTTTATCAATCAACGCGTGATGCGAAAAATACAGTAACAGCCAGCCAAGCGATTTTGCAAGGTTTGGCAACAGATGGAGGCTTATTTACTCCAGTGAGCTATCCAAAGGTTGATTTGGATTTTGAAACATTAAAGGACGCTTCTTACCAAGCAGTAGCTAAGCTTGTCTTGTCAGCTTTCTTGGATGACTTTACAGCAGAGGAGTTGGACTACTGTATCAATAATGCCTACGATAGCAAATTTGATACTCCAGCTATTGCTCCTCTTGTGAAACTAGATGGCCAATACAACTTGGAACTTTTCCACGGTTCAACCATTGCCTTTAAAGATATGGCCTTGTCCATCTTGCCATACTTTATGACAACGGCTGCCAAGAAACACGGTTTGGAAAACAAGATTGTCATCTTGACAGCGACGTCTGGAGACACTGGTAAAGCTGCCATGGCAGGATTTGCGGATGTTCCTGGAACTGAAATTATCGTCTTTTATCCAAAAGACGGTGTCAGCAAGGTGCAAGAGTTACAAATGACCACTCAAACGGGGGACAATACTCATGTTATCGCCATCGATGGAAACTTTGACGATGCTCAAACCAACGTCAAGCATATGTTCAACGATGTGGCTCTTCGTGAAAAATTGGCAGCTAACAAGCTCCAGTTCTCATCAGCTAACTCTATGAATATCGGCCGTTTGGTACCACAGATTGTCTATTATGTTTATGCCTACGCTCAGCTTGTTAAAACTGGTGAGATTAAGGCTGGTGACAAGGTCAACTTCACCGTACCGACAGGGAAACTTTGGGAATATCTTGGCTGCCTTTTTATGCTAAAGCAAATCGGTCTACCAGTTGGTAAAGTTGATCTGTGCTTCAAATGACAACAATGTTTTGACAGACTTCTTCAAAACTCGTGTTTATGACAAGAAGCGTGAGTTTAAGGTAACCACTAGCCCATCTATGGATATCTTGGTCTCTTCAAACTTGGAGCGCTTGATTTTCCACCTTTTGGGTAATGATGCGGTTAAGACAGCTGAACTCATGAATGCTTTGAATAACGCAAGGTCAGTATGAATTGACAGATTTTGATGCAGAGATTCTTGACCTTTTTGCAGCAGAGTATGCGACGGAAGCAGAAACAGCAGCAGAAATCAAGCGTGTCTACGAGTCAGATTCTTATATTGAGGACCCTCATACAGCGGTTGCCTCAGCTGTTTATAAAAAATACCAAGCAGCGACAGGTGATGCGACTAAGACCGTGATTGCATCAACAGCTAGTCCTTACAAATTCCCAGTGGTTGCAGTAGAAGCTGTAACAGGGCAATCAGGTTTGAGCGATTTTGAAGCCTTGGCTCAACTACATGAAATTTCAGGAGTAGCAGTGCCACCAGCAGTTGATGGCCTCGAAACAGCTCCAGTTCGTCACAAGACAACTGTTGCAGCAGCAGATATGCAGGCAGCAGTAGAATCTTATCTAGGACTTTAAAACAGAGGAAGTAAACTCGGTTGGGAAACTAACTGAGTTTCTTTTCATCAGGAGGAAGGATTGTTTAAGAAAAATAAAGACATTCTCAACATAGCTCTGCCAGCCATGGGTGAAAATTTCTTGCAGATGCTCATGGGGATGGTAGATAGCTATCTGGTGGCACATCTGGGCTTAATCGCCATTTCGGGTGTGTCTGTAGCGGGGAATATTATCACCATTTACCAGGCTATTTTTATTGCTTTGGGAGCAGCTATTTCTAGTGTCATTTCAAAAAGTTTGGGACAGAAAGATCAGTCTAGACTAGCCTACCATGTGACAGAAGCACTAAAGATTACCCTACTACTGAGTTTAGTTTTAGGGGCCTTATCCATCTTTGCAGGACGAGAGATGATTGGCCTTTTAGGAACAGAAGCGTCTGTAGCTGAGAGTGGTGGACTATACCTAGCTTTGGTCGGTGGGACAATCGTCCTCTTGGGCTTGATGACTAGTCTGGGTGCCTTTGATTCGCGCTACCCACAATCCTCGACTTCCCGCTTTATGTTAGTCTTTTTTTATCCAATGCTTTAAATATTGTCTTTTTCAAGTATCGCTATTTTTATCCTTGATATGGGGATAGCTGGTGTAGCTTGGGGGACTATTTTGTCTCGTTTGGTCGGGGTTGTGATTTTGTGGTCGCAATTAAAACTTCCATATACGAGACCAAATTTTGGACTGGATAAAGACCTGCTGACCTTGGCTTTACCTGCAGCGGGAGAACGTCTCATGATGAGAGCTGGAGATGTGGTCATTATTGCCTTGGTTGTTTCCTTTGGGACGGAGGCAGTCGCAGGAAATGCTATCGGTGAAGTATTGACTCAGTTCAACTATATGCCTGCCTTTGGTGTCGCTACGGCTACAGTCATGCAGGTAGCTCGAGCAGTTGGGGAGAGATGATTGGGCAAGGGTAGACAGACTAAGTAAGCAAACTTTTTGGTTGTCTCTCTTTCTTATGTTGCCCTTAACGCTTAGTATCTATGCTCAGGAACGCCCCTAAGCCACCTCTACACTAGTGATCCTGTGGCTATCGAAAGCCAGTGTTCTAGTGACTCTGTTCTCACTACTAGGGACTCCTATGACGACGGGAACAGTCATTTATACAGCTGTCTGGCAGGGTTTGGGAAATGCCCGACTTCCCTTTTATGCGACAAGTATCGGAATGTGGTGTATCCGTATCGGAACTAGGGTTATCTGATGGGAATTGTTCTTGGATGGGGCTTGCCTGGTATCTGGGCAGGAACGCTTTTGGATAATGGTTTCCGTTGGATTTTTCCTACGCTATCGTTATAATCAATATATCTCTTTGAAAGGATGACATATGAAAAAAATTGGATTTATCTGGGATTTAGATGGGACCTTGTTGGACTCTTATGAGGCTATTTTAGCAGGAATCGAAGAGACTTTTGCCCAGTTTGACATTCCTTATGATAAGGCTGAGGTTCGTGCCTTTATTCTACAAACTTCCGTTCAAGATCTGTTGGAAAAGGTGGGAGAAGAAAGAGGCTTGGATGCAGATATGCTCAATCAGGTTCGTGCTCAGAGCTTGGCTGAGAAGAATGCTCAAGTGGTTCTGATGCCAGGGGCGCGTGAAATCTTAGCTTGGGCAGACTCAGCAAGGAATTGAGCAGTTTGTTTACACCCATAAAGGGGACAATGCTTTTACAATTTTGGAGAATTTGGGTTTGGCCCACTATTTCACAGAAATTTTAACCAATCAAAGTGGCTTTTGCTCGGAAGCCTAGTCCAGAAGCTGCGATTTATCTTTTAGATAAGTATGGATTAAATCCTCAGCAGACTTATTATATCGGCGATCGGACTTTGGATATAGAATTTGCTCAAAATAGTGGGATTCAGAGTATCAATTTTCTTGCCTCACCTGCAACTTGTAATCAACAGATAGAGCATTTAGAAGATATTAGCTCACTTTCTTTCTAGAACTTTTCTTTAAGAAGAATGTGTCAGCCTGATGACAAGAAACTAACAAACTATTTCAAGTAATGTGATTTGTTACAACGAATGTACAGTTCTGTTAAATAGCCCCAAAAGGGCTTTTTTTCTATTTTCTTTGTGTTATGATAGACAGGTACTACATTTGAAAAGGAGTTTGATAGTATGAAGAAAAGAATTATTTTAGCATCAACAGTAGCCTTGTCCCTTTGCCCCTGTATTGGCAACTCAAGCAGAAGAACTAGTATGGACAGCGCGCAGTGTTGAGCAAATTCAAAACGATGTTACTAAGAATGAGAATAAAACAAGCTATACGATTCAGTATGGAGATACTCTAAGTACCATTGCCGAAGCTTTGGGAGTGGATGTGACCGTTCTTGCTAACTTGAACAAGATCAGCAATATTGATTTGATTTTCCCTGAGACAGTCCTTACAACAATTGCTAATGATGAGGAAGAAGTGACAGAAGTTGAAATCCAAACCCCTGATACAGTTCAAGGTGGCGAAGGAACAACTGCAACAGCAGATTTGACAACCAACCAAGTCACTGTAGATGACCAAACTGTACAGGTTGAAGATTTAACTCAACCAGTTGAAGAAACAGAGGCTCAAGTTGAAGCAGTAGCACCACAAGCGACTGAAGAAGCAGTAACAGAAGGCTCAGTACCAGTAGCAGAACCTGTTACAGAGACTACAGCAGAAGTTTCAGCACCAGCGGAAGAGCCGGTAGCAGAGGCTACTACTGAAACTGTAGCAGAAGTTGCGAGCCCAGTAGTAGAGAACTCAACTCCAGTAGTGGAGGAAACAGCTGTAGAGACGGCTACAAGCTCATCTGATACAGAAGACGTTACCTATCAAGCAGAACCAAGTCAGCACTCTTCAAATACTTATGCAGCACCAGCAGCACCTGATTATGCAAGCATTGCAGCTTCAAAATCAGAAAATGCAGGTCTACAACCACAAACTGCGGCCTTTAAAGAAGAAATTGCTAACTTGTTTGGTATCACATCATTTAGTGGCTACCGTCCAGGAGATAGCGGCGACCACGGAAAAGGTCTTGCGATTGACTTTATGGTTCCAGTAAGCTCAGCTCTTGGAGACCAAATTGCAGATTATGCTATCCAGAACATGGCGACCCGTGGAATCAACTACATCATCTGGAAACAACGTTTCTATGCACCATACGATAGCAAATACGGACCAGCCTACACTTGGAATCCAATGCCAGATCGTGGTAGCGTAACAGAAAACCACTATGACCACGTTCACGTATCGATGAACTAATAGAAAGAGAAGTTGAAACTAATCTAGTTTCAGCTTCTTTTTGTAAAAATAGTATTGATAAGTGAAATAAAAATCTAAAACATGATAAAATGTAAGCGTATACAAGCAACAGTGCTAAGGCATTAAAAGCAGAGAGAAAGGATGAAGTGAATGACAAATCGATTAAAAACTCCATTTGAGAAAACAAGAGATGATTTTGAACAGGAATTTTGCGGAGAAATTATTGAGCTCTTGATTTTTACCCTCCAAAAATGTAAATGGGGCTGCTTCTTTAAAAGATGGTTGTCTAATGCCGTCCGTTCATTTTAAAGCTAGTGTCAATGTTGAAACTCAGGAGTTCTCTGAACGTGAGGGACGTTTGGAATGGCTCCTGACCCCAGAAGAATTTGAAGAAAAGCATTGGGGGTTTAGTTTTGAACCCTACAAAATTCATCGTATCAAATGTCAAAAACGCCCCTTCATGGAGCTAGAGCCATATATGTCAGAAGTAGCTAATAACTGCTACCACTTGCTGGAATACTTAGATGACCAATCCACAGACGCTAGGTTAGAGACCTTGATTGAAACCTACCAGAAACCTGTTATCATTCAAGACGATATTGGCGAATTCACCTTAAACAGAGCCTATTCTTGGTTTGAAGGCTTCATCACCTATGAGAGTGGTAAGATTCATGCTATCTTTGCTGCGAGTGCAGATGAAAGTCTCCCTCCAAGTTCTTTTGATGCTCTAAAGAAATTTATGGGAACTTTCCAAGTCCATGATGATCAGATTAAAAACTATATTGTCAAAGAACTGTGGGAAACAGCTCAAGACTGGATTGATTCAGATGAAAATGATGTGGTGTTAACAGAAGAGTATTTTACCAACTCTCTTTCCTTGAGTGAGCTATCGATCAACGAAGAAGGGGAATTGACCCTCTACTATGATGATCGTGAAGAAATTTTTGCAGGCCATGCCATCGAAGTTGTCATCGATAAAGAGGGAGAAATCCTTAGAGCGGACTTGGTAGGCTAGTAATTGGGTTCTCAATAGATTTTAGAAGAAATAGAGGCTGGGACAAAAAATCCTGGCCTTGTTTGACATTTAGAATGCTTATTTAATGGGAACTTCATTTTTCAATCCATATCCTTGACTACTTTACTAGCTTGATGAAGCTTGAGAGGTCTTGGAATAGTATATTCAGACTAGGACTTTCGCTCTTTGTTCCCTTATCTATGTTTCAGAAATATGAGCAAAAGACTTGCATTATGAATTTATTTGTTTTACAATTGACTAATCAATCATTGATAAATCAAATATTTACAAGGAGATAGAAATGGCAGAAATACACGAATTCACGAATTACTTTATCAAGTTCGACTTTAGCAGACCAAATCATCACACAACTTTTTTGAGAAACAGTTGGGAATCAGTTTGACTCGTTATCAAATCCTGCAGTTTTTTTATTGCAAAACTCACCTTGTAACCAAATTGCCGTTCAGGAGAAGTTAGAGATTGACCCTGCAGCCTTGACCCGTCATTTCAAGCTTTTAGAGTCAGAGGGCTATGTCAGTCGCAAACGTAATCCGCTTAATCAACGAGAAGTCTTAGTTGAATTAACCAAAGAAGCCAAGAATCAACTCTTGGTCAATCCGCCTAAACATCACTTGAAAGTGAAGGAACAGATGGAGAGCATCTTATCGCCTGCTGAGCAGAAAGAGCTGACGACTTTACTGACCAAGCTAGTGTCAGGTCTAGAAAAAATAGAATTTTAAGGAGAAAACGATGTCAATTATTACTACTATTTTAGCAACACTTGTTGCACTCGAACATTTTTATATTTTTTATTTGGAGAGTATGGCAACTCATTCGGACACAACAAGCCGTGTCTTTAACATGGATAAGGAAGAATTAGGAAGGCCATCAGTAACCTCTCTTTTTCAAGAATCAAGGGAATTTACAATGCCTTGATTGGTCTATTTCTTCTTTATGGAATCTATTTCTCGCAGAGCTTAGAAATCGTAACAATCTTTTGTGTTGTTTGTCATAGGAGCAGCGACTTATGGTGCCTTAACAGCAGATAAAAAAATTATTCTTAAGCAAGGTGGTCCAGCAATCCTAGCACTCTTGAGTATCCTTTTCTTAAAATAAAAACAACCAGCACTTTCCATAGAAGGTGCTGGTTTTTAATCATTCACATTAAACTTTTTCTCCGCTTGATTTCGAGTAATCTTTGATAGAAGAAGAATTGACTACTATAGATATAAGGGAAAGAAGGGATGCTCTGCATTCCAAAGCTAATCCAGGTAAGAAGATACCATGGTAGGAGCTGTAAATCAAGTACGAAGCGTTGGAACTTATAGCCTTTCATAAAGGAAGCGACTGGTTTTTGAGTACGCGACTTGGCTTTAGCAATTCAATTGCAAGTGTATCACAAAGGAGCAACTCTACTTGGGAATAAGCGTAGTATTGCGGCAGATAGGCAATGGTTCCCAAAATCATCAGAAAGACGCTACCAAAGAAGTAAAGTGCAAAAGTAAGTAGGAAGTGTTCGATATCTGAATTGGTGACGTCGACAGCTGGAAATTCGGGATGAAGTTCTACAAATTTACGAGCCATGGCACTGCTATAAAAAGAGCAAGTAGACTCCAAAAAGATTAGGATGCTCCACAAAAAGAGATAGAAACGCTTGAGCAAGAGAGTTAGAAAGGTCTGGGTGAAGAAGCGATTGTCAAGTAAGGACAGACTATCTTTAAAAGAAAGCTCTATCTCGGAAATTCTGTAAAGATTAATGGTTGTAAAAAGAGCACCAGCTAGGATAATAGAACTTGTGAATCCAACTGCTAGAGGAAAGAGTGAGGACTGGATCAAGCTCATCAAAAAAGTAAAGAAGGATTGCTCAAGAATTCCCTCATCAAGTAGGGATAACGGACTTATGAAGCTGGATAGAATCAGGAAAATGCTTGGTAATAAAAAGACAAGCAATAAACGTGGATGTTCAGCTTGAAACTGTTTAGCTTGTTGACGAACTTCTTTTAAATCAATTTTTGGGTATTTCATTCTTTCATTATACCATAGTTCGTGACAGTTCCTGTTTTTTTTGATAGAATCATACAGTATGCCCTTGGGCACAAAGTAAGAACTGGGACTGTCTTTCCCAGCTTCGGAGGTAAAAAATGTCAGATTCACCAATCAAATATCGTTTGATTAAGAAAGAAAAACACACGGGAGCTCGTCTGGGTGAGATTATCACGCCACACGGAACCTTTCCAACTCCTATGTTTATGCCGGTTGGGACTCAAGCAACGGTTAAAACCCAATCGCCAGAAGAGTTGAAAGAGATGGGGTCAGGGATTATCCTCTCTAATACCTATCACTTGTGGCTTCGTCCTGGAGATGAACTCATTGCACGTGCAGGTGGACTTCATAAGTTCATGAACTGGGACCAACCTATCTTGACGGATAGTGGCGGTTTCCAAGTATACTCTCTAGCGGATAGTCGTAACATCACAGAAGAAGGGGTAACGTTTAAGAACCACCTCAATGGTTCTAAAATGTTTCTATCACCTGAAAAAGCCATCTCTATCCAAAACAATCTAGGGTCAGACATTATGATGTCCTTTGACGAATGTCCTCAATTTTATCAGCCTTATGATTATGTGAAGAAGTCAATCGAACGTACCAGCCGTTGGGCTGAGCGTGGATTAAAAGCTCATCGTCGTCCACATGACCAAGGTTTGTTTGGGATTGTACAAGGTGCAGGATTTGAAGATCTTCGTCGTCAGTCAGCTCATGACCTTGTCAGTATGGACTTCCCAGGATACTCTATCGGAGGGTTGGCAGTAGGTGAAACTCATGAAGAGATGAACGCAGTTTTGGACTTCACTACTCAACTCCTTCCTGAGAAACAAACCTCGCTACTTGATGGGAGTGGGAGCGCCAGATAGCTTGATTGATGGGGTTATTCGTGGGGTCGATATGTTTGACTGTGTCTTGCCGACTCGTATCGCTCGTAACGGAACTTGTATGACTAGCCAAGGACGTTTGGTTGTCAAGAATGCCCAGTTTGCGGAGGACTTTACCCCGCTTGATCCTGAGTGCGATTGCTACACATGTAAGAACTATACCCGTGCCTACCTTCGTCACTTACTCAAGGCCGATGAGACCTTTGGTATTCGTTTGACAAGTTACCATAACCTTTACTTCTTGCTTAATCTCATGAAGCAGGTTCGTCAGGCTATTATGGATGATAATCTTTTGGAATTCCGTGAGCATTTTGTTGAAAAATATGGCTACAATAAATCAGGTCGTAATTTCTAAGTTTAGTAGGCTAAAGCTGAAATCCTAAGTTTTCTCTTAGGATTTCAGATTGAAGACAAAGTCCTTAGAACTCAAGTTTCCAAGGGCTTTTGTTTTTGTAAAGTCGTATAATAGAGGTAAGAAGAGTTGTGAGGTAATCCCTATGTTTCACAAAGAAAAACCTGATTATAATCGTAAGCAATATGGTTTCTATACAATAGACGAATTGGTCCCAAAAGATCACTTTCTTCGACAAGTTGATTCAAAGGTTGATTTTGACTTTATCTATGACTTGGTAGAAGATACCTATAGTCCAGATAATGGTCGGCCTAGTCTTGATCCCGTCATGTTAGTCAAAATTCCTTTGATTAAATGTTTTTATGGTATCCGTTCCATGCGCCAAACCATGAAAGAGATTGAAGTAAACGTAGCCTATCGTTGGTTTCTCGGACTAACTTTAGATGATAAGGTTCCTCATTTTACTACCTATGGTAAGAATTACAGTCGTCGTTTTCAAGATAAAGAACTCATTTCTGAGATTTTTTCCCAAGTTCTCAACCAAGCTTTGTATGCAGGTTTAATTGATCCTTCTGAAATATTTGTGGATGGTACCCATATCAAAGCGGCAGCTAATAGTCACAAGTATCGTAAGGAAATGGTGAACCAACAAGCTAAATTTATGAGTGAACAATTGGCAGTTGAGATTGATTTAGATCGGAAAAAACACGAAAAAAAGTCCTTAAAGCCCGCAAAAGAAAGTGAGGCTAAAGAAAAGAAAATCTCAACAACAGATCCTGAGTGTGGTTGGTTTCACAAGGGCGAACACAAGGAAGTATTTGCCTATTCTGCCCAAGTGGCTTGTGATAAGCATGGTTGGGCCTTAGCTTATACGGTTGAAGCAGGAAATGTTCATGACAGTCAGGCTTTCCCTGCCTTATTTTCAAAGTTAGAGCCTTTCTCCCCACGCTATATTATTGCGGATTCAGGCTACAAAACCCCAACTATTGCCCATTATTTATTAGAACGTAACATCATCCCTGTCTTCCCTTATACTCGTCCAAAGGGAGTAAAGGGGAACTTAAGGCCTAGTAATTTTGTTTATGATGCAAGTCATGACTCTTATATTTGTCCAGAGAATCAAGTATTAAACTATCGCACTACCACTCGAGAAGGCTACCGTGAGTATAAGAGTAATCCCCAAGTATGTGTTGCCTGTCCTTTATTATCCGTTTGTACTCAAAGCAAGAATTTTCAAAAAGTAGTAACGAGACATGTCTGGAAAGATGCCCTTGAATTTTGTGAGGAGATTCGTCACCAAAGAGAAATGAAAGAGCTCTATAAGAAGCGCAAAGAAACAATTGAACGGCTTTTTGGGACGGCTAAGGAGTACCATAATTTGAGATACACTAGAGAGAAAGGAAAGTCCAAAATGGAGGATCAGGTTGGGCTTACTTTGGCATGCTTAAATATCAAAAAACTGGTGAAATGGATAGGAAATATCCCTTTTTATTTTGTTCTAAATTCAGATTTTCGGATGGAATATCAGATGATGAGACAAACTATTTTTGAAAAGAGAAAAAAACAAACGCCAAAAATGACGTTTGTCTTCGTTCTGACGTTGAGATCATCAACGTTTTTTAATATAATGGAGCCGGTGGGAGTCGAACCCACGTCCAAACACCTGCTAACATATTTGTCTACAACCATAGGTTATGTATTGTTTTAACAGTCCCTCGACACATAACTCAAGCCTAGGAACTGCGAGTCTATAAATCTCTTATCAAACTGCTAGACGAAGCTTGATCGTATCTCGCTAATAATAAGACCTGTCATCAGACACGAGCAATCCGAATCGGGTCACGCCTGCTGGTTTTTAGGCAGCTAGAGCGTAAGAAGTGTTATTTTTTGCAGTTATATTTAACTGAGCGTTTACGTCGCCACACGAGTCGCAAAATATGCCTCATAATGCCTGTCGAATCCGTAACGACCCCAAAAGACAATACAATTATTATACCTTATCTATTGGGAAAATGCAAAAACTGAGTAAAGATTAGCATTTGCTTTGTTTTTAGGGCTTATCTGATACTCTAAGGGCTAAATATTCTTGCTGCTTGTAAGAAATAATTGGGAAGGTTTATGGAGAAAGAGATGGTCTGAGCTGTAGAGTATTTGACTTGTTATTTCCGAGAAACCTTGTTGACTGAGACTTTCTTCAAGTTCAGAAATGATAAAACCGTGTGTCTCTCCATCTGGTAGAGTAAAATCAGCGATAAAGAGTTGTCCGCCATGAGCCACATGTTCCTTGAACATAGCCAGACTGTCCTCGAGATTAGGCATATGATGAAGAACTCGACTGACGATAATAAGGTCGAACTCTTCTTCAAGTGATTCAAGTAATAAATCCTGTTGAATCAAGTATAGGTTTGCAAGCTTTTGGCTTTCAATCTTGAGACGAGCTTGCGCAAGCATCTTGTCTGCAATATCAACCAAGGTCACTGATTTAGCTTGTTTGGCAAGAGGAAGGGCGATAAGGCCAGTTCCGCCTCCAAAGTCTAAGACTGATTTGTTCGACAAATCAGGCACTTGTTTTACTATATGCTGATAAACAAGATCGGCCAAAAATTGATTTTTTGAAGAATCAAATGATTCTGCTCGATGATTAAAATGATGTTCCATATTTCTAGTCTAGCATAAAGTTTGGCAGTTTAACATTCCCCGCTTATTTTCTAGTAAAGAATTAAGCAAAAAGATTTTTCTCAAAAACATGTGAACTAGAACTAGCTCACATGTCAGATTGAAGACAAAGTCCTTAGAACTCAAGTTTCTAAGGGCTTTTCTTTTTGTAAAGTCGTATAATAGAGGTAAGAAAAGTTGTGAGGTAATCCCTATGTTTCACAAAGAAAAACCTGATTATAATCGTAAGCAATATGGTTTCTATACAATAGACGAATTGGTCCCAAAAGATCACTTTCTTCGACAAGTAGATTCAAAGGTTGATTTTGGCTTTATCTATGACTTGGTAGAAGATACCTATAGTCCAGATAATGGTCGGCCTAGTCTTGATCCCGTCATGTTAGTCAAAATTCCTTTAATCAAATGTTTTATGGTATTCGTTCTATGCACTAAAACCATGAAAAGAGATTGAAGTAAACATAGCCTATCGTTGGTTTCTCGACTAACTTTAGATGATAAGGTTCCTCATTTTACTACCTATGGTAAGAATTACAGTCGTCGTTTTCAAGATAAAGAACTCATTTCTGAGATTTTTTCCCAAGTTTTCAACCAAGCTTTGTATGCAGGTTTAATTGATCCTTCTGAAATATTTGTGGATGGTACCCATATCAAAGCGGCAGCTAATAGTCACAAGTATCGTAAGGAAATGGTAGAGCAACAAGCTAAGTTTATGAGTGAACAATTGGCAGTTGAGATTGATTTAGATCGGAAAAAACACGAAAAAAAGTCCTTAAAGCCCGCAAAAGAAAGTGAGGCTAAGGAAAAGAAAATCTCAACAACAGATCCCGAGTGTGGTTGGTTCCATAAGGGCGAACATAAGGAAGTATTTGCCTATTCTGCTCAAGTTGCTTGCGATAAGCATGGTTGGGCCTTGGCTTATACGGTTGAAGCAGGAAATGTTCATGACAGTCAGGCTTTCCCTGCCTTATTTTCAAAGTTAGAGCCTTTCTCCCCACGCTATATTATTGCGGATTCAGGCTACAAGACCCCAGCTATTGCCCATTATTTATTAGAACGTAACATCATCCCTGTCTTTCCTTATACTCGTCCAAAGGGAGTAAAGGGGAACTTAAGACCTAGTAATTTTGTTTATAATGCAAGTGATGACCATTATGTTTGTCCAGAGAATCAAGTGTTAAGCTATCGCACTACCACTCGAGAAGGCTACCGTGAGTATAAGAGTAATCCCAAAGTATGTGTTGCCTGTCCATTATTATCCGTTTGTACCCAAAGCAAGAATTTTCAAAAAGTAGTAATGAGACATGTCTGGAAAGATGCCCTTGAATTTTGTGAGGAGATTCGTCACCAAAGAGAAATGAAAGAGCTCTATAAGAAGCGCAAAGAAACAATTGAACGGCTCTTTGGGACGGCTAAGGAGTACCATAATTTGAGATACACTGAGAGAAAGGAAAGGTCCAAAATGGAGGATCAGGTTGAGCTTACTTTGGCGTGTTTAAATATTAAACAACTGGTGAAATGGATAGGAAATATCCCTTTTATTTTTTTCTCAAATTCAGATTTTTGAATAGAATATCAGATGATGAGACAAACTATTTTTGAAAAGAGAAAAAGACAAAACACCAAAAATGACGTTTGTCTTCGTTCTGACATGTGAACTAGAACTACATGTTTGTTATTCTGCAGCTTAGTTTGCCAACGTTTTGCTAGAGTCCGTGAAAGGCTTTGAAATAGCTAGGTTGAAACTGAAGTAGATTAGGGCGATGAGGATATATAAGCTGAA